>Ga0209508_1002523_pt1 | contig 11851 bp, 16 predicted proteins | sample AD_UKC129_MetaG_FD_184427 | JGI IMG/M metagenome (GOLD analysis project Ga0209508, IMG submission 184427) | Active sludge microbial communities of municipal wastewater-treating anaerobic digesters from Canada - AD_UKC129_MetaG (SPAdes) (version 2) | ecosystem: Engineered > Bioreactor > Anaerobic... | reverse complement strand
ACCGGTTTTATGCATCCAGACGTTCAAGGTCGGGTTTTACCATATACCTGGAGAACGCTCCAGAATCCCATAGCTCCATCTCCCACTGCACATGATGGTCCTTTTTCTAAACCTCTGGCTTTCAGATCCAGAGTATTCTATCCAAGATTGTTCACTTTCTCGATAACCACATCCTGTGCCAGTAGTTCTTTTTCTCTGTGCTGTAGCTCCAATGATCAATAAAACACAGGTTCTCTCTTTAATAGGAGTATTCAAATATACTCCATCTACCCACCAAAAGATTCCGTGTTTTCCAGAGAGGTCTCTTCTCCGCCAGGTGTTGTATTCCTCCTCTCCTTACTCTTCAGGCGAGAGACAGTCTCACAGATACCAGGTGCATCAGCCCCAGTGGAGCTTGTAGAGCTTCAGGGAAATCATTAGTAGAAACTCCTTTTAGGTAAAGCCAGGGAATGAGCTCTTCTATACTTTTGGTCTTTCGAAAGATTTAGGGAGGATACTCGAAGTAAAGTGAACTCTCTACTTACTTCTTTACGGCGATCTCTTACCCTGGGAACTGATACCGGGATTGAGCCTAATTCAGTAAGAATATCTCTCTTCCGGATAACCATTGTGCACAATAGCTCGATGTTGTCCCTCATTTTTCAGGGTGTGATATTAACTGATAAATTCCTCTACTTCAGCCTCAATAGCCAGAGCTAACATTTTCCGTGCTCCTTCTCGTAAAACCTCAGTTAAAGGACACGCCTTCTGGATTAATTTCATTTGACAAATTCTCCTTAATCTGCTTTTCTTTCTTCATGGCGTATCCTCCTTTTAGAAATTAAGTGATATTTCCTTGAGACTTCACCCGAGAATCGCCACCTGTTTTCATTTGGCCATACACAACTTTTGATTATAACTCCTTGAGCATGGCTTACTATATCACCACGAGAGGTGGCCCCCTCTCTCACTGCAGAGCCTGGAGCAAAAGTCACTGATAGCTTTATGGAAGATTTACTGACCTACAAAACAGAGTTGGAGACCGGGCAATTAGTGAGTAACCATGCCGATGCTTACCAGACCTTCTTCACCATTAAGGAGACCCCCATACGGGGTCGCAAAGTGCTTTTTAACCAAGAAGCCATTCAGAAATACCGTAACCGGTATGCTGGTTTCTATGTGCTTCTTACCAATGACATCAAAGATCCGGTGGAAGCCCTGCGGGTTTATCGGAATAAAGGCTAACCTGAGTGCCTTGCGGAAAAAGATGCGGGATACCGGCTTAACTGAGAAGTACACAGTCCGGGAGTTACTCTTGGAGATGGAGACATTGACTCAAATTCGTTACTCTGGTAAGTATGGGCACATTCTCACAGAGATTACCAAATCTCAGCATCAATTATGGAGAGTCTGGGGATTGATACAAAAACATAGTTATAATTTTCCGGGAAATTAGGCTTATAAGATTAATTCTCCCCCCGAGGGTTTTTTATGAATTAACCACAAACCCAGGCTGATGAAAGCCATCCCCAAAAATACTCGCCATCCCAAAGGTTCACCAAATATCATCCAGGCAGCAATTACGCCTACTACCTGAGTAATATACTGAGAAGAAATAGTACGCGCTGCTCCAAGTTCTTTTACACATTGCATCCAGATGATATAAGCTACTAATGAAGATAGGACTACAGAGTAAGAAAGAGAAAGCAAAAGAGAAAAACTAAAGTCTTCCCTTGTTACCTGAAGAGTTTCTCCTATACACACCGGGAACATAAACACCAATCCCCAGATGACACTCCAGGTGGAAGTTTTAAGAGGAGAATATTTCTTGACCATGTTTTTGCCAAAATAAGAGTAAAGCCCCCAGCAAATGGCAGCCCCTAAAGTCAATAAGTCTCCATATAAAACAGACTGTGGAGCATAATCCCCATTTCCTCCTTGACCTACTAAAAATATGACTCCTCCAAAACCTATTATTACCCCTAATAAGTTTATTCCTCCCACCAGCTCTTCTTTTCGCACAAAAGCCACCAGAGATACCACAATTGGAGAAAGAGACAAAATAAGAGCCGAATGAGAAGCCAAACTGAGTTTAAGTCCATAGCTCCACAGAGGCTGATAAATCCCGAATCCTAAAAGACCCAGAAACAAAAAATAAGGAAGGTCTTTTACCTCTACCCAGGGATTCTTTTCCGTAAGCCATAGAACCAAAAACATTAGCAAAGCACTCAATATGAAACGTAAAAGAGAAAAAGCCAGAGGACCGATGGTCAGAATTCCTATTTTGACCACGCTGAAATTAAATCCCCAGATGAGAGAAACGAGGATTAACAGAAAATAAGGATTTAAGAGATATTTTTTATTCAAGGTAGTTTTAAAAAAGAGGAGCCTTAAGGCTCCTCTTTTTATTTAATTTCTATTTCTGCACCTACTGCTTCTAATTTAGCTTTAATTTCTTCGGCTTCTTTTTTACTAACCGCCTCTTTAACCGAGCGAGGAGCATTATCTACCAGTTCTTTGGCTTCCTTCAAACCTAAACCAGTAATAGCCCGTACTTCCTTGATAACTTGAAGTTTCTGTTCTCCTACGCTTTTCAATACCACATCAAACTCAGTTTTCTCTTCTACTTCAGGAGTAGCAGGTCCCTGCGCTCCTCCTGCTGCTACCTGAGCTACGGGCATAGCTGCTGAAACTCCAAATTTCTCCTCCAGCGCTTTCACCAGTTCGGCCAATTCCAAAACAGTCATTTTCTCAATGGATTCAATAATTTCTTCTTTAGTCATGATTAATCCTCCCTCTAAGCATTCTTTTTCTCTTCAATAGCGTGTAAAACTCCCACCAAGTTTTGCAACAATCCTTGCAAAACTCCCACCAAACCAGCAATAGGGGCTTTCATTCCTCCCACTACTTGAGCAATTAGTTGCTCCCGAGAAGGAAGTTCGGCTAAACGTTTAACTTCTTCAGGTTTTAAAGGATTACGGTCTAGCCAACCCCCTTTGATCTCCAGTTGAGGCAGCTTTTTACCAGCATCAGCTAATAATTTAGCTATTTGTACTGCATCCAGATAAGAAAATGCAAGAGCATTCTGTCCCTTCAGGAGCTCATCATCATAGGAAATACCCGCCTTATCGAGAGCAATGCGAGCCAAGGTGTTTTTAACTACCTTTATTTCTCCCTGAGCATTTCTCAAGCTCCGGCGGAGCTCATTCATGTTTTCCACTTTAATTCCCTGATAATTAATCACAAACACTGCCTGGCTCTTTTGCAGTTTCTCACAAACTTCCTGCCAGATTTTTTCTTTCTCTGCCTTTTGCAAGAACTATCTACCTCCTTCCCATAAAAAAAGGCTCTTCCGGGAGAAGAGCCTTTTCAGTTAATGTTTAATACTCACTTTTCTCAGAAAACTTCACCAAACACCATGAGAAAAGTTTTCTACTCTTACCTCCCCGGGATATTTAAGCTAATGCCCCCGGTTCTCAGGCCGGTATTCAAATTTCAATTTTACTCAATTTTTATGCTACCCTCTTTTCCAGACGCCCTAAAGCTAAATTGGGATCTACTGGTATACCTGGTCCCATGGTAGAAGAAACGACTATCTTTTTAATGTAACGCCCTCGAGAAGTAGATGGTTTTAAGCGTACTATCGCATCTATAAGGGCATAGAAATTGTCCAGTAAATCTTCCACCGTAAAAGAGGCCTTTCCTATAGGGGCATGAATATTACCATAACGGTCGTTGCGAATCTCTATTCGTCCTGCTTTTATTTCTTTTACCGCTTGTCCTATGTCAAAAGTTACTGTACCAGTTTTAGCATTAGGCATCAACCCCCGGGGTCCTAAAACTTTACCTAACTTCCCCACTACCCTCATCATGTCGGGAGTGGCCACTGCAGCATCAAAATCTAACCATCCACCCTGGATTTTATCTGCCAGTTCTTCTCCCCCCACATAATCAGCACCTGCCTCCTGTGCTTCCCGGGCCTTTTCCCCTTGAGCAAAAACTAAAACCCGCACAATTTTGCCCACTCCATGAGGAAGGGAAACCGTCCCCCTAACCTGCTGGTCAGATTGTTTGGGGTCAATTCCCAAATTTATAGCCACTTCTATTGTTTCATCAAAGCGGGCATTAGCCATCTCTTTCACCAGGCGAATAGCCGTCTCCGGGTCATACAACTTGCCTGCTTCTACTTTATTTTTTGCTGTCAGATATCTCTTACCTCTATCTGCCATTTTCCATTCCTCCTCGTTATCCTTCTGTGACTTCCACTCCCATACTTCTGGCTGTTCCTTCTATAATCTTAATTGCTCCTTCTAAGTCATTAGCATTAAGGTCAGGCATTTTTTTCTCAGCAATTTCCCGAATTTTAGAACGAGGGATTTTACCTACTTTCACCCGGTTAGGCTCTCCTGAACCTTTTTCCACCCCCAGAGCCTGTTTGATTAAAAAAGAAGCAGGAGGGGTTTTACATACAAAGGTGAAAGAGCGATCCCCATATATGGTAATTTCCACCGGAGTTAATATCCCCCGGTCCTTCTCTGTAGCAGCATTGAAAGCTTTACAGAATTCCATTATATTAACCCCATGTTGACCTAACGCTGGACCCACTGGAGGAGCAGGAGTAGCCATCCCCCCCGGGATTTGCAATTTTACCACCGCAATTATTTTTTTTGCCATTCTTTCTCTGCCACCTCTTTACAGTTTCTCAACATCAGAAAAATCCAGTTCCACTGGTGTTTCACGGCCAAAAATGGAGAGAAGCACGGTCATTTTGCCTTTTTCCTGGTCTACACTTTCCACAGTCCCGGTATAGTTCAAAAAAGGACCAGCAATCACTTTTACCATCTCTCCTTTTTCTACATCCAGACGAAGAACTCCTTTTTCTACCCCGGTCTGACGCAAAATGACATTAACTTCTTCTTCATTCAAAGGTTCAGGTTTCATACCCGAACCTACAAAACCAGTAACTCCTGGAGTATTACGCACCACATACCAAGAACGATCGTTCATTATCATCTCCACCATAACATATCCCGGGAAGACCTTTTTCTTGGTAAATCTCTTTTTTCCCCTCTTCACCTCTATTGCTTCTTCCATGGGAACTACTACCCGAAAAATCTGATCCTGCATCCCCATAGAAGTAATTCTCCGTTCCAGATTAGCTTTTACCTTATGTTCACTACCTGCTAAAGTATGAACCACATACCACTGTTTTGACATTTCTGCTTCATTCACTACCACATCACCTTAGATAAAGATTCACTAAAAAAGTAAGCAATAAGTCCACCGCTCCCAAAAACACCCCCGCTAATGCAATTACTACCAATACAGTCAAAGTACTGTTCCAGAGCTCTTTCCTGCTAGGCCAGGTTACTCTACGTAATTCACTCCAGGCATCACGAAAATACTGTTTCAGCGAACGAAACCATTTGCCCAACCGTTTCACCCATCCTTCTATTTTACACTTTTAGAAAAAACAACTTTTCTCCAGTCCAAAGCCACTGAGGCATTATAAGTTTTTTCTTCCTATCTGTCAATTAAGCTATCAATGTTTTATCCTTAAGATTCTGAGCTTTTCTTCTCTTTTTTATCTGCCCGCTCTATTTCTGCATCTATAAAAGCACGCATAGCTTTCAGCACTTCTACTCTTGCTTGAGAAAAATGCTTGCGAGCTTCCTCATTGAGAAAAGGGCTTAAAACTTTTTCCATGGGTTTAAAAAATATCTCTTCAAATGCTTCTCGAGCTTTTTCCTTTTCCTCCACAGCCTTCACCTCCCTATCACTTCAGGTGTCTTTTAACCAGGTTTTCCGCTTCTTTCTCACCTTTTAGTACTTCAAAATCCACCACAAAAGCTCCTTGCGATTCCATCTTAGACATCAACCTTCTTAAAGCCTTATCCGTCCCGAACAGGTTGGGACGAACATAAGCTACTGCTCTTTTACCTTCCATTCCGCTTGCTCCCTGTAAAAAGTTCACTACCTCTTGAGATATTTTGCCTCCCCACAAACTAAAAACTTGAGAACCAACAAATATCAGATCAAAAGGACGCAAACTAACTGGAGAAGCGGTACTTTCCGCTTCAATAATTTTTACCGTGCAACCTTCTTTTTCAAAAAGGCCAACCATATAGCGGGCCAGTTCGGCTACACGCTTATCTTTGCCACTGTGAACAAAAGCTACTCGCAAAAATGCATTCACCTCCTTTTATATTATAATACATTTTCCGACTTCTTATAAACTACGGTAACCCAGGAGGCATCTATCCTGACTTCTTTTTCTTTTAAGCTCAACATTTTAGCTTTTTTTTGAAGAAGAAAAAAATCCTTCTCTTCTCCTCCAGAGAGAACCAGAATACCCCCTTCATTAAGTAAATTTTTCATGGTTTCCAGGTGAAAAAGATGAAAATTAGTTCCGATATTACAAACTATAAAGTCAAATTTTTCTTTAACTTCTTCTACCTCTTTTTCCTGAAAATCTATCCGAGAAAAATCTATTCCATTTAAAGATAAATTGCGCTTCAGCTCCTCTCCAGCATGGGGATCAATATCTAAAGCTACAATTCTTCCCCCCCCAAGCTTCGCTGCTAAAATAGAAAGAATCCCCGAGCCACTTCCCACATCCAAAAAACTTTGCCCTTTTTGGAAGTGTTTATCTATCATATATAAACACCAGTAAGTGGTGGGATGTTGACCGGTACCAAAAGCATAAGCAGGGTAAATTACGAGCTCCACTGCTACATCCTGTGGGTCTTCCCAGGGGGGTCTCACCACTATTCTTTCTCCCACCCGGACAGGTTTAAAACCTTCTCGCCATTTGTAAGCCCACTCTCCCTCTTCTTCCTCCTCCTCTATCTTCTCTATCTCTGGAGGGAGAGTAAGAGAACTTTCTGAGTAAACTATTATTTCACCAGGTCGTAATTCCCATATTCCGGTTATATTTTGTCCTTGTAATTGAAGTAAAAGCTCTTCTTCTTTTTCTTCCCCTATGGTTATTGTGGTTTTATACCATTTTCTCATCGCTATTTTTTTCTTTCCCCCACCACCAAAAGACCTGAAGCTACTTTTGCCCCCACTCCCAACACTTCGAATAGAGCATCATACTCCTGGGAGAACTCTAAAAATTCCCTGTATAGGGGAGGATTATTTACTATTTTTTTTAAAGTACGATGAGGCAAAAGACGAGCCAGGGTTCCCGAGGCCACCACCCGTAAAGGCCTAAATCCTTCTTCTATCAAATCATCTATGATTTCAGAAGGAGTAAAAGCATGCAGAGGAGGAAAAACGAAGCGGCAAAGAAAAGGAACTTTCCTTTCCAGATTTTCCCAAAAAGAGGGATGGTCCCAGTTACCTTCCTGGAAAAAGCGTCGAGAAATCTCTAAATTATTTCTGAATCGTAATTCTGTTTCCACTGCTACTGGAATTTGCCCCCAGCGATTTACCACCGATATAATTAATTTATCACTGGCTACTCTAGTTAACTCCCGGAGAGCTTTTTTCTCCTCCGGATAAGCATAAGAAACCGGAGCATCTAAGGAAAGTACCAGGTCGAAAGAGCGGTCCGGGAAACGAGATAAATCCTGCACCTTCCCTATCTCGAAATCAATAGAAGAAATACCCTTTTCTTTTGCTAACTTTTTTGCTTCTTCTATCATCCGGGGAGAAAGGTCAAGATGAGTAACCTGGCATCCTCTTTCTGCTAAAGGGATAGAATAACGCCCAAATCCTCCCCCCGCATCTAAAACTTTCCATCCTGGCCGCAAAAATGGTTCTATTTCTAACCATACCAGATCCGTGTGGATTCTTTTTTCCCAGTTTTTATCCCGCTTTTTTTCTCTTCTCACTCCTCCATTCCAAAAAAGGAGATGAGAAGTTTCTCTCCCCACTCTAATCTATTACCTTTTCCTCTATCTCTTTTTTAAGATTTTTCAATAATTCATCCAGCGCGAAAGAACCCAGGTCTCCCTTCTTACGTTTTCGGATGGAGAGTGTCCGATTTTCCATTTCCCGGTCTCCCACGATAGCAAGATAGGGAACTTTTTCCATCTCCGCTTTTCTGATTTTAGCTCCCAAAGTGGCATTTTCGTCATTAACTTCTACTCTTATTTCTTCACTGAAAAGGAGGTCTTTTATTTCCCGGGCATAATCAAGATGTCTTTCAGCAATAGGCAAAATTACCACTTGCACTGGTGCTAACCACAGAGGGAAAGCTCCGGCAAATTGCTCGATTAAAATACCTAAAAACCGTTCAACACTTCCTAAAACCGTTCGGTGAAGCATCACTGGCCGGTGGCGATCTCCATCTTCGCCAATGTAGTAAAGGTCAAATTTTTCAGGCATAGCAAAATCTAATTGAATAGTTCCACACTGCCATCTTCTCCCCAAGCAATCACGGAGATGAAAATCAATTTTCGGCCCGTAAAAAGCTCCCTCTCCCGGGTTAATTCGATAGTCGATTTTCAGCTCCTTCAAAGCTTCCTCTAGCGACCGTGTGGCCAGCTCCCACATTTCATCAGAGCCCATAGAATTTTCGGGACGAGTGCTCAATTCTATTTCGTAGCTAAAGCCAAACAAACGGTAAAAATAATCAGCAAGGTCGATGACCCCTATAATTTCCTGTTTTATCTGATGAGTCTCCATAAAAATATGGGCATCATCTTGAGTAAAACAACGAACCCTCATTAACCCATGCAAAACCCCGGAAAGTTCATGGCGATGAACTAACCCCAATTCTGCCCACCGGAGAGGTAGTTCTCGATAACTATGAAGCTGGCTCTTAAAAATCAAAATCCCACCCGGACAGTTCATGGGCTTTATGGCAAAATCCCGGTCATCAATTTTAGTAAAATACATGTTATCTCGATAATGCTCCCAATGGCCAGATTGTTCCCAGAGAGCCCGGTCTAAAATCATAGGAGTTTTTACTTCCTGATAACCTCGTCTCAGGTGTTCCCTACGCCACAAATCTAAAAGAGTATTAATAACTACCATCCCTTTGGGATGAAAGAAGGGAAAGCCCGGTCCCTCTTCGTGTAAGCTAAACAAATCCAGCTCTTTACCTAAACGGCGATGGTCCCTCTTTTTGGCTTCCTCTCTTTGAGTCAGAAATGCTTGTAATTTTTCTTCCGAATCAAAGGAGATTCCATATATCCGCTGTAGCATAGGGTTATCTTCTTTTCCTCGCCAGTAAGCTCCTGAAACACTCAAAAGCTTAAAGGCTTTGATGTAACCAGTAGAAGGAACATGTGGCCCCCGACAGAGGTCTAAAAATTCTCCCTCTTCATAAATACTCACCGTATCTTCTTCTATCTCTTTTAAAATTTCTAATTTGTAAGTTTCTCCTCTTTCAGCAAATATCTTCTGTGCTTCTTCTCGGGAGATTTCTCTTCGCTTGAAAGGCAGGTCTGCTTGAATGATTTTTCTCATTTCTTCTTCTATTTTTTCTAAATCTTCATCAGTCAAGGAACGAGGGAGGTCAAAATCGTAGTAAAAACCTTCTTCAATAGCTGGACCAATGGCCAATTTAGCCTCAGGGAACAACCTTTTCACTGCCTGAGCCATAATATGAGAAGTGCTGTGCCAGTAAACTTCTCTACCTGCTTCATCTTCAAAGGAGAGATATTTTTTTATTTTCTCCTCTTCCCCTATATCGACCAGACGCCCATCTTCCGCAACCGCAGCTACAGCTTCTCTAGAATTTACGTTCATAATCTTTCCTCCTCAGATAATACATAACAACATTCTTTTTAATAGAAATAATATAATATGAGAGTAGACAACTAATTACCTAAAGAGTGCCACTTTCCCCCTGCTTACTCTCTTTGCCTCACCCTGTGTTCTCTAGTTAATGGGGTATGATGGCTACACTCTAATATATTACCACATTACTGAGAAATCGGGGATATAATAAAGAGATTGTTTTAATACCCTGGTGTCGTGACTAATCCCGAGTTTTTAATGTGATAGATGCATCCAAAAATGATGGATAAAGGAGCAACATACTAAATCAATTTTAAATCTGAAAGCCCAATTTAACTATTTACGACCTGAAAAGTAGTTCCTATGAATGTGTTTTCTTACCAGTAGTCTTTCTTAAGCTATTTGCTTTCTTTTCTGACTTGGTTCTACTTTCATCTGGAGATAGAGGATAACTGCTGTTGTGGCTATCCAGGTGAAGCTGGTCTCGAAGGTGTTTCACCTCCAAACGAAGTTCAGCTATTTCTTATTGCCGCCTTTCAACAATCTCTATCAATTCCTTGATGAGTTCAAATAAGGCAGGGTGTGCTATCAGTGCCTGTTGAGATTCTAATGGTAAAGCTGAGATTTTACTTTCCAGATTAGTTTTCATAATGCGCATAGTATTCCTGACTCCTTAAGAACTGCTAATGGAGCTTCAATAAAAATATATACCTCTGTGTAGTTACCTATAATTTATCATTTTTGCTTGCGCCGCAGGCTGTGTGTTTACAGGCTAGGGTTAAGATTTTAACTTCAAAGGAAAGCTGATAATTCTACCAACTCCCACCTCTACCCAATCTTTTCCATACTCTTGAGCGAAACATTTTCGACAAAGGTCGCCACTACAGTGAGAGGGGCCTACCATTTTCACGCCTAGCTCCCTAAATTGCTTAGTAACTTTCTGTAACTCATCTAACAGGAGATCAAGCAAGTGAAAGCCACCCATAACCAAATAGATATCCTGATGGTAGTGGTCCTTAACCGCTCGAATGATGTCGACCACTCCCGGGTGCGCACAACCAGTTATCACCACCAACCCTTGCTCTATTTCGATAACCAGTGATTGTTCTTTAATTGCAGTCCCTAAAGTTCCGGTAGAACACACCCTCGAGCACACCACAGTTGGTCCTTTAACCTCCCTTAAATCAGCACCACTCCTTGTAACTTCATCCTTCAGGGTTGACGAAAAGGAATCCAATAAAAAAACTTCGACCTCCGAATTTTCTTGAAGGAAAGTAGCTAAGCCTCCGGTGTGGTCCCAGTGGTCATGAGAGATAAAAACTATATCTATCTCTTGAGGATTAATATTTAGCTTTTTCATATTTTCCAGTAACAGGTCGCCTCTTCCACCAGTGTCAAAAAGAATAGTTTTCTCCAAACCTTCAATCAGGCAAGAAAAACCCCATTCCGTTTTGAGACCCTCAACTAGCGAATAGTTGTCATAGATAACAGTGACTTTTACTTCTATTGGTTCTGCCTCTTCTATCTTTTCTTCAACTAATAAAGCAGGCTGTTCTGCCTCCACTCCCCACAGTCCTAAGGTAGTTATTGCTAAAATTTTCGCTAAACCCCACCCCATAAAAAATCCCTCTCTTTCTCTTAATTATTTTTATACTTTCCCTCTTCTTTTGAGAGTGTTCTTGCTACTAATAGGAGCAACTTCCTTCATTTTGGCATTATAGACCGAAACCAGATTTATTTTTCCCTCCTCAGGAAGATGCTCATTATAAGTAGAAAAACACTTTTCAATCTGAAAAATCTCCTCGGGGGATAGAGGCGACACGGGACTACGGCGAAGGGGGGTGTTAATTTGCACCTCATCCGGCCGGATATAATCAAGGAGGGGCCAAAACTCTTCCGGGTGGTTCTTGTTCTCTTCTATAAACATAATCTGCAGAGCCAAGCGAGTATTGCTATTTACCCTAAATTGTTTTATTCCCTCTATTACCAGATCAAATTCTATACCCGGTTGAGGGTGGTTAATTTTCGAAAGGGAAGCCGAAGAATAAGCATCTAACTTGGCTACTACCAGATCTGCCCCAGATAAATCCTCTCTAACCTCGGGATAGCTCATCAGAGATGAATTGGTTAAAACTGCCACCGGTTCAGAACGAACCTCTTTTACTGCTTTGATAGCCTG
>Ga0209508_1002520_pt1 | contig 11861 bp, 11 predicted proteins | sample AD_UKC129_MetaG_FD_184427 | JGI IMG/M metagenome (GOLD analysis project Ga0209508, IMG submission 184427) | Active sludge microbial communities of municipal wastewater-treating anaerobic digesters from Canada - AD_UKC129_MetaG (SPAdes) (version 2) | ecosystem: Engineered > Bioreactor > Anaerobic... | reverse complement strand
GAGCACAGCTCCGGCGATGGCTCCGCTGATCTGCGCGGCGAGGTATGCGGCCAGTGCACCGCCGGTGAGTCCTGTTCTGCCTCGGCGCCCGAGGGTGAAGTCGACCAGGGAGACGACGGGGTTGAAATGCGCTTCTGAGATAGGTGCGAGGAGCAGGATGAGGACGCCGAGACCGAGGGCCGTCGTGAGTGAGTTCTCGAGGAGCTGCAGGCCGGTGTCGGTGGAGAGATTCTGTGCGGCGATTCCGGAGCCGACCACGATGGTCACGAGCAGGCCTGTGCCGAGGAACTCGGCGGTCGCGCGTCGCCAAAGCGGGGCGCCGGTGATGGTGGGGGCGTCGACGGTCACGCGGTGGGTCCGGCGGGGGTGAGTTCGGCGAGGAGGTCTTCGACGTGGCGGCGGATCTCGTCGCGAACGTGCCGGATGCCGTCGAGATCGAGGTCTGCGGGGTCGTCGAGCTGCCAGTCGAGGTAGCGCTTCCCGGGGTAGAAGGGGCAGGCATCGCCGCAGCCCATGGTGACCACGGCGTCCGCGGCGCGGACGACGTCGTCGGTGAGAGGTTTGGGGAACTCTTCATTGACCTCGATACCGGCTTCGGCGAGTACCTCGATCACTCCAGGCAGGATCCCGGCGCCGGGTTGCGATCCGGCGGAGCGGACGTGGACGCGGTCGCCGGCGAGGTGTCGGGTGATCGCGGCGGCCATCTGTGAGCGGCCGGAGTTCTGTACGCAGACGTAGAGGATCTCGGGGACCGGCTTGGCGATCAGTCCGCGTGATTGGGCGAGCGCGGTGAGCCGGTCGCGGGAGAACTTCTCTGCCAGCGACGGGAGGTGCGTGGAGACGGTCGCGGTGCGGACGAGGGCTGTGTACGACTCGAACACGACGCGCTCAACGGTCTCCGCATTGACCATTCCGGTGAACTGGTGTGCGAGTCGTTCGGCGGCGCGATGCAGTACGTGTTCAGGGGCGAGGAGGCCGTCTTGGCCGCGTCCGGTGCTCATGCCGCGTCTTCGGACGGTGTGAGCTCGGCGATGAGGGTCTCGACCCTGGTCCGGATCTCGTCGCGGATCCGACGTACGGTCTCGGGGCCTTGTCCGGCCGGGTCATCGAGCTGCCAGTCTTCGTAGCGCTTGCCGGGGAAGATCGGGCACGCGTCGCCGCAGCCCATGGTGATCACCACGTCGGACTCTTTCACCGCGTCGACGGTGAGCAGCTTCGGGGTGTTGCCGGCGATGTCGATGCCCTCTTCGGCCATGGCGGCAACGGCGACCGGATTGATCTGGTCTTTCGGTTCCGACCCTGCGGAGAGCACGTCGATCCGGTCACCGGCGAGATGTTGCAGGTAGCCGGCGGCCATCTGCGAACGTCCCGCGTTATGCACGCAGACGAACAGGACGGTGGGGATGGCGGTCATGAGCGGTCTCGCTTTCTCGTTACCGAAAGCATAGACCAGCATCTATGGGTTGGTGACGCTAGATCGGTGACGGCTGGGTGAACAGTTCGACGAGGAGGTGGCGGACGCGATTGTCGATGTCGTCGCGGATGCGACGGACAGTCGCGAGGGGCTGATCGACGGGGTCGTCGAGATCCCAGTCGAGGTAACGGCGCCCCGGGTAGACGGGGCAGGCGTCGCCGCAGCCCATCGTGACCACCACGTCGGCAGACTTTACGGCGCCATCCGTGAGGGGCTTGGGGAACTCGGCTCCGACGCTGACGCCGATCTCGTCGAGTGCCGTGACGATCGTGGGGCGGACCTCTGCGGCGGGTGCGGATCCTGCGGTGCGGACGATGACGCGGTCGCCGGCGAGCTGGCGGAGGATGCCGGCGGCGAGTTGGGACCTGCCCGCGTTCTGCACGCAGACGAACAGCACCGACGGCACGGTGTCGACGTCCGCGGAGGAGCAAGCGATGTCGTCGAGGCGGGTCGAAGCGAAGGCCGCGGTACGGGAGGCGAGCAGGTGTGTCACGCCCTGCTGCTCGAGCAGATCGTGGCTGTCAGTGACGTAGCGGGCGATCGTCTCCCGGTTGAAGACGCCGCGGTAGCGATCGGCGAGATCGTCGATCACGCGATCCCAGTCCGGTTCCACGGCTGCGGTGGGCGCGGCGCCGACGAGGGCGGCGACGCGTTCTTGCTGGTCGGGGTGGATTGAGTACCAGACGCGTCGTCCGTCGCGTTCCCGGACGACCAGTCCTTCGTCGTGCAGCGCAGCCATGTGGTGGCTCACGGTGGGTTGGCGGAGCGCGAGCGTTTCGGCGAGCTTGCCGACCAGCATTCCGCGCTCGGGAGCGGCCTGAATCAGCTGCAGGATGCGTGCGCGCGTGGGATCAGCTGCCACACTCAATGCTGGTATCGACGCGACTGAATCCATAGATAGCAGTCTATGACAGCCCTGAATAGCGGGATCTGCCGATCAAGCCCCGGCATCGCGCGCCGCGGGCAGGTGCGTCCGCATCTGTGTTCCGGCGGAGGTGACCCGATAGCGCCGACCGTCGTGGGCGACCCATTCGAGGTTCGTCAGTCGCCACAGGATCTCGCTGAGCATCCGCGGCAGTTGCTGCCGGTGTCGTGCGCTCATATCGGGCTGTCGCGCCGTCCACTCGGTCACGATCTGTTCGCTCGTCAGGGGGCTGGCCCCGGCGAGGATGTCCAGCACGAGTGCGCGGGCGGCGGTCAGGTGTCGGCGGTCGGTTGTCCCGTCCATCAGGTCCCGTTGATGATGCTGCGGCGCTCGACGAGGACCGTGTCACGCCACTGCCCGGCGTGCGGACCCAGCTGGGAGCGAGCGATCCGTTCCCGCCGACCGACGATGCGGAACCCGGCAGATTCGTGTAGCCGGATGCTGGCGGTGTTCTCGGGGAAGATGCTGGACTGAATGGTCCAGTAGCCGGCGTCGTCCGCGGCTTCGAGGAACGCGTCGAGCAGCAGCCGCCCGATGCCCTGCCCGTGGTGGGCGGGGTCGATGTAGACCGAGTGTTCAATCACACCCCGGTAGACCTCTCTTGCCGATGTGGGTGACGCGGCGGCCCATCCGACGACCGTGCCAGTTTCGTCTATGGCGACGAGGCGCGCGTCTGTCACCTTCCCCGCGTCGAACCGTTCCCAGGAGGGTGTCGTCGTTTCAAAGGTCGCTTCTCCGCCGGCGATCCCGGCCGCGAGGATGATTTCGACGGCGGGCCAGTCAGCCGCGGTCATGGGTCGAGTCTGGATCATGAGCAGCAGGATCCTCCCCCGCCGAGGTCGGTGGAGCACACCCCGGTCGCCGGCAGCGTGAGCTGCACGGCCGTCGCGGAGCGCATGTCGCCGTCCAGCCAGGCCGCGACGGAGCGGACCTGCTCATACCCGGTGGCGAGCAGGAACGTTGGGGCGCGGCCGTAGGACTTCATCCCGACGAGGAAGAACCCGTGCTCGGGGTGGCGCAGCTCCGCGAACCCATGCGGCTCGACGGTGCCGCAGGAGTGCAGATTGGGGTCGATCAGCGGCGCCAACCGTGTCGGTGCTTCGACGATCTCATCCAGCTGCAGCCGCACCTCCCGCAGCATCCCCAGGTCTGGTCGGAAGCCGGTCGCGTTCACGACCAGATCGGTGTCGTGCGTCGCCGATGCACCGCGCCGCGACCCGATCAGCCGGACGCCCTCGTCGTGCCGGCGAACCGCGGATATCTCGAAGGAATCGACCTTCTCGATCGCCCCCGCGTCCACGAGCCGGTCCACCCGCGAGCCCAGTCGCGCCCGATCGGCGAGTTCATCATCCGGCGAGGAGGACACCCGCACAGCAGACGCGTTGCGGATCACCCACGTCACCCGTGTACCCGGATCGCTCTTCGCGAGCTCCGTCAGCGCGATCAACGTGTTCGCCGCCGAGTGCCCTGCACCGACGACCGTTGTGTGGCGACCCGCGAAACGCGCCCGGTCTGCCCCGAGCACATCGGGCAGCGCGTGGACCACCAGATCGTCGACGCCGGATGCGCCGATCGGGTCAAGCCCAGACGACGACAGCGGATTCGGGGAACTGTACGTGCCAGACGCATCAATCACGGCACGGCCCACCAGTTCGATCACGTCGCCAGGACCGGTGACCGCCCGCACGAGGAACGGTGTGGACTCACGGTTCGCGGTGCGGGTGCGGTCCATGCCGTCCCGCGTCACCGCGACAACGCGGGCGCCATACCGGATTCGGGAGCGCATCGCCGGCAACTCTGCAAGTGGGGCGATGTACTCCTCGACGAGTTCCTGCCCGGTCGGCGCCCGCCCGTCTTCGACTGGCCACACCCACCCCGCGGCCTGCAGGAGACGACGCGACGCGGGGTCGATCAGGTGACGCCACGGTGAGAACAGCCGCGTGTGCCCCCACTGCCGAATCGACGCCGCAGCACTGTCTCCCGCCTCGAGGATCTCGAAATCGATCCCCCGCTCGAGCAGATTCGCGCCCGCGGCGAGACCGATCGGGCCGGCGCCGATGATCAGCACCGGCAACGTCGCGAGCCGATCCGATACGGCCACACGGGGAGTTAGATCCAGCAGTGTCATCAGAACCTCCAGGAACATCGATGAACGTCGATGCCCAGTATGAGCGCCTCTGTCGATACCTGTCAATATCGACTACTGTCGATACATGGCCACGACACTCCACGTCACCGACATCACCGCCTCCGCGGTCGCGTGTTGCGCCCCGCTCGTGAAGGAACCGATGACGCAGGTTGACGCAGAAAAGGTAGCCACGACGCTGAAGGCTCTCGCCGACCCCGCCCGACTCCGACTGCTGTCGATCGTCGCAGCCTCCCAAGACCAAGAAGCATGCGTCTGCGACCTCATCGAACCTATCGGACTCTCACAACCGACGGTGTCCCATCACTTGAGAGTGCTCACCCAAGCGGGGTTCCTGTCACGATCGAAACGCGGCACCTGGGCCTACTACCGACTGCAACCGGACGCACTCGCCGCGGTCACCACTCTCCTGTCAATCTGAGAGCGCAGACGAAGCGACCTTCATCGGTGCGCCGACCGGGCTACTTGTGCTGACGAACCGTTCGCACGCTGTTCGCGTGTGACAGCAGCCACGCCGCAAACCCAGACGCTCCGAGCGATGACATCCACTACCTACGGTGGGCAGGCCTCCCACCGTAAGTGAATCTCGCCATCCAGAGGAAAGCCCTGTTGACACGCCAAAACGTGCACAGCCTCGCCCAGAGAAGCGAGACTCGGCAGCGCAAAATGGGTAAGAAGTCTTACCCATTCTTTACCCAAAACGTCGATCAGCGCCCCTCGAAAGGAGCGCTGATCTGGGTTTTTCTGGCGGTGACGGTGGGATTTGAACCCTCATTGCAGGCCAATGGATGCTGGTGCGACCAGCGGGATCCGCGTGATTCCGCGGAAGTTGGGCACATGTGCGCACACCTGAAAACGGGTTCGTACAGAAATTCCGTTACCGCTGCGTTACCGCTGGGCACTCGCGATATCGCGGGTGAACCTATCCCCGCAGCAGGTAGTGCGCGTTGCGACCAGATGCGTCACCGCGCTCCAGAAGGTCTCCAACGAGCCTATCCAGTGCGCCCCGCGCTCCCTGTGTCGTCATCCCGGACAGCACTGCGAAGTCGCCCGAGGTGATCCTGTCGTGGACATCGAGCCATGCACGGACGATCGCGCGGATCTCCTCAGCGTTCGGAGCGACATACCAGAGCACGCCCCGCCGCTTCATTTCCGCGCCGTCAGCCTTTCCACCAGTCACCGCCCTCCTCGCGGTCGGAGACAGTACCCAAACATCCTTGTGCGGCTCGATGATCGGTTGCGCGTCGAGCACGCACTTCGCCGCGATCTCAAGCGCTTCCGTCGCCTCCTGGGGTGAGCGCTGCAGCAGATTCGCCATACGATCAGCGGTCGTGAACGGATTGTGAAGAAGCGCGTGCACGACGAGTGCAACTTGAACGTCGCGCTGCCGAGCGGCCGGCTGGAGCCTCGTCGTCAGTCGCATGATCGGGACGACCGGCGCGCCGCCGACCAGTTTCGCTCGCACTCGGGGCCCTGGTTCTTCAACGATTCGTGGCGGTTGATGGCCCAGCGTCACCATCTCGCGATACATGCGATCGACACCGATTCCTTGCTTGTCCACAAGCCCAAGTGCGAGCGCGGCATCTGCAAGCGCCGGTGATCGACTGAACCTCTGGGTGAGCAAGTTGTCCGCCGTAACGCCGCCGACGAATCCGCCAGGAGAGACCACTGTGAGCGAGCAGTCCTCTTCAACCCAGGTCACGCTCGTCGGCGCGTGCTGATTCCAATCGCGGTGCACAATGCCGTTCAGAATCGCCTCACGCGCGGCGCGGGTCGGAATGAGGCGAACGAATCGTTCCGCGAAGTCTCCCGAGATCGTGACTCGGTCGTTCGCAGCATCCATGAGAGCTTCGACACGTGCGATCTGCTCGAGCAGGCTGAGGCCTTGGTAGCTCTCCTCCCGCGCGAGCACATCCCCGCCTTCAACGTCGAGTCGTGTCCAGCTCAGCCATGGCCTGGCCGCCGCACAGAACAGCAATGCACCTACTTCAGTCAGGTGACCGTCCACTCCCAGAAGCCCGAGCTGTCGGAGCATGTCCTCCGCGGGAGCATCGGCGATGTCCATGATGCTTGCGTCCCGCAGATCGCGTCGGCGAAGATAATCGCGCGCCACAGCGATCGCACCGTTCGTAATGTCCGCTACGGTCATCGCGCTCGGCCGCGACATCGGGTCCCATCCGGCACGTCCCTGCCGGTGCAGCCACCATTGGCCGCGATCGATAGGGACGGATGCAGCCCCGACACGCCAGCGGATACGATCGCTCGTGTCCTCTACCGGTTCTCGCGCCTCAGGCACGTAGATCACGAGCAAACGGATACCGGCTTCGACCCGTTCTGTGACGTCGGGAGCAAGATCGATTCGACGGTAGATCTGATGACGCAACCACTCAACATCCAGTTCCGTGCCGAGCAGATCACCTGTCTTGTCTTCAACACCGACGATCAATGCACCACCGCCGGGCGTGTTGGCCATGGCCGCGACCTCGTCGGCGAGCTGGTCAGCGGCCTTCGTGTTCTCACGGTTACCGGGCAACAAGCGGCCGCCCGTGCCCCGCCTGCCCGCTTCTTCCTTGATGTCGACACGCTGTCGCTCAGCCTCGTTGGGCAGCACGCCGCTGCGGACATTCGCGAGACACTCTTCGACGGCAACCTCGGCTCGAGCCCGGTCTGCGACCAGTTCAGTGCCGGGCTGAAAGGGAACCGGATCGCTCGACTGCGTCATGACTTTCAGTTTACACCCCCTGCTAAACCGAAGGTCTTACGGATCGGGAGGGATCCGCGTTGCATTTGCGCCCCAGCGGTGGCGATCCAGTTCCAACCTGGAACCTAATTGCGGCGTGCAGGCGCTCAGTCCCAGTCCCCAAAGGTCGATCAACCGGCAGCCTACGGACCGGAGTCAAGGTTGATAGCGAAGCCCTCCTTCTGCATGACCCTGCGACGCTTGTGGTGCATGCGGTCGAGCCAAGGCACAGCGGCATCGTGAAAATCGTGGACGACCACGACACTGTCAGCGCCCGCTCCGCCACGCGTGATCCGGCCCGTCTGCTGGATGACACGCCCCTTGAACGAGACGGGCATGGCGAGGAAGAGTGCGTTCAGCGACGGAAGGTCGATGCCCTCGCCCGCCACCTTGTCAATCGCGACGAGGACGAAGGGCATCCTCTCGTCATCCAACTCACGCAACTGGTTCAGCAGAGTACGTCTCTCGACCGGCCGGAGTCGACCATGGAGCGCGAAGACGGGTACCGAAGTCTGATCGCCCAGCTTGGCTGTGAGCGACTGAACATGGTCGATTCTGTTTGTCAGCACCAGCGATCGCTGCCCGGCTTCAGACGCACGGACGATCTCCGAGACGATCAACCCGTTGCGCGGCTCGCTTTCGGCAAGCTGGTTGTAGATCATCTGCATCGACGGACCGTCTGTGCCGGGCTCGTCGGTCGTGAAGTCGGTCACGTGCACCACCAAGCGTCGCGGAGTCGGCGAACCGGCATCGACCACATGTCGGATAGGCCCGCATTGCATGGTGATCAGCCCGTCCATCTGATCCGCCCGATACGGGGTTGCGGTCAGGCCCACCCAATTCTTGACATTGACCACGCGGATAGCAGCCTCCACAGCGGGAGCTGCAACCGCGTGGCATTCGTCAACGATGACCTGCCCGTACTCCTCGAGGATGCGCGGATCGCCTGTTCGATGCGCGATCGACTGCATCATGATCAGGTCGACAACGCCTCGGCGCTTGCGCCGGCCACCACCGAGTTGCCCGATCTGCTTGTCGCTGATGCCGAGAAACTCCGTCAGCCGCGTACGCCACTGCTGCAGGAGGTCAGCTCGATTGACCAGAATCGCTGTCGGTGTCGCCCGCTCGGCGATCAACGCGCAGGCCATCACGGTCTTGCCCGCTCCGGGCGGCGCAACCAGCACGCCAGTCTGATACCGCAACATCTCGGTGACCGCTGCGCGTTGCTCCGGACGCAGTTCACCGTCGAACGCAACATCGATCGGCTTGACTTCTTCTCCGTCGAAGTCGACCTCAACCGTGAACCCAGTATCCCGGAGCACGCTCGTCGCTTCGTCGAGGAGACCTCGCGGCAAGCGCAGCTCGACATCATCGTGCTCGAAGCAGGTGACCAGCCGCGGAGTACCAAACGTACTGAAGCGTTGTGCCTGGCGACGGTAGAACTCAGGGTTGGAAATCGAGGCGACGTGCTTCAACTCCGCGATGACGACGTTCGGTACATTCGCAACCGGCACATGCACCATCTCATCCCGGCGTACGGTGATTGCGCGTCCAGCGATCGCTGCGGCCTCTGCGCGGATCGCCGCGCGTCGCGGCCGCACCGCGAGCGATTCCCTCGGGCCGGCTGGCAACCGGTTCGAACCGTTTGCGTACTCCGTCAGCCGTTCGGCAGGCACCGGCACTACCTTCGACAGCGCTGCAAACTGGTCATCGTACGCATCCCACGAGTGTGGATCGGCGAACACCGTCGTTCCACGACGCCGACAGCCGCCTTGCAGAGGGAGCGCTATGAGATTCCCGAAGCGCATCCGCCCCGGAGAGCGCTGCGGCAAGACGTCCTGCGACGGGAAGAACCTGTCATAGCTCGCCATCGAGATCGACGCGCGGTCCGCCATCGCCGCTCGCAACATCGCCGATCCCAGTGTGCGCGCGGATGCCGCAGGCACGGACGCGTCGAAGAACATCCACACATGCGCTCCGTCACCCGAACGAGAGATCTCCGCGAGAGTGTCGATCCCGGCGCGGCGACAGGCTTCCGCGTACGCCGTAGCATCCTCCCGCCAGCTGCCGTCGTCGAAATCGCACACGAGCAGGGCGCAGTGATCGTCGCGCGTCATCGGGTAGAGCCCGACGTGAAACGTCGCCGAGTCTCCACGGAGATGACGCTCAACCACGTCGTCGGTAAGCGGAAGCAGATCCGCGTCGGTGATCGCATCCGTGTAGAAGCCGCCCCGAACCGCCGGGCTCCACCCCTTCTTGCCGGTCCGCCGACTCTCCCACGGCAACGCATAGACGTCGTCCCGCCCCATGAAACGCGCCCGGAACAGGGCGACCTTCTCCGCCGATGAAGACGAAGCCGACACGGCCGCAGGCGGTTCCACAGCGGCGTGGCCAGCAGAGGGCGCCGCCTCTCGACTCGGCTCAGGAGGGGCGTTCAGAAGGTCGTCAAGATCTCGGCGAGCGGATGCAAGCTCCTTCTCAAGCAGCCGAACACGCTCCCGCGCCAGTCTCAGCCGCTCAGCAATGTCCATGTATCGAAGGTAACTGCCCTCCATGGAGCGCATGCTCTACCCAACGAACCGCTGTCAAGCCAAGGCGCCATGGCACTGAATACCTCGGCACTGCGCACCCGGTCGACCGGGAACGCGTCGACGCACACAAGAGCGGATCCTCGCTGAAGTCGCCCCACCAGCTGCGTGAACTGTGCGACCGGGCCGTTACACAGGCAGAAAATCGGCCCGTGCCTGGTGGCGACGGGCCGATCATGATGCAACGAAAATAGCACGAGAGGCCGACAGCACTACGACTGCTTCCGCGCCTGAGCCAGAGCGTCCTTGTAGGCGTCAGCGTCGACGTCGTACAGCCCGTCTTCGTACGCGTGCCGGGTGAGCTTGTTCAACGACTCGCCGCGATCTCTTCAGCAGTCGGAGCCAGATCGCCAACGACCACGTCGCTCACGGGCGGCTGGTTGCTCGCGTCCGGCGCGGCGAGCGAGGAATCAGGCATGCGCTCATCCTCCCAGAGAGCTGGGAAGATCGGCGCCGAGTAAGGGCCGCCGACCATGCCGCGCACGACTTTGCGTTTCCCTAACACGCTAAAGGCAAACCAATCGAATTGAGAGCGAAGGTCGTTGCCATTTCACACTCCAACGAACGCCTACGGCCCCAGTGACGCCGACCGCTGACTGTCGAGGGCCACCGCGACCGAGTCGAGGTCATCCTCGAAGAGTTCGGCGTAGGTATCGAGCGTCATCGCGGCGCTCGCGTGCCCCAGCATCCGCTGAACGGCCTTGACGTTCGCCCCGGCACTGATCGCGAGCGAAGCGGCCGTGTGGCGCAGGTCGTGAGGAGTCACGCGCGGCATGATCGGCGGCACTTCCTCCCCACGCTCCTTCGCCTCAGTCGCAGCCTTCGCGTCCTCAGCGCGGATCCTCTTCACGGCACCCGCGAACCACCCCGAGACGGCGTTGCCCGGCCGAAGGTATCCCCCAAACTCCGCTGGCCAGAGCAGATCGTCGGACGCCTTCCCCTTCGCCGCCGCGCGCACGGCCTTATCCAAGAACGCCGGGTAGACCACCGCGCGTCGCTCGTGCGTCTTCGGCGTGCCGACCTGCACGTGCCCGTTGACCTCGACCGCGTTCTCCTCGATCAGCACCCGGCGACGCTTCAGGTCGACGTTCCGGAGCCGGATGCCGGTGACCTCACCCCAACGCAGTCCGGTGTACGCGGTAAACCGAATGACATCGGGATAGCGGGACGCCGCCGCCAGGCGCTCCACCTGCTTGTGGCTGAGATACGGCTTCGGCTTCTTGGACTTCTTCGGCGTCTTCACGTCACGGGCCGGGTTCGCCGGGATCCGCCGATCGCGCACCGCGCCGTCGAGGATGGATGCCAACACTCCGTGGCACCGCTTGACCGTGGTCGGCGACTTGGTCGCGGCGAGCTCGGCGATCCATGCGGCGACCTCGGTGTGCCGAATCGAGCCGACTCGTCGGGCGCCCCATCGCGGCTCGACGTGGATCCTCCACGAGCTCTCGTCCGAGTGATACGTCGAGGGCTTTACGGCGGCCTCGTGCGCGACGAGCCAATCCTCGCCGAGCGCCGCGATCGTGGCATGCGCATCGCTCGGCGCGATGTACGTGCCGGCAGACTTCGACACCTCGACCTCGGCGATGTACGCCTCGGCGTCGCGCTTGCGGAGGAAGCCGCCCTTGCGTGCCGTCTTGCCATCGGGCTTCCGGTACCTCGCCTCCCAGCGCTTGCCAGCCTTCGTGTCGTACGCGTACGCGGAGCCCATACGGACAGTCTGCCGTGGGCCTCAGACGTCGGTGCAAATGTGAGCGTGTCGCGGCGAAAGTGTAAGTGCTGCGACTTAGCGTCGAAGCAGACAAAGAACACCCCGCTGACGCCGTGACAGGACCGCAAGGTTGAGAAGCACGGGGCAACCGGCGAGGCCAGGGTGCGCCCACCGCGTTCGCCCGAACACCTACGGTGGGCCAGATTCCCACCGTCACCCGCAGCCTCGAGTTTGGAGAACCCCAGGTGGGAGGGGCTAACCGGCACGCCCAACACGCTCG
>Ga0209508_1002516_pt1 | contig 11891 bp, 7 predicted proteins | sample AD_UKC129_MetaG_FD_184427 | JGI IMG/M metagenome (GOLD analysis project Ga0209508, IMG submission 184427) | Active sludge microbial communities of municipal wastewater-treating anaerobic digesters from Canada - AD_UKC129_MetaG (SPAdes) (version 2) | ecosystem: Engineered > Bioreactor > Anaerobic... | reverse complement strand
CGGAGGCATCGAAGGCAATGGCAAGGAATTCGGGTGAGACGAACAACTCGAGGGCAAATATGATGCCATACAAGAGAAACAGTATCCTTTGGAGGGGTACATCCCGAATAATTCTAGCTAAACCCAAGGCAAGCATGGCTGCTATGCCCAGCGAAACAATTACAACGATACTTCCTTTTGAGATTAGCCCAGTTGTGATGCTGTGCACTTGTCCAGCTAGGATGTGCAGGTCTGGTTCTGCAACGGCTATGAAGAAACCCAACAGCAAGCCGCTTATGATAACAGCCCATATTTTATTTGATTTAGAGACTGTGGACCCTGTTATGTTGCCAATGGGGGTAATACTGTTGTCAACTCCCATGAGAAAGAACGTCAAGCCCAATATTATTAGCGCCGCTCCTATGAGGAACCTTAGTATTAATGTTGTTTCCATGGGAATAATGGTGAAGTGCAAAACCAATACCAGCACCGTTACAGGTATTACGGAGAAGCTGACTTCTTTAAGTTTTGCTAAGAATTTGCTCAACTACACGTCCTCCCTTCTTTTGTCCTTGTCAGTACGCCAAAAGGATAGAGTAATGCCTAACTTTTGTTACTTCGCTTAACTACTTTCTTACTGGGAATTGTTCCCGTAGGTTTTTACTTCCTCGTTGGTTGCACGTATCTTAGACCGCAAATTATTCGCTTGCTCTTTACGCCAGAGTCGTAACATTCAGGTGCTACAAAACAGAGTTTTGCTGTCACTTTGTTTAGTCCTTATAACATTATACCAATATTAAAATGTTTTCATTCAATCCAAGGCGCGCTGCTGCAACGGGTTTTTCCTACCACAACGCTTGGATGTTAAATGCGATGTGTTTTGTATTGGCTGTTACGGTGAAAAGGAGGGTATATGACATAGTAAAAAAACACTGGAAGAGACAAGATGGGTCTACAAAGATAATGTTGCCCTAGTTAGCATTTTGAGTTTGGACGTGTTGGTTCTGGTGTATTCTAACGTGCATCGAAACGTGTTGGATTGGTGTTAACTGTCATAGTCAACATACTTTGGGTTTACATTATTCTTTTATCTAACTGCACAGACTACCGGGAAACACTTCCTGCTCACAGCGAAGAATACCGTAAAATCAGAACCTCCTTTGGAATAATTGTTGTTTTTTCTATTATTGGCCTTGGTGCGCTGTTTTTATGGGTACAATTAGCTAACAGAGTTTAATATTTACAGCTAACCTGCTGTCACTGTATGTGTCGTTTTCAGTGGCTTTTTCTAACGTTACTCTTCTCTTTGTGTTAGTCGCGCTAAAGAAAAGCGGCCTTGAGTTTATGTTCAGTATTTTCTACCGTGCATGTCGGTAAGTGTTGCTGTAACCATGATACCAAGCCCTTTAGCCATAGTAGCGATGATAGTGCTAATGGGGTATCTAAACCATGTTTACTCAAAAAAGAAAGTTGATTTATAAGTTTATAGAGTGCATTGCGGGTGCTACATAGACGTACGACTGCTTTCTACTTCCGCACTAAAGTGTGATTTAATAGATGCATTGTATTGACAAAACGCTTCTACAGATGTAAAATAGAAATACAGGTGTTCGACAACTGTAGAAGGAGGAAAAAAGGTGAAGAAGTCCATAAGACGTCTTCCAGACTCTGAACTGGAGATCATGAAGATCATGTGGGAGGCAAATGAACCAGTTACATCTGCTTACATCAGTGAGAAGCTCAAAGGTAAAAAGGATTGGAAGATAACCTCCATACTCACTTTTCTAGCCAGGTTAACGGAAAAAGGGTTTGTTGAATGTAAGAGGGAGGGGAAGATCAACATTTACAGGCCACTGATAAGTGAGCAGGAATACTTGGAGAGGGAAAGCAAGAGCATACTGGAGAAGTTGTACAACAACTCACTGACAAACTTTGTAGCAACTCTTTATAGTAGCAATGCCATAAGCGAAAAGGAGTTAAGAGAGCTCCAAGAGTTCATCGACAAGCTTCAAAGGGGGGAATGAAGCATGCTTGAGACCTTGTTTCACAATATAATAGAGGTCTCTTTAAGCACGTCCGTTGTTATAGGCGTGCTGCTTTTACTACTGCCACTGATAAACAAAAGCTACAGTGCCAAATGGCGGTATCTGGTGTGGCTCATCATAGCCGTAAGGCTGCTAATACCGTTTAGTCCCAGCATAGGAAGTGAACCAGCTGTGACCATACCATCGGTGAGTCAGAACGTACAGATTGCGGTTCCGCTGCCTGCCAATACGAACATAGGTACCCATCCAGACACAATGCCGACGCAACCGACTCCGGTAGTAACACCAAACAGTACAGTTGTGAATACGATAACCCTAGCAGACATATTGCCGATAGTTTGGGTAATTGGTGTGTTAGCGTTCATGGCTTACTACATCACAGGCTACCTGGTATTTAGGAAGTCAGTGATGCGTTTCTCAGAAGTAGTGGAAGACGATCAAGGGATAAGTATTTTGAACCGAGTAAAACAGCAGATGAACATAAGAGGTAGTATCGAGCTTATTAGGAGCAAAAAAGTGCAGAGTCCCATGATAACGGGATTCATTAGGCCCATTTTTCTGCTCCCGTATGTTGATTACAGTGAAGAAGACTTAGTTCTCATCATGGAACACGAACTGATCCACTACAAGCACAAAGACATTTGGAGCAAGCTATTGATGGTAAGTGCGAATGCAGTACACTGGTTCAACCCGCTGGTATATGTGATGAGGTGGAGGCTGAATACAGATATAGAGATGGCATGTGACTCAGAGGTAGTGGAGGGGTCAGACACAGAATTTAGGAAGCAGTATGGTGAGACGATACTGTCAGCGATACACAGAGGGAACGAGAGCGGGACAGTATTTTCCACGTATTTTTATGGGGGGATGAAGGCAATGAAAGAGAGGCTGGGGAACATATTTGACACGAGAGGAAACAAGAGGAGGGGCATTGCCGCCTTATGCCTTGTCATTGCTGCTGTAGTTGTCATTGGTACATTAGTGTCATGCGGGGGCGACAGTGGTGGAAAAGCCATTGACAACGTCGCTCTTCTTGATGCTGGCTATTCTTATGACTTGGAAAATGGCCAATTTCTTATTCGGTATGGTCCAGGGAACTCGGTAGAAGTTCCCTTACAAGCTGATACCGATGATGCGGACGCGTATTTTGCTGATAAAGGTGTTTACATATCCGAGAAATTGGCAGCTGTTGCGTATGGTGATAATTCAAATCCATCTTCGCCAGTGATGGTGATCGTGAGTAGTGATAAGGGCAAGATGTGGAACAAATACGAAATTCCAAATACGGTGGCAAACGATTTCCCTTACAAGTATATTGGCTTTAGCACTACCAGTGATGGGTGGCTTGTTTTAGGTAGTAATGCGGCAGATGGTCAGCAAAATGTAAGGATCTTTCAAACGTCAGATGGCGGCAAAACTTGGCAAGAAATTGGGAATCCAACTGATGTGTATTCAGGCATAGTCACCGGCGCAGCTTTTACCAACAAGAAGATTGGCTTTATATCTTATAGATACTTGGACGACCCTAATCCCGTAGTTTACCGTACCACAAACGGTGGAAAAACATGGGCAAAATGTAACATAACAATCCCAGATTCCTTTAAGAGTATTACGACCTATGCCACCGCATCTTCCTTAGCATTTAATGGATCTAATGGTGTTCTTCAGGTAACATTGCGTAATAATCAGAGCGAGCTTAATAGCAAACCTGTTGATGTCACTGTTCGTTACCAAACATCAGACTATGGGAAGACATGGACTTTTGATGAAAAATACAATTTGGCCTTTATTTGGGCGCAAGCGTGGTCAACAAGAGATGGTAGGGCTCGATATGAGATTATGGACAGCAAAATGCAGGCGGATTTTGTCGAGCAGAACCGTTCGGATGAAGATCCAAACGTCGTCTATTACGTTATTCGGTGGTCCAGCCCGTGGGTAACGAACTATGACATAAAAGTTGAAGGGGATCATGCCTTAATAACCTACTACTATGCTGATTCTGGAGGAGAAACTTATAAAGGCAGTGAACAGATTACCTTCGGAACTGAAAATGGGAGGTTGGTGATTACTGGTTGTGAAGAAGTGGAACCTCTGGCAGATTACGTGGACACGTCAAACTGGAAGACAGTAAAGACCGATTTCTTCACATTGTTGATTCCACCTCGATGGGACATTAGTACTTCTGCTAATGGAATGATTATCTACTTCTTTGAAAATGGGCAGCAAATGGGCAGCCTTTCTCTGACTTCTTATTACCAATCAGGAGATATCTCACAGCTCTTTGGCAACCACGTAGAGAGTACGAATACCACCACTGTTACTAATGCGAATTACCCAACATTCAATGTTTGGCTTAAACGTACACAGCCTGCAGCGTCAGCCAACAACTCGGTAACTTATGAACAACATTTCTATGTGGTTCCTGCTGAGGCTGATTTCGCGTGCGATTTTCAGTTAAGTTACGATAGGGCAATTCAAAAAATGGAGTGGGTAGCGAAAAACCTAAAGATAGATACGGAACGCGCCGATAAGCAAATTGTTTCAATAAAATGGGGTATGGCAGTGGAGAGGCGTGATGCCAAATCATTGTACGACCTCATGAGTCAAGATCTGCAGAAACAGGTATATAAAGAGTTTCAGGCAAACCATTGGACAATTGGACAATCGAGCCCTTGGGTGCAGGATTTCAAAGCAGAACTAGGTGCCGATACTGCTACGCTCACTTACACTTACATGACATCCACAGGATTTGCTGGCTATTACACTCAGGTTTTAACATTTTCCAAGGAGAATGACCATTATGTGGTTTCGGACTACACAGAGCCTTCCTATATGGAGGGGCAAGATAAGAGTACCATTATTGCTTTCCTGGCTCAGAACAATACTTACTTGACAGCTTCCACTCTTTACAATGATGAGTTTTCCAACATGACACTGAACATCAACGGGAAGTCTCAACGTTTCCCTTGGAAGACTGTGGCTAACAGCTCGTTTCTACCCGAGTTGACATACGCGGATTTGGATAAGGATGGGCGTAGTGAGCTAGCGGTTATACTTTGTCAGATGGTTGGTAGCGTTGGTAGTTATTCTCTTCAAGAAGAAATTCATGTTATCAACCCTGAAGATTTTTCTGAGATTACTGTGATGGATCCAACGGCCGCTATAAACAACCATGTAAAAAGCCAAATAAGCGATGAAGGAGTAAGAATTGTCATCGACGATAAAACCGCATATTATTACACTGCCAGCAGAATAGTGCCTCACGTTGGGGACAAAACCACTTGGCTTAACATACTGAAACTGGGCTCTATGATTAGCTACTACGTTAGTAATGATACTCTTTACGCGCAGGTCAGTGCACAAATTTCTCCTACGGGGTTCTTGGGCAACTTTATCCTCACTTATGATTATGCGGGTGACAAGCTGGAGATTACGAACATCACCTTTGCACCGAGCTTCTGATACCTCCCTTCTTGAGGGCCTGCCGCGTACCTATGCGGCAGGTTCCTCTTTGGTTTTTTGTTTGCTTGTGCACGTGCTAATATTGAGCTCAAAGGGCTAAAAGAGGGGGGGGATTAATATGGCCGTAAACGAAGGAGTAGAGAAAAGGTGGGCGTTCAAACGATGGATTGTTTGGGTTAATGCTGTGCCTGTTTGTTGCCTTTATGTTTACTACGCTACTTTCCATCAAACTATTCCCGTTTTGATACTGGGAGTTTTTCTCTTCTTGGTCGTCGATGTTTACTTTTGGTTATTCATTGACAAGCGCGGATATGAGGATTCTTTGTCTTTGGGCAGCGTTGAGTACAGGATGATAAGATCAGCTATCACTTGGTTCTACGTACTATTTTTCCTGGGGATGGCTTTGTGGCTTCTAATAGTAAGCCTTGCAGATAGAGGGATATTGCCCAATGTAGATTCCATTGTTTTACTTAGGAACTGTTTTGTGGCATTCGCAGATTTGGCTGCCATGGTAAACATATATGCCCTTGGTATTTTGTACAAAGGTGATAATGATTTGCTGTTCAAAGTGTTTCTATTATCAGCAGTGATTAGCTTTGCAGTGACCTTATTTCCTACCAGTTTAGCAACTATTTTGGCGTTTTCCGCTTTAGTCATTTACTGGGACATTTTATACCTTCGCTTCAAGGCCACTTCTTAGAGCGAAGTTCGTTCGAGGAGAGTACCGGATCTATTCGTTAAGGCAGTCTTCAGTTGAGGCACATACTCAGAGTTGTCTGAAACCTTTCTGCCTACTATTGCGTCTATATGTTGTGAGGGATTGTATGTGAGCCACTCATGATAAAAATAGGCTGCGAAGTGGGGGATGTACGATGAAAGTTGTAAAGAGTTCTGTGATTTTAGCTTTAATGGTTGCAGCCTTGATTCTACTGCTTCCAGGCCAGTGTGTCTATGCTGATGCTGCTCCGTTCTTTATTGGTGGCGTAAACATTACACCTTATGAGGAAACTAACATTGTTCTCTCGAAAGAGGATTTAACTATCACTTTTGGGAAGAACGTAGGTCCAAGAAACAGCGTGGCAAGGGTGGAAGCAAAGTTCGTTCTTGTTAACACGGGGGATAAAGTTTCGCTCAGAGTGGGCTTTCCATTTGGTTTAGCAAGCAGACCAGGTTTTGACAACACAAGCAGTCTGGAATCACTAAAAGCAAAGGTGAAAGTGGACGGGAAGGAAATAACACCGAGCTTCATAGAGCCCGGGAAAGCTGGGCAGTACGGTCCGCTGATGTATTTTGACATCACCTTCGAGAAAAGCGAGAGCAAGAATGTGGAAGTCAGCTATGAAGCTGAACCAGTGGGTGGTCATTTTCTGTATGTCCTAACAACGGGGGCTTACTGGAAAGGCCCAATCGGCACTTTGAACATGACGTTCAAATTTCCCTATGAAACAATTTCTCCAAATGTACTCAGCGTTACACCTGGTGGATACAAAGTCCAAGGAAATGAGATTGTTTACCAATTAACAAACTATGAACCCAAACAGGACATTGAGATTGAATTCCTGCCTTATGATTTTTACGAAAAGATTAACCCACTTAGGCTTAAGGCAGAAAAGAGTAATTCCAGCAATGACTGGTTCAACTATGCGCTGTCATTATTTCCGCAGAACCCACTTAGGTCACTTGAAGAGTTTGTGGGTTGGTACAGAACCAACGCATTCAAAGATTATGTAGGTAGCGTGTTACAGAAGGCCGTGGGTTTACAGGAGAAGAATTCACCCGAATACGTCGTACTTCAAGAGATTTACGAAGCCCACTATTCAGCACCTGCTTCGTTTTTAGAAGGTTACGACGCTGTCACCCGGCTTGATCAAAACTATGCTTATCTTCCTCAAAATGCCATAAACCTTTTAGAAAATAATGTGGATTCCATAAAGACCAGCGCCGAAGGGAAAGTTTTCGGATACTTTCTGGAGTACGTGGTTATGACCGATTTGCGGCAAAACAACCCGCAGAAGGCACTATCGGACTTTAACAAGCTTCTTGCAATCGCGGAGAAGTACTTCGACAAGGATGACTACAACGAGGTATCTGCGGAACTGGATATTGCAATGACTTATAGCTTAGGCGATGGTTTAGTAAAACGTGTTTCTCCCGCATTCACAGAATGCTTTTTGCCTTCAGTTTCCATAAAGGGCAGAACGGTGTTTGTGCGTTATGATTTGCCATACGAAATGGCACAGGGGTTGGAGACGTTCGACACCAAGAATGACCCCAACTTTGGCAAAGTTTATCAGCTATCAGCGGACTTTGAGAAAGTGCCGCCATACAACTACGTGTTTTCCATAAGTTTCCCTGACAGCTTAACTGAAGAGGACTTTGACAAAATGAAAGATGAGCTGCAAAATGGCGCATTAAATGAGTACTTGGATGGGAATACGTACAATCTTCTGTCGGTTTACTTACCAGACATAATAGACAACCTGGTTTTGAAAGATGGTAAACTGGAAGCCATAAAAACCTCCATCGACAGCGGAGAAAAGGCCAAAAGCGCCTTAGCCAGTTTACGTGAGCAAATAATAGACCTGGAAGACTACCAAAGGCATTTTGAAAACACAGTATTTGACAGCGCGTTTGCCCAAAAAGTTCTTGCATATCTTTCTTCTAACAAAGCTTATTTTGACAATCTGCCAAAGGACTCCAACATAAAGTTTGCTGCAGTCCAGAATGCCACTAAGTCCTCCATTAGCAAATCTGGGCTAATCGTGGTACTGTGTGTAGCATTACTTGCACTGCTCATTCATGCAGCCCTGGTTGTAAGCAGGAGAACGAAGGCTTTAAGTACGCAAAAGTAAAGCGTGGTGGAGCGCTGCTCTGGGCATCGCCATTCTCAAGGCAGCACTTGTTGTCAACTTAGTGTTTCTGCAGACTCAGACTGCCATTTCATTTGTGAACTACTATGAGTGCGTTGCTAAGATCTCTGCCGGGTGTTGTAAGCATTTTGCCTTTGTAGTACAACCCGCTGGAAGCTCCACCATCAATGTTCATGGCGTTGTATGCTCCAAGCTTTTGCATAATTGTTGCCAGTTCTTCGATTTTCGCACTGTTCACGGTTACCATAAGCAGTTTGTTGTCTTTGGTGAGTCCCAAGGCGCTACGTGCCATGGAATATTCCGTGATCTTGGGTATGGTGTAATTTTCAGCTACGGGGTTCACCGTTATTTTGCCATTGGTTATGAGTCTTGGACCTGCGCTTAAAGCTCCTTCGATTCCCCCTTGCTTCCATATGTCAGCATTGCCCTGTTGCACTGTGTAAATGTCGTTGTACTTTATCTGGTAGCCCTCTTGAAACCAATCGGCATATCTTACTTCGCTACCGTACAGGTGAATAATGTATCCGTTCTTTGGTATGGCAACATTGTTTCCTTGCAGCTTGTCCACAACAGTGTCATTTTGAACCACAACGTTAATACCCCCATTGTTTGCACGCGTGGTAGAACCACGTTTTGGAGTATACAGGTTTATGGAGCTTGAGCCCCAGTATATGGGAGAGCGGTTAATGGTGCCAACGTACCATCCTTGGTTGAAAAGCCAAGCATTGTCTGGATCGGGTATGGAGACGTACTCACCTTGAATCTTCATGGCAACATAGGCAATGTCAGCCTTGTTGTCTCGAGTGAATCCGAACGTGGTTGCTGGACGATCTCGAAAACAAAGGTGTTCAATTCTTCCATCAATGACCAAGTTTCCAGAAGGTTCCTTTGGATTTGTCGTCTCATAGGCTCTAAAAAAAGTTCCGTTTATAGCTGCAATGGCGTTGCTACGTTGTGCCATGCTCATTAGTGACTCAGTAAGCCCTACTTGGTTTTGACCATAAGCAATTTTCAGACCAACGTGGGGATTATTTAGAAAAACCTTTACCATGTTTATCTTGAAGGTTTTTCCGTTTATGTTCATTTGAATACTTCTGGAAACAGCGTCGGTGTCAATGTAAACGGCGCGCTCTGTTTCATCCCAGTCTACGAAGCGTCCCAGTGCTTCACCAATGAATCTTAGAGGTACATAGGTTCGCCCACCATTTATGAAAGCTGCTACATCCAGGGAAACTTCTCTCCCGTCGATCCTTGCAACTGAGCTGCCAATTTGCAGAGAAATGTTCTTAGAACCTTGCTTCACCGTCACCGTTTTGGTCTGCTCGTCCCAGCCCACCTGTGCTCCAAAGTACTCGGAAATATAGCGTATTGGTAAAAAAACGCGTCCGTTCTTAAGAATGGGTGGACTGTCAAAGGTTTTCTTTTGACCCTGTATGTAAATGGGTATCCCCGTATTGCTGCTTTGGGCTTTTACCTTAGTGCTCTGGCCAACAGGTCCCAAAACCATGCAAAGTACAAACACGCACGCAATAATGACAACTACTCTCTTTAAGTGCGATTTTTTCACGTGTTCTTCCCCCTTTTGTGGATGCTTGACTCCCTTTGACCTGTAGTGCACTTTCTTCTAATGCATATGCCACCCATAATCACATCTTACAACATCGAAGCATATGCAAAAACAGAACGAGCAGCCATACGAAATACTTCAAGCCATATTAAGACAATTGACAGCAAAGCTGCGTTTACAATGAAGTTTGGAGTTAGCACAAGGTAGTGGGAACCTTTTGGCCTGTTCTCTTTGTTATATTCTCTCTTGCTCTGGTTTACGGAATCATTTTCCCCAAAGGTCTTAGCCTGTTTATCTATTCAGTAATCGCTGTGACCATAGTGGGAGCCGTTTATGTGCTGATGAAATACTTCATTGGCTGTGCAAAAAACAAAAAGGAAGAGAAAGGCACGCTCCGATAATCCGCGGATAATGGGTTGTCTATTTAGTACATCCAAAGTTCTGAGTAGTTTACCAAGTATTCACATTTCGTGGTAATGATTTAAGCATTCTGTGGTAAAATATATACATAATGGTGGGATGGGGTGGCAATTGAGAAATGCAGCTTCTGTGCATTCTTCATCGCCAAAGGGGGTTTACGCTTCCTCTTTCTTATCATGAAATCATTCAGCAATTCTTTTACCAGTCCCTATATCAGACAGAAATTGCCAGCTTTTTACGTCAAGAAGGACTTAGGGATGGTAATAGAAAGATGAAGCTTTTTGCATTCTCACGTTTGATTGGAAACTATACCTTGAACTATGAGCACAGGACAATAACTTTCCACGGGGATGCGGTGCTTGTTTTCGCTTCACCAGTAGACCTGATTATTTGGGAGTTGGCGAGAACTTTGCTCAATAATTCCACCATAAGCCTCGCTGATATTGATCTTCAAGTCAAAGACGTTTTCTTCGAAGACATTCACCCTAGCAAGGACCAAATGGAAGTTCAAATGCTTTCTCCAATAACCGTTTATCAGACGCACACCTCTGATGGAAGAAAACGTACGGTTTACTTTGATCCGTTTGATAGCAACTTTCAGCAGTTGATTTCGGAGAATTTGCGGAGAAAATACAGGATCATCTTTGGTGAAGATCCCTGTGATGGAGCCTTTTCTATTGAACCTGTAGAAGTTTCATGTAATGACAAAAAGATACTTCGTTTTCGTGACACTGTGGTCCAAGGATGGATGGGAAAGTACAGAATAACTGGGGATCCACGACTCTTGAAAATAGCGTTGGACGCTGGGTTAGGTAGTAAGAATTCGCAAGGCTTTGGCTTGGCAGTGCCTACAGATAGTTTGTTTTCCAGGATCGCGGTCAAACGCGGCAGTGCGTTTGGGCATACTGAGGGAAAATCAAGAATAAAATCATGAGGCTAAAGGTCACCTTCCAAAATGCCACTGGAGAAGACATACTACTCCCCATGCACTACAACCAGGTGCTACAGGCGCTTTTTTACAATACACTATCTGATGAAATTGCAGAACATTTGCATACGCAGGGCTTTCCTTTTGAGAAAAGAAAGTTCAAGCTATTTGTGTTTTCTCGTATCCAGGAGAAGGCAAAACATGACGAAAGGGGCCTGCTCAGGTTTGGCTCCGAAATCACCTTGTTCTTTTCTTCCCCGGTCTTAAACCTCATACAGGATTTTGGAACCAAATTGTTTACAAGCTCTGAAGCCACACTTTGGCACCAAAAAGTCAAGCTTAGTTCTTTGGAGGTGGTAGGTGCACCTCAGATAAACAATCCGGTTCTAGTTAGGATGTTGTCGCCCTGCACAGTTTACAGCACAAAGGTGGTTGACGGCAAGCGTCAGGTGTATTACTACAAACCCTATGAAGAGCAGTTTTCTACGCTCATGCGTAGCAACGCCATAAAGAAATACAAAGCTTTCTTGTCCATGAAGGGGGAATCTTTTGACACCGAGTACCTTGACAATATGAAGTTTTCCATAATACCAGCAAACTTCAGCGTAAAGAGAAACGAA
>Ga0209508_1002515_pt1 | contig 11897 bp, 10 predicted proteins | sample AD_UKC129_MetaG_FD_184427 | JGI IMG/M metagenome (GOLD analysis project Ga0209508, IMG submission 184427) | Active sludge microbial communities of municipal wastewater-treating anaerobic digesters from Canada - AD_UKC129_MetaG (SPAdes) (version 2) | ecosystem: Engineered > Bioreactor > Anaerobic... | reverse complement strand
AACATTTCTTTCCTCCTTATTTTTAATAATTTCAAAGAACTATCTTTTTATAATACCATAAAATTAACTAATAGTCAATGAAATAAGATTACTGATCTTTGGGCTTTTTATTTTTAAGAAAACGAGAAATCAATAAAGCTAAAATAGCAACTGCTATTAGAACTATTAATAAATAATGAGCAAAATGAGTAATTGAGCAAAAATTCGGAGCATTAATTGAAGAAAAACTTTCTGCGGTAGCTGATGAAGTTAAAGGAACAGAAGTAATTGGACTAACCGGGGTAAGAGATGAAGAAAAATTAGAAACAGAAATAGGAGACGAAGATATAACCGGCGCAATTGAAGAAATATCAGGTAAAAAAGAGGTTATTTTTATTGATTGAAAAATTTCTTCGCTTTGCTCTTGAAAATTACCGAAAGAATCAGTTTTCAATAAAAGTATATTCGTATCGCTATTTTTAGGGTCAGATTGGTAGCCGGCAATGCAATATCCGCCATCAATAGTTTGAAGAACCGAATTACTAAATTCATTTTTTGTTGTCTCTCCGGTAATTTTTGCCCATAAAAGATTACCAAAAGAATCAAATTTTAAAAACAAAATGTCATTATTCTTGTATTGAAATTCTTTTTTAACCACTTCCCCCACAGCAGCATACCCATTATCCGGAAGTTGAATAACAGAAGAAATATTCTCATAATCTTCATTCCCGATAATTTTCCCCCATAAAAAATTACCTGCATCGTTAAGTTTTAAAACAAAAATATCGTTATTATGAGTGTTGCCAAAAATAATATATTCCCCTTGAAAATTTTGAAAGAAATAAAATTGATCAGGATTAAGATTATTATCTATTCCTTTAATGCTCTTTACCCAAAGCGAATTGCCAGAAGAATCTAATCTTAATAGAAAAATTTCTCTATTTGTGTTTCTTTGATCATATGCTAAGTTTAGTTCAGAAATTGACATTTTTTCTCCTCCAATCAAATAATTACCATCTTGCGTCTGAATAATTGAAGAAACAGAGTAAACAACATCTTTATTCTCTCCTCTTATTGTTTTTGCCCAAATTAAATCACCCGAGGAATCTAGTTTTATAATAAAATTATCCTCATTGTTCAATTCTCCTGAATTGTGTTTGTTTCCGATTAGAACATAGCCCTCGTCAGCAGTTTGAATAATTTGAGAAACTGGATAATTATTAAAACCTTCGCGGTCTAAAACAATTTGCTTTGTCCAGATTAAATTTCCAGAAGAATTAAATTTAAAAAGAAAAACACCCGGCCAATTCGTACCAGTAAAGATATCTTCCATATTAAGCCAGCCATTGTCCAAAGTAGGAATGACAGAGTGTTCAATAAAACCATCGGGTTGTGCTATGCTATCTATATCATTAATCTCTACGGTTTTTGCCTCTAAAAAATTACCTAAGGAATCGAATTTTAAAATCAAAGGTATATTATAGTTTGTCCCAAAACTAGATGTCTCACCAATAATAAAATAGTCGCCACTAGAGTTTTCAATTGCCAAATTACCAACATCGTAATTTTCTCCGCCGATAGTTTTTGACCAAATAATTTTCCCAGTGACATCAAGTTTTACAATAAAAATATCTCTTCCTCCGGCGCCAAAACTTTCTGTTTCTCCAACAAGAAGATATCCGCTATCAGAAGTTTGAATGACAGAGACAATTTTATCATTTTTTGCCCCGCCAATTACTTGTTTAAACAACAATGTCTTTGCTTGACTATCTAAATTTTCTTTCAGAAACCCATTAGAAGATGGTGATTGAGCAAAAACGCTGAAATTCAAACAAAAAAGACACAGAAAAGAAAAAAATATTAAAGAATGCTTTTGAAGAAAATAAAACATAATTTTTAAAAAATTAAATTTTTTTAAAATTTTATCGGAAAATAAGATGTTTATAACCAAAAAAATTGATAAAGAGAGTAAGACCAGTGGCGCAAAGAGCGCTAAAATTAGCCCAAATTACTTCATTCAATCCCCATTGAGGGCCTAAAGAGTTAACAAAGGAAGCAGTTAAAATATTAATGGTTAAACCAATTAAGCTGATTAAAATAAATTTTAAAAATTCTTGAAACTGAAATTTATCTTTTTTTTGAAAAGTCCAACGTTTATTTAAAACATAACTATTCAAAACCGCGCAAAAAAAAGAAATAGCTTTAAATAAAGCGTAATAAAAACCGGCGTAAATATTGGTTAAAGCCATTAGCAAATTTAAAATTCCAAAATCAATCAAAGTATTAATCCCGCCAACAATAGCAAAGCGAAAAAATTGCATTATTATAGATATCTTTCTTTAATTTCTCTTTCAACCTTTTCCCGATCGTTAGTGTAGTGAAGAGCGGAAAGTTTTTTCAAATATTTAATTTTTTCCAGATCGGGTTTTGGCGATTTAATCGTTTGGAAATTAAACGGCCGAGAGGTTTGATTCCTAATTAAGAGTTTAATATAGGCATTGAAATTATCTAAATTCATTAGGTCATAAACAGAAAAAACTGGAGCAAAATATTTAGCCAAAACTTCTGCGTCATCACGACCAACCCGAAAAGAAATGATAGTGCCAATATTGCCAAAAATTGCTTTTAAAATATTTTCTTTAATCTGCCCTAAATATTGATTAGCCAAAGTCAAACTTAACCGATATTTTCGCGCTTCAGAAAGAATAGTGGCAATTGTATCAGTAGTAATGTTTTGAAACTCATCAATAAAAAGATAAAAATCTTTTCTATTTTCTTCTGGAGTATCAACCCGGGAAAAAGCAGCCATTAAAATTTTACCAACAATAATCATTCCTAAAAGATAACTATTAGTTTCCCCTAATAATCCTTTAGATAAATTAACAATGAAAATCTTTTTTTCATCCATTAATTGACGAAAATCAACGGTTGAATGAACTTGGCCAATAATTGGCCTGACTAAATCATTGGCTAAAAAGGGGCTTAATTTAGAATTAATATAAGGGGCGACATTAGCCAAAGCCAATTCTCCGCCGGCTTTTTCTGCTTCCTGCTCCCAAAATTCCTTGACTAAGGGATTAGAAGAACGCTCTAAAAGCTCCTGCCGGAAATCAGCATTGACTAAAATTCTGGGTAAATCAATTAAAGTATAAATTCGTTCTTCATCTTCTAATAAAAGCAGCATTGCGTTTCTAAAATATTGTTCAAAAACTGGGCCGCCAACAGTTTTCAAATCATAAAGTTTATCAAGAATTTCCAGCATTTCATTAATCACAAAAGTTTTTTGAAAAGGATACCTTTTGTCCCAATCCAGCATATTTAAACCAAATGACCTTTCAAAATCGCCGGGGTTAAAATAAACAACATCTTCATAACGGGATTCGGGGATTAATCCTAAAATATCTTCCGCGGCATCACCATGAGGATCAATAAAACAGACTCCTTTATTTTTCTGGATATCTTCAAAAATAATATTTTTTAATAAAGTGCTTTTACCAGTACCAGTTTGGCCAATAATATAAATATGACGAAAACGATCTTCGTCTAAAATTCTTACTTCCCTTTCCTCGCCTCCATAATTATTAATACCTAATAAGGCTCCTTCTTCCGGCAAATCAAGAGGTGGCGGAGCAGTTCTGGCTTTTAACCATTTTACTCGATTGTTTTCTATTAAAGGATGAGGAAAATGAAATAAAGAAGTAATTTCTTTAGAATTAAGAACTACTCCTTCCTTAGGAGTAAACAGCCGAAAAGAAAAATTATAAATTAAATTTTTTAAAGATCGGCCTCTTTGTTTAATAAACTGAAGATTATTGAAAGAAGGACTGGAAAATTGATTGAAACTATTTTCTAAATGATTAAGAATTTCTTCTGCTCTTTTTTTGCTTTCAGCTGAAGAAAGAATTCTTAAATTAACTAAAAATAAAGGAGAGGAAATTTTTTCCTCAACTAATTTTAATAAACCTTCATTAACTCTTTTTGTTCCTGTTTCCTGAATCTCTTTCATTAAAGAATTATCGGTTTGCTTGGAAGAACTTGGATTAAAAGCAGAAAGAAGCGTTTCTTTAAAAACATTCTGAGAACCACTAGATATTTCTTTTAATGATTTACCGCTTAAAATTTCTTCATTAGCTTTTTTAAAATTCTTTTCATATTCTTTTGGCGCTTTTTTAATGATTAACTGAAAAGCAGCCCCCTCTCCTTTTTCTTCTAGCCGCAAAAAAGCATTAGCAATGGCATTTAAGGGATCGTCTTCAAAATAAGGAAAGGTTTTTATTGGTAAAACAGAATCTTGGTCAGTCTTTATTATTTCTCCAGCAGTAAATCCTTGAGCATTAAAAATAGTATAATCTTCGAATACCAATTCCATTTGAGCATAAGGGAAAAAAGCTAACAGATTTTTTTCAAAAAACGAACTATCATCTTTTAAACAAGCAAGATAAAAACAAATTTCTTTATTATTAATCGGCTGAGCTAATTCAAAAACAAATTCTTGAGAATAATTGGCAAAAGATTCTAAAAACTGATTAAAAGAATTAACAAAAGTAGTAAACTTTTCAGCTTTCTGCCCGCTTTCTAAATTAACCTCCCGGGGAATTTTAATAAGAAAAAGGCGGTAGTTTAAGCTTTCTTTAACATTAAGCAGTTTAAAAAACCCTTGTAAAAAATAAATTAAAAAACTAATGCCAAAAATGCCAAGAAGGATAAGAAAAATAGATAAAAGGGTAAAATGAAACATTATTTAAATCAACTTTTTTTTCTTTAAAGTTTCATAATAAGGACCAGCCAGTAAATCGTGAAGCTGGTCTATCAGATAAGGATTATTTGATTTTTCTGCCTGTTTAATGGCTGTTTTTAGCCCTTTTTCTAAAGCCAAATCAATTAATTCTTTTATTTCCCCAGTCTCAGCTAATTTTTCATCAATTAGCGGCGCTGTTGGTAGTGGTTCTTTTTTAGAATAACTGGGTTGCTCTGGTTTAATTGCCGGCGGTTTTTCCGGCTTTGTTTCTAGATAATTTTCGATTTTCTCTTTTAAAACCTCTTTGACAATTTCTTTTTCCTCTATTGGCTCCCCTTCTTGTTTTAAGACCTGTTCTTTGGCTTCGATTTCTTTAGCAAGATTTTTTATTTCTTGATCTTTTTCCATAAATAATAAGATTAAAGATTTATTTTATTATAGCAATTTTTATAAAGTTTGATAATAGATCTTCGGTAAATACCTCAAATCAAGGTATTCTATCCCCTTAAAAGAGCCGGAAAATTGTTTTTCTTTTAAGGATTTTAAAATGGTCATTACTTTTTCAAAATCTTCATTGAAATTTAAATAGATCTTCATCCCCTCTTCGGTCATTAAAGTAAACTCTGAAGATTTTTCATTTTCTATTGAAAGATATTTTATTTTAATAACATCGGGGTTATTTTGAAAAACTGTCTCTAACTCTTTGATTTTATTAAAAGGAAGAGAAAGGCAGGGATCTCCTAATTGAATTTCTATTTTTCTTTCTAAATAAATTTTTAGCAAATCAGAAGAGTTTGCTTCCGCTTGTTTAAAAGGAAGACCGTCTTTATCTAAAACAAAACACAAAGGATCATCGGGAAAACAAAGCAAAAATTCTTCCTCTTTTAAAGTATATTCAAGATTCAAAAGGCTAGCGGTTAGGTTTAAATCAATTTTTAAAGAATCAATCACTGGATATTTCTTTTTTAAATATCGAGTTAATTCGTCCTGAGAAAGAAAAACAAAACTTCGACTCTCTGGCAAACGGGGTAAAAGGTATTTATTGTTTTGTTCTTTTAACCATTGAAGAATTTCCTCTTCGGTAATCAAATTCTCGCCATTAGGGCTTAAAAAATTAATTTTCACTTCTTTTAAGACAAAAAAAGAAGAATAAAAAATTAACCAATAAATTAGTCCTATTAAAAACAAAATGCCAAGAATTATACCAATGGTTTTTAATCTCTGGAAAAATGTTTTTTTACTTCTTTTTTTCTTGTAAGAAGAAGCTTTTTCCATAAAGTCATTTTAAAAAATTGTTTTAACTTGGAAGATAAGGAGGAGGCTCACCTTTTTTGAAAAGGGCGCCAGAGGGTTGAATGAAAGATACTTTTAATTGGCCAGTTGGCAAGTGATAAATTGTTGCTAATTCTTCAGAATTTAAAATAAAACTAGTCAAAGCTTTTTCCCTCTTTAAAAGCTGCTGATAAAGGGATCTTTTCTTTAAAAAGCATCGCCGCTCGGCAAAAAGTCTGCCTGAATGTTCAGTGGTTACTAAATCATTAACTTTAAAGGAATTAAGGTTTTGAAAATCAAATTGATTGAAAAAAGCCAAAAAAGAAAGAGTGTTGATTTCATTAAAAATATCCTTGGGAGACAAATAAATAACCCTAATTCCTGTTTCAAATCCTTTTTTGGCAATCTTTTTCTCTATTAAGTGAGCTGTCTCTTGCTGAGAAAAAGATGGCGACGAAGGAGCAGCTGGTGCCTCGCTAACATCAGGCCAAACTGGTTCTCGAAATATTCCGGTCAATAAATTAATAAAAAAAGCCAGCCACCAGTCCTTAGTGCTAACTGGTTTTGGCTTCACTTTTTTTCCTAAAACAATATCTTCTTCTTCTTTTGACTCCTTAACCCATTTTTCTTGTTTTTCTTTATCTAACGGCTGAACAATTATCTGAATAAAGTAATGCTCTTTTTCCGATAAATTATTGATTAACTCAGCAAGATTATTTAAAGGGTCGCTAAACCCCTCTGATTTTTCTTCTTTAAAAAAGGGATAAGTTTTAATAGGATAAGCGCTGTTTTTCTCTAAAACAAATTCGGTACCCCATAAATCATAATTTTTGTTAGGAAGATTAGGCGGTAAAGAAGAAAGATAGTCTTCCTTTTCAATAATTTCAATCGTTGGATACTGACTAAAAAGCAAGGATTCAATTAATTTTTTATACTCAGCCGGGCAATAAAGAAAAAATCTAATAGAATGTTTTAAGCCAACAATCTCTAAAGATAGATAGCCCTTTTTAACAAAAGATAAGCCATTAAAAAAATCTTCCATTGCCCGCGGGCTTTGTTCAATTGCTTTAGTTAGAATAATTTCTAGCAAACTCCATTCTTGAGGTTCTTTTTTCTTTTTTGCTTCTTTCTCTAAATAGGTCTTGCGATAATTAAAAAAAAGATGGGCTAAAAAAATTAAAATTAATAGCCAGTAAAATTCCCGCAGGAAAATAAGAATAAATTGGCCGATTGAGCTTAAAGCAAGTAAAAAATTTTGTCCAAATGGAGAGGAAATAGAATTCATTATTCCTCAAAATTATCCTTCTAAAATTTTCGGCTCTCGAGATGGTTTTTTGGGTTGTTTCTTTTTGATTTTAGCCAAAGCTTTTTCGGTTAAAGTATAAGCGTTATCAGGCAGTTTTTTGAAACATTCCTTATCAGATAAACTTAAAAGAATGGTTTTTTCTTTAACAATTTTTCTTTTTTTAGTTTCATTCACTATGTCTTGAAAACTCAAAGGTTTTTGAGCATTAAATAAAATATCCTGAATGACGTCCTTAATGTTATTTTTTTCGTATCCCCATTCTTTTAAAGCGTAGGTTCCTCGGCCAACTAAAACAAAACGAGGGTCTTTGATTAATTCATTGTGAATAGTTTGAGCGTAAACCTTTTTTTGCCAAAAACGAGAAGTTAATTTAGGCAAGAAAGGATAAGCGCAATATTCTGCCAGTAAACTAGAAAGCTCAGTAAAATGAACTGGCCGATCAAGGTGTTTCAAAAGATAATAAGCTCGATCATTGGAGGCAACTGGATTAATTGAATGCCAGTTAATTAAACCAAATTCTCCAAAAGGATTCATCGCTATTTTTTTGGAAATGCCCATTATGTTGACTAATTCATCACGATTAATTTTAGGCGAGATTTCTTTTTTTGCCCATAAAATAACCTCATCAATTGTTAAAGGCTGTTTGCTTTGATCAAAAAACTTTTCGATTTTTTTAACTTTCTTTAAAATATCCTCCTTCTTTAAAGAAGAGAGGTGAAAAAAACTATAACATTCATCATTTTCTCTTTCGTAAGAAAATTCAGGATTTAAATTCAAAAGAAAAAATATTATATTAGGGGAAATATCCTCTAAGGATAATTCTTTTTGGACTTTTTTGATAAAACTTTCTGCTTCGGCTATGCCTTCTGTTTCTAAAAGCAGGTTTTTTACCTGTTGATAAAAATTATCTAATTTTTTAACGACTGGGGATTTTCTTAAATTGTTAAAAGAGGCATTAATTATTTGTCTTACTCTTTCTCGCGTAATTTTATATTCTTTACCAATTGCTTCCAAAGTCTTTGGAGAATTGTTCTTCAAGCCAAATCTTTTTTCAAGAATAATTTGGTTTCTTTTAGGTAATTCTTCAAGAAGTTCAAAAAGAAGGGTTAAAAATTGATTATTGTAATTTTTTTTCTGATTCATAAATATAATTCTTTGTTGTAATACTTTATATATAAATTATTATATTGAATAATTATATTGAATATTTTTTGTGCCCCTGAAGGGAATCGAACCCCCATCAACGGCTTAAAAGGCCGCTGCTTTGCCATTAAGCTACAGGGGCTTTTAAACCCCTTACCCTTTTACTTCTTTATCGTTTTTCAAGTTTTCTTTATTTCTTCTCTCTCTTAGCTCTTCTTTTAAAGAAGGTGTTAAAGTCAAGAGGGCTAAAACTAAAACAGTGGTAAAGATCGCTAAGAGATAATACCCTAAACCAACTGCTGCCCCAATCGCCGCTGTTACCCAAATATCTGCTGCCGTTGTTAAACCGCTCAAATAACCTTCTTTTTCCCGATAAATAATTACCCCTGCTCCCAAAAAACCTATCCCAACGCATATCTGACCAAGCACTCGAAAAGGATCCACCCCGGTTAAATAGGAATAATCATTTATACCCACTCGAACCAATAAGCAAAATAAGGCTGACCCTAAACTAACTAAAGAAAATGTTCGCAAACCAACTTCTTTTTTTACTAATTCTCTTTCTAATCCAATTGCGAATCCTAAACCTAAAGCTAATAATAAATCCCAAAGACAAGGCATTAATGAAGAAGAAAAAAGAGAGGTCATTTTAGAAAAAATATTTTATATAATATACCAACTTTTATCAATAAAGTCAAAAAGGAAAAGTAAATAACCAACAAGAAATTTTAATTATCAATTAACGACTTGCGATCTCAATAATTTCTAACGACTTGCGCTGTCGTTAATTTAATTTTTGACTTTTAAAGCTTTATCAAGTATGATTATAAAACTTTTATACCTTATATAAACTTTTTAGGTCTTAAATCCAGATTAAATAAATCTAATCAACTATGAAAAATACTATTAATTCTTCTAATTTAGAAAAAGGGATTTTAATAAAGGTTGATGGCGAAGTTTGGGAAGTTTTGAATAAAGAATTTTTTAAACCCGGTAAAGGAGCACCAGTTATTAGAACAAAATTAAAAAATATCTCCACTGGTAAAACCAAAGAGGTTAATTTTCGCAATAACGAAGAATTTCCAGTAGTGGAGTTAGAAATTAAATCAGCGAAGTTCTTATACTGCGATCGGCATTCAGCTGTTTTTGAACTAGAAAATAAAGAAAGGGTAAATTTACCCTTAGAAGAAGTTGAAGACAAAATTAAATATCTCTCTCAAAACAGCGAAGCTAATATCTTGTTTTTGGAAGAAAAACCCTTTGCCCTTCAATTGCCTCCAAAAGTTAGTTTAAAAGTTGTCGAAGCCCCGCCGGCTTTAAAAGGCAATACTGTTTCCGGAGCAACAAAAACTGTAAAACTAGAAACTGGATTAAAAATCAATGTTCCTATTTTTATTTCCGAAGGCGAAAAAATAATTGTTAACACCGAAACTGGTGAATACGTCGAACGAGATAAAAGCTAATTTTATTTAATTACTTCCGCTGTCCGGGGAGTTTTAACCCATAAGGGTTCTTTTTGTTTGCGGATAAAATGCTTAAAGAAGGCGCTGACAAACGGCAAAGGATACAAAAAGAGCACAAAAGGAATAATAAAGAACATTTCTAATAAAGTTTTGCCTATATTTCCCGCTAATTGCCAAGAGATTTTCGGTTTAGCAATATAAGAACGATAATGGAAGAAAAGCAAAGCAGTCATTATCAAAAGAGGAAAACTAATAATCGAAAACAACGAATTTAAAAATTCTTTACCGATAATTAAAAAAGAAGCGGAATAAAAGGTATTCAGAAAAGAAACTACTAATAACACCCGAATAAAAGAAATTATTAAAGAAAAAGAAGAAAGGGCTGTGATAGCAAAATAAATTAACCATTCTAATGGTCCGTAAGCAATTAATTTATAATAAAGCTGTCGGGCTTTTGTTTTGATTTCAGGATTTTCACCAGGGTCTTTCACCATTTGAGATAAATCCGCCAAGACTTTCATTTGACCTAATCCCCATCTCTGTCGCTGGTGAAAATAAGATTTAAAATTTGGCGGTGTTTGTTCAGAAGAAGCCAAAGGCAAAAAAATTGGCCAGATATTTTCTTTTAAATATAAACGAGTTCCTAATTCTAAATCTTCGGTAATGGAATCCAGACGAAAACCACCGGCCTGAATTAAATAATTAGTTTTGACAAAAAAATTAGTGCCGCCCAAAAATGGCAGCCAAGTTAAAATCCAAGGAAGAAAATATTCATGGGTAAAGGCCTGTCCCAAAGAAATAATTTTAGAAAAAGTTGAAATAGAAAAAAAGTTTCGGCACTGAAAAATCGGCATCTGAAAAAGAACTTTTTTATTGTCTTTTAAATATTCATAAGCCACTGATAAAAGGCAATTCTGATGGGGATAATCGTCAGTGTCAAAAAAAGCGCAAAAATCGCTTGAATGAAAGGAAGTCAGCGCATAATTAAGGGCTCGGCCTTTAGTAGAAGGCACTTCTTTAAATAGCTGACGGCCAAATAATTCACCGTCATAATCATAGGGAATTTCTAAATGGTGAATCTTCAATCCTTTTTTCTCCTTGGTTAACTCTTTAATGGCGTTTTCTACTTCTTCCTGAGTAATAGGCTGGTTATTAACTCTTTTTTGTCTCTCTTTCTCATCAGTGATCACTACTATTTCCATCTTGTCCAAGGGATAATTGATTTGAGCTATTCGAAAAAGAGTGCTTTTAATAACCAAGGCCTCTTCTCTTGCTGGAATAAGAACAGTAAAAGAAGGCAAAGAAAGGCCTTTTTTCTGAGCTAAATTTTGAACTTCTTCAATAGTTAAATCGCTAAAAAAATTTTTCTTTTTTTGCCATTTTTTCTGATTAGTAAGAAAAACAAAAGCCATCCTAAGAAAAAAAATCAGGGCGATAACTGCTACTATTTTTAAAATATAACTTTGAAAAAAAATATTAAAAGACAAAAAATATTGGCCAAGGGGGTTGTCAAAAACCCCTTGAAGCATAGGCAAGGATAAACTAAAATTAAACATATTAACGAGGATCGATTTTTAAATTATCGCCAAAACGACGGGGAATAATATGAATATGAGGACGATGCTCAACTTCTGACTGGGCTGCTTTGCCTTGATTAATTAAAAGATGATAACCATCGGCTTTTAATTCTTTTATTTCTTTTTCGGCTAATTCTCTGGATATTGACATTAATTTCTCCCATTCTTTTTGAGGCATTTCTTCCACATTAAAATAGTGGTTTTTGGAAAAAACCACTAAATGGCCTTCAGTAATTGGGTTAATATCATAAATAGCCAAAAATTCATCGTCTTCGTAGTATTTCTTGGCTTCTACTTCACCAGCAATAATTTTACAAAAAATGCAGTTAGGATTCAGCATAAACCTTAAAAGTATTCTTATTATACCTATAATAATACATTTAGGACTAAAAAGCAACCAACCGAGTAAATTTTCAGTT
>Ga0209508_1002510_pt1 | contig 11912 bp, 8 predicted proteins | sample AD_UKC129_MetaG_FD_184427 | JGI IMG/M metagenome (GOLD analysis project Ga0209508, IMG submission 184427) | Active sludge microbial communities of municipal wastewater-treating anaerobic digesters from Canada - AD_UKC129_MetaG (SPAdes) (version 2) | ecosystem: Engineered > Bioreactor > Anaerobic... | reverse complement strand
AATCGGCCTGACTCCAACAACGAGCGGTTCCAACCTATTCGGCGGCCATCAGGCCACAAAATGGAGGGGCCAAAGAAAAAGAGGGCAGGCGGGACGTATTGTGATTGGCAGAATGGCTCTTCCGCCACTGATTCGCCCTCCTACAGAGGTGGGGCGGTGGGGCTCTCTTGTCTCTGGCGGGAATTTTGGTAACTTGATCTTTATGAGGGCACCAAGCGATATATCGCGGTGCCGCGGTTGGGTATTGTCGATGATTGGCTTTGGGAAATCAGAGGATCTCTGAAAACAAATGGCGAAAAAGCGAATTCGGACGAAGCGGCGGAAACGTGACCCTTTGATGGTTGATGGCCAGTATCCGCGTCCTCTGTATGTTGATTACAAAGACGTGGAACTTCTGAAAAAGTTGACAAACCGCCAGGGCAAGATTGTGGGTCGTCGCAAAACGGGTTGCTCCGCCGTAAGTCAGCACGCAATCACAAAGGCGATCAAACGCGCTCGCATCATGGCCCTCCTGCCGTTTGTCGGCGAGTGAACGGACCGCTTATTCTCACGGTTTGGGCGCAAGCGGACGGCATGGCGGGCGTTCATCAGCCGGGCTGAGACGTTCATAGCCAAGATCGGGCCCGTAATGTCTAGGCACAGTCGTAGAAAGATCGGCCCTTCCGCGGAAGCTCCGAAACAAGGTCTTCCTATTAGTCAGTATCCCAGCGATCCTCGGAGGAAACTTGCTGGGTCAGACGCCGGTGATTCCAATACAACGACCAAAAAGATCGCCGCTGTGCGGCAGCTTGGCTTCTTTCTGGCAAGTCTTATCCTGGTAGGTTGCGCAGGATTCGTTGCGTGGCAGGGATTTCCATTCCGTGGAGGGCGCTCTCGGCTGGTGTTAGATGAAATCCCTTTTAACGGCCGTAGGGCTTACAGTTATCTGCAAACGATTTGCGAGATTGGGCCGCGTCCGAGCGGCTCCCCGGGGATGAAGGCCCAACAGGAAATGTTGACGGCCCACTTTCGGAAGCTGGGGGCGGAAGTTACGCTGCAACATTTTACGGGCATTGACCCTCGTAACCGAGCCCCCGTGCCCATGGCCAATTTTATTGCCCGTTTTTTTCCCGATCGCACCGAGCGGATCCTTCTGTGCGCCCACTACGACACGTTACCTTATCCCCTCCGTGACAGATTTAACCCCAAGGGTCGGTTCGTTGGCGCCAACGACGGGGGCAGCGGTGTTGCCGTCTTGATGGAACTAGCCCATTACATGGATAAAGTGCCCGAGAAACTGGGCGTTGACATCGTCTTTTTCGATGCAGAGGAGTTTATTTTTTCGGAATGGGACCCGTATTTTCAGGGATCTGAGTTTTTTGCCCGATCGTACGTAGAGTCGCGTCAGCAACGGAAATGGCGTTACCGGGCAGCGGTCCTAATCGATATGGTCGGGGATGCTGACCTACAAATCTACCAGGAGCGAAATAGCGCGTGGTGGAAAGACTCTCGGTGGATTCTTGAGGGGATTTGGGCGACAGCCAAACGGCTCGGCGTGACAGAGTTCGTTCCCCAAAAGAAATACGAAATCCGCGACGATCACCTGGCATTGCACAATATTGCTGGCATCCCCGCCATTGTGATCATTGATTTTGACTATCCCTACTGGCATACGCAGGAAGATACCCCCGACAAGTGCTCGCCATTGAGTCTGGCGAAAGTCGGGTGGGTCCTGCTGGAGTGGCTTTCCTCTTTGGACGTTGCAAAACTTTCGCCTGTCCCTTAACGGTATTAGAAGGCTACACGGCGTCGTGACTGTATCCCATGATGGGTGCCCACCGGGTCTGATATGGGACGCGACAGCGCACGCTTTTCCCAATTGAGCACCATGGCCCCTCCAAATTTAGAGCCTATCCCATAATCTCCCCTCACCCGTTCGGCGTGGGAAGGGTCGGGCGTTAGGGTGGCTCGAATCGCTGCCCGTTTTCTCGATCGACTCCGACGATCGCTTGCCCTCACCCAAACCCTCTCCCGGAGGGAGAGGGGGGGACTTTTTTTGGGATAGGCTCCTAATGCCGGGTTGCGCCTCAATTGACCGTACGGCCCTTCACGCCGCAACATTTTTCGCGGTCCCTGATACCAAAGTTATCACTTGCGAGGGAGAGAACGCCGAAAATGTTTCAGGTGGCGTTCCCGCTCAGGGGAGGTTACTGAAAACCATCAAGCCGAGCTGGCCTGGCCGTTGACCTTCTCAAAGACGAACTCATCCCCTACGTAATCGACCTTGATCGTGGCACCTTCCCAATTGGATTCTTTAAGCAGTTCCACTGCCAAGGGGTTTTCAATTCGCCGTTGGATCACGCGTCGCAGCGGCCTGGCTCCGTAGGCGGGGTCGTAGCCCAACTCTGCCAACGCTTCGATAGCCCGATTCGTGACCTCGAGATGAATACCTCGTTCTTCGAGGCGTTGTTTCAGGCGACGAATTTGAATTTCGGCGATCTTCTTAATCTGCGGTCTTCGCAACGGCCGGAAGATGATCACTTCATCAACGCGATTGAGGAACTCGGGCAGAAAGTGTTGCTTAAGAAGTTGGAGGACGGCCTCCTGAACTTCCTTCTCCGATCCGCCGGACTCGGTGATCTCCTGGATCACGTGGCTACCGATGTTGCTCGTCATCACGATGATCGTGTTTGTGAAGTCAACGGTGTGGCCCTGGTTGTCGGTGAGCCGACCGTCATCCAGCACTTGGAGCAGGATGTTGAAGACATCTCGATGGGCCTTCTCCACCTCGTCCAACAGGACAACAGCGTAAGGACGCCGCCGAATCGCCTCTGTAAGGACGCCGCCCTCCTCATATCCCACATAGCCGGGAGGGGCACCGATGAGTCGGCTGACGGTGTGTTTTTCCATGAACTCGCTCATGTCGAGCCGAACCATGGCGTTCTCATCATCAAAGAGGACCTCCGCCAGGGCTTTACAAAGCTCCGTCTTACCGACACCCGTCGGACCGAGAAAGATGAACGACCCGATGGGACGTTTCGGGTCTTGCAAGCCAGATCGGCTCCGCCGCACGGCGTTGGCCACGGCCTCCACCGCCTCATCCTGGCCCACGACTCGCTGATGGAGTCGCTCCTCCAGGACGAGCAGCTTTGCACGTTCTGTTTCCATCATTCGGGAAACAGGAATCCCGGTCCAGGCGCTGACGACCTCGGCGATCTCCTCGGGTCCCACTTCCAAACGAAGCAATCGCTTGTCATCCGTCACCGGATAATTGTTCTCGGCCTTCTCCAATTGCTGCGCTAGTTCGCGGCGACGTAAATCAAGTTCGTAGAGTCGTTGGTAATCTTCCTCCCGGACAATCACCCCCATGGATTGCTTTTCTTTGATACTCGCCTGAAGCTGATTGAATTCGTGTTCCGCCTGCTGAAGTTCATTGCGGAGGCGATGGATGTTCTCCAAGGCGGCCTTTTCTTTTTCCCATTGAGCCCGCAGTTCCCTGAGCTGCTCACGGAGACGACTGATTTCCGCGGCAATCTCGGCGCGTCGTTCTTTGGCGTGTTCCTCCGTCTCATCCGCCAGTTGTCGTTCTGCGAGCTCTAATTGCATAATTCGCCGCTGGAGTTGATCGATCTCCACGGGGACGCTCTTCAATTCCATGGCCAACCGGCTCATCGCCTCGTCAACCAGGTCGATGGCCTTATCCGGAAGATAACGATCGGTAATATAGCGATGGGAAAGTTGTGCTGCCGCCACTAGGGCGGAATCCTTCACCTTCACGCCGTGATGGGCTTCATACCTTGGTTTGAGGCCGCGAAGAATGGCAATGGTATCCTCAACGGAAGGCTCGCCTACATAAACCGGCTGGAATCGCCGTTCCAAGGCGGCATCCTTCTCGATGTACTTTCGATACTCATCCAGGGTTGTCGCACCGATGCAACGAAGCTCGCCCCGCGCGAGAGCAGGCTTCAACAGATTGGCGGCGTCAGCCCCACCTTCTGCCCGACCAGCTCCTACCACCGTATGGAGTTCGTCAATGAAGAGAACGATGTTTCCCCCTGCAGCTTCGACTTCCCGCAGAACTGCCTTGAGGCGTTCTTCAAACTCGCCACGATATTTGGTACCGGCAACCAATGCCCCCATGTCAAGGGCAATGACTCGCTTGTTCTTCAACGTTTCGGGGACGTCGCCGTCCGCGATGCGCTGAGCCAACCCTTCCACGATGGCCGTCTTTCCAACACCCGGATCGCCGATCAACACGGGATTGTTTTTGGTCCGTCGGGAAAGGACCTGCATTACCCGGCGAATCTCTTGGTCCCGTCCAATGACGGGATCGAGTTTTCCCCGGCGGGCCCGCTCAACAAGGTCCACTCCATACCGTTCCAAGGCCTGGAATTTCGCCTCCGGATTCTGATCTTCCACGCGAGCCGGCCCCCGAATTGCCCGCATCGCATTGAGAATCTCCTGTTCGCCAATGGCGTTAAGTTTCAAGATGTTTCGCGCCTTGGAATCAATCTTGGACAGGCCCAGCAACAAGTGTTCTGTGGAGATATAGTCATCACGAAGCGTATCAGCCTCTTTTTGGGCCTGCTCTAACACCTTTATAAAGGCTGTGTTGGGGGCGGTTTGAGCAGCTCCCGAGACCTTTGGAAAATGACCCAACTCCGCCTCGACCATCCGGTTAAGTTGTGACCAATTCACCCCTATCCGATCGAGAAGGGGTTTAACAATACCGTCCGACTCTGATAAAAGCGCTGCGAGCAGATGTACCGGGTCAATTTCCGGGTGGCCCCTTTCCGTTGCCAAAGACTGAGCGTTTGCAACCGCCTCTTGTGCTTTGATCGTCAATTTATCGAATCGAAAAGCTGCCATTGTTTATTACTCCCCTTGATATTTCCCTGAAAAAATTCTTGACTAGAAGCCATAAGTATCTTGTAAAAAGGGCCGCTTTCCGTGGTCATGACGCAAGAAAGCGGCCCTTCGCGTTGCTCAAAAACTCGAGGGACGCGAACCAGCGCTGCCGATGTTATTTCACCTCGAACTCTGCATCGATGGTGTCGTCATCCTTCTTGCCAGCACTGCTGGACGATCCTGAACCGGTTGTCGATGTGGCCCCGGCAGCGGCCGCCGCTCGCTCGTAGAGCGTCTTGCTAAAAGCATGGGCGGCAGCCTCCAGTTCGCTGATCGCTGACTTGATTTCCCCGGCGTTCTCGCTCTTGGCCGCATTTCGGGCCTTTTCGATAGCACGGGTCAATGCCTCGCGATCGGCACTGGAGAGCTTGTCCTCATGCTCTTTCATGAGTTTTTCAATCTGCCAGGCGAGATTATCCGCCTTGTTGCGGAGCTCGGCCAATTCGCGCTTGCGGCGATCCTCCTCGGCATGGAGTTCGGCCTCGCGCCGCATCCTTTCGATCTCTTCCTTGGACAAACCAGCGGACTGCTCGATGCGGACTTTTTGTTCCTTGCCCGTACCGAGGTCCTTGGCCGTCACATGCAAGATACCATTAGCATCGATATCGAATGTGACCTCGATCTGAGGCACACCGCGCGGGGCAGGAGGAATCCCTTCCAAATTGAACATGCCCAGTAACCGGTTGTCGGCGGCCATCTCTCGTTCACCCTGATAGACCTTGATCGTCACTGCCGTTTGATTGTCCTCGGCCGTGCTAAAGATTTGCTTGCGGGTACAAGGAATCGTTGTGTTCCGCTCGACGATCTTGGTCATGATGCCACCCAGGGTTTCAATACCCAGCGACAGCGGCGTGACGTCAAGCAACAAGACATCCTTGACCTCGCCAGCTAGAACAGCCCCCTGAATGGCCACCCCAACGGCCACCACCTCGTCCGGGTTGACGCCCTTGTGCGGCTCCTTTCCAAACATCTCGCGGACTAGTTCCTGAACCTTGGGAATCCGCGTTGAACCGCCCACGAGCACGACTTCGTCGATGTCCTTGGGGGTCAACCGAGCATCCCGCAGGGCCTGTTCCACCGGACCACGGCATCGCTCGATGAGATGGTGTACGAGTTGTTCGAACTTCGAGCGCGTGATCGTCATATGGAGGTGCTTCGCCCCGCTGGCATCGAAGGCGATGAAAGGCAAATTGATATCTGTTTGCTGCAAGGTGCTCAGCTCCTTCTTAGCCTTTTCGCAGGCCTCTTGCAGCCGTTGCAGTGCCATGGGATCCTTCCGCAGGTCGATGCCGTGTTCCTTCTTAAACTCCTCCGCCACATAATCGACGAGGGCGCGGTCGAAGTCGTCCCCACCCAAATGCGTATCACCATTGGTGCTGATGACGCGGAAGACACCCTCGGCGACTTCAAGGATGGATACGTCGAACGTGCCACCTCCCAAGTCGAACACGACGATTTTCTCGGCCTCTTTGTTGTCCAGCCCGTAGGCCAGAGATGCCGCCGTCGGTTCGTTAATGATTCGGACCACTTCCAACCCGGCAATTTGACCAGCATCTTTCGTGGCCTGCCGTTGGGCATCGTTGAAATAGGCCGGCACCGTAATGACCGCCTTATTGACCCGATGGCCCAAATAGGCCTCGGCCGCCTCTTTCAGTTTACGGAGGACCATGGCCGAGATCTCGGGCGGCGTGTATGTCCGATCACCAATCTTCACTTTGACGTATTCACCCACATCCCCGACGATTTCGTAGGGGACAATGGCCTCTTCAGCCTTGACCTCTTCTCGCCGGCGCCCCATGAACCGTTTAATCGAATAGACGGTGCGTTTGGGATTGGTGATGGCCTGCCGTTTTGCCGGCTCACCCACCAGAATCTCACCGCGATCCGTAAAGGCGACGACACTCGGCGTGAGTCGGTTTCCTTCGGCGTTGGGGATGACTTTGACTTCCTTCCCCTCCATCACCGCCACAACCGAGTTTGTCGTTCCCAGGTCGATACCGATAATTTTCTCTTGTGCCATGTGAATAGCTCCCTGTCTGCATTCTCTCCTTGTTGCGGACCGTTACCCACCAAAACCACGTTCCGCGAGATGTTCGTATTGGTAGAAATCCCCGAGATGCATCAACCCATTGACGCGATCACGAGTTCGGTAAAAACTTACGTTAATACCGCATGAGCAAATGATATGCCGGAAAGCGAAAAAGCGGAGGGACGCTTCATAAGTTGACTATTTGCCGATACTTATAAGCACGCACGTGTTATGGTCCGCAGCCGGAACTATGCCCGATTGAGGAGTATCTGCCAATTTGGCAGTATGAAGATAGGGGCGGCTCAATACCACCTAAATTTGGCGGAGCGCCCTGCCTAATTTGCGGGGTGCCGGAATAGGCGATGGCGAAACCAATGGAGAAACCCTGATCGCCGGCCGATTGAGCTCCCACCCGACTCGCCGTGGCGCATGGGTCGGTGGGTGCCCGTAGGCTGATAATAGCTTCGCACTAGCTCGCCACGAAATCTCCCACCGGGAGTCACTTAGTCCGTTAAATTAGGATATTTATCATCTTAGACATGATTCCTGGACAGCAGAGCACGATGTCGCAATCCCAAAGCTGGATCAATTTTCCCGGGGGAACGCCGGAGATCCTTTACGAGTGCAAAGAGTGCCTCGTAGTCAACAAACCCCGGGGGATTCTCGTCGAAGCCCCACCGGGGATTCCCTCGTTGGCGGAAATGCTCCGCGACTTTCTGGCAACGCGCCAACAGCCGCGGACCGGCATTTATCTTGGTGTTCCCCATCGGCTTGATCGTCCTGTGACGGGCGCCATCCTTTTCACTCGGCACAGTCGGGCCACGCGACGCATTACAGAACAATTTGAATCTCGTATGATTCGAAAGGTCTATTGGGCCGTAGTGGAGGGCCAAGTCGAACCCAACGTCGGCATTTGGCGGGATTTTGTGCGTAAAATCCCCAATGAACCGCAGGCCGAGATCGTCCCGGAATCCCATCCCGATGCCCGTCATGCTGTACTCAATTATCGAGTCCTCCAACGCTGGGAAAACATGAGCTGGCTTGAAATCCATCTTGAGACTGGCCGGATGCATCAAATCCGCATCCAAGCCTCTTCACGGCGCCATGCTGTCATTGGTGATTGGCAGTATGGCAGTACGATCGACCTAATGCCGGAGGAAACCGATCCCCGATCAAAACCCATCGCTTTGCATGCCCGCGAGTTGACATTTCTTCACCCCATGACCTTTCAAACCATTTCCGTCACGGCACCGTTGCCCTCTTACTGGAGTCGCCTTTCGCCGCTTTTTTTGCAGTACACATCTCTGTCCACTTCCGCCAGTGGTTCAGAGACGAATCTCATTGATTGAAGGGGTTCAACGCGGTCACCCGTTGGCTTCGGTTTCTCCCCGCCCTACCCACGAGGTCCCATGGAAAGTAGGATACCGGAACGGTCATCAATGGCAGGAGGTTGCTCCGTTTAATAGCTTTCGTAGCCCATCCTAGGTATTTGTCGTTCATCTCAATTATTCCGAAGAGCTAGGTCCATGATAGCAGACAAAAATCCGTTCAACGCCGCATACGACGCCGAAACACTGATTGGGAAGTGTCGTCTCTATCGTCTGACAACACTCGAGGATCTTGGCCTTGTTCGCTTGAGTGACTTGCCCTATTCGATACGAATCTTGTTGGAATGCGTGTTGAGGAACTGTGACGGCTACCAGGTCACTGAGGAAGATGTTCGCAACTTGGCAAATTGGGCCAGTCACAGCGGCAAAACAGAGGTCGAAATCCCCTTCAAACCGGCCCGGGTGCTGCTTCAGGACTTCACAGGCGTGCCCGCCATTGTTGATCTCGCGGCCATGCGAAGTGCCGTCCATCGCCTTGGCGGAGATCCGAAAAAGGTCAATCCTCTTATCCCGGTCGACCTAGTCATCGATCACTCGATTCAAGTTGACTTCTACGGGACGCCGGACGCCGCTGCCAAGAATCTGGAACTTGAATTCCAGCGAAACAAGGAACGGTATCAGTTCTTGAGATGGGGTCAAGCGAGCTTTGCCAACCTGCGGGTGGTTCCCCCGGGAAAGGGAATCATCCATCAGATCAATCTCGAGTACCTGGCCCAGTGTATCTTCGTCGCGGAAAAGGATGGCGTTCGTGTCGTCTACCCTGACACGCTTGTGGGGACGGACAGTCATACCACGATGATCAACGGTTTGGGGGTGGTTGGCTGGGGAGTGGGCGGCATTGAGGCCGAGGCAGCCATGCTCGGTCAGCCTCTTTCGATGCTCGCGCCTGAAGTGATCGGGCTGGAGTTGAGCGGAGAACTTCAGCCGGGCGTCACGGTCACAGACTTGGTCTTGACTGTGACGGAACTCCTTCGCCGGGAGGGCGTGGTTGGAAAATTCGTCGAATTCTTTGGCGATGGCGTCAGCCGCATGAGTGTTGCAGATCGGGCTGTGTTGGCCAACATGGCTCCCGAATATGGAGCGACGATGGGCTACTTTCCGATCGATTCCCAAACCCTAGAATACCTCCGCCTGACAGGGCGCGCGCCGGAGCACGTCAACCTGGTGGAATGGTACGCGAAGGAACAGTGTCTGTTCCGTAGTCCCGGGGACGCAACCCCGGCCTATACCAAGGTCTTGAGGCTTGACTTATCGACGGTGGTCCCTTCGCTGGCAGGTCCAAAACGCCCACAGGATCGAGTGCCCCTCCACGAGTTGAAGAAGAGTTTTCAGTCATCGCTACGAACGCCGGTGGAAAAACGGGGCTTCGGCCTGGACGAATCTGCGTCGCAGCGGTCGGTCAAGGTGAACCTGGACGGGCAAGAGGTTAGCCTTTATCACGGTTCTGTGGTCCTCGCCGCAATCACTAGTTGTACCAACACGAGTAATCCCGCCTTGATGATCGCTGCGGGACTATTGGCCAAAAAGGCTTGTGAACGCGGTCTACGTGTACCGGCTTATGTCAAGACCAGCCTGGCGCCGGGTTCTCGCGTGGTGACAGAATACCTGCAAAAAGCGGGGCTCATCCCATATCTTGAAAAACTGGGTTTTGCCGTGGTCGGATATGGATGTACCACTTGTATCGGTAATAGTGGTCCCTTGCCAGATTCCATTGTCGAGGCCGCTCAGCAACAGATCGTCCTCGCAGCGGTGTTGAGTGGCAATCGGAACTTCGAAGGTCGCATCCATTCCGCCGTCAAAGCGAATTATTTACTTTCACCGCCTTTGGTTGTGGCATTTGCCTTGGCCGGGAGCGTCAATAAAGACTTGACTTCGGAACCCTTAGCAACGGACACGCAGGGAAAACCGGTCTTTTTAAAGGATATTTGGCCCACAGAAGACGAAATACGGGACGCCGTTCAGCGATCGGTATCGCCGGAAGTGTTTCGGCAAAAATATGCGGATCTCTTCGAAGGCGAAAGCCTCTGGGAAGATTTGACGATCCAGGCGAGCGAATTGTTTCCGTGGTCCGAAGAAAGTACCTACATCCATGAGCCACCCTATTTTAAGGATTTCACTCTGCGGGAACCCGGTGTCCCATCCATTCAAGGGGCACGAGTCCTGTTGGCCTTGGGTGACTCGGTGACTACCGATCATATTTCCCCGGCAGGCAGTATCCCAAAGACGAGCCCGGCCGGACGCTATCTAATCGAACGAGGGATACCTCCTCACGAGTTTAACAGTTATGGGGCCCGCCGCGGCAACGACCTGGTCATGGTCAGAGGAACCTTTGCCAACGTGCGCCTGCGAAATTTTTTGGCCGCCGGGACAGAAGGAGGATTTACGCGGTTTTGGCCAACCGGGGAAGTGATGCCGGTCTTTGACGCCGCCATGCGATATAAAGAGCTTGGCACTCCTTTGATCGTCCTTGCCGGTAGCGAATACGGCACGGGAAGCAGTCGCGATTGGGCGGCCAAAGGCCCGGCCCTCCTCGGCATTCGCGCCGTCCTTGCTGCCAGCTTTGAACGCATTCACCGCAGTAACCTGGTGGGAATGGGCATTCTACCCCTCCAATTTCCCTCGGGCACAACCTGGCAGTCCCTTGGGCTAACCGGAGAAGAGGTGTTTGACATCGTACTGCCCCAAGGTGGACTCACTCCTCGATCTTCTGTCCGGGTCGTGGCAAGAAAACCGGACGGTCAGGTCCTTGAGTTCGCTTGCATTGCAAGGATCGATACACCGGTGGAACTCGATTACTACCGTCACGGCGGCATACTGCCTTTCGTTCTGCGGAGACTCTTACAAAGTTAGCATCCACTCCAAGGGACGTGTTGCCCGCTGGCAATTAACGTGTCCTGTGACCGCGTGTGCCGTCCCATTTCCGAGCGGCTTTCCTCGCAATCTGCACGAAGTGCGGTTCCGCGACGCGACGGAAGGGTACCGGCTCGTGGTACTCGACCGGATGATTGTAACGGCGGCCGGTTGCCGTAATACATGTCACAAAATGGGAAAGCCGGGCAACGGCTGCCACAATCGCCTGTCCCAAAGGGCTGGAAAGTCGGCCCGGTATCATTTCGTACACCGCACTGCCTGAAATACCCGAAACGAGGTGTTCAGTTAAACAGAGCAGGCCAGAACGGTCAGGACGCCAGTCCGTGGGCCAGTCAGTTCGCTTCAGCCAGGTGCAGGCAAACTGTCGGCATATAGTAGGCCGAGACGCGTAAATCTGGCAGCCGTTTTTCATCAACCACGGGCAGGCAACCTTTGCTGGTTTTTCCGTTTGTGACACGTATCCCGCAGGTATCGGCAGCCAGACGCAACACGCCGTGCATCCTTGACATGCTTGGGCTGGTCTTGTTGGTAGCAAACTGCTGTCGGTAAAGATGGGCAAGTCGCACCGTCTCATCAGGAACAGGCCAAAGTGAGTTTTCGGTCCATCTACTTTTGAATGGCATTATCGAAAGGACGAATGGGGCCTCGGGTACGCCCTATTGGTGGTTATCGGCGAGAAGAAAATGGTAATCAGAGATAAAAGTCGGCTTCGAGTCGCGCACAGGGAAAATTTGTTT
>Ga0209508_1002509_pt1 | contig 11913 bp, 10 predicted proteins | sample AD_UKC129_MetaG_FD_184427 | JGI IMG/M metagenome (GOLD analysis project Ga0209508, IMG submission 184427) | Active sludge microbial communities of municipal wastewater-treating anaerobic digesters from Canada - AD_UKC129_MetaG (SPAdes) (version 2) | ecosystem: Engineered > Bioreactor > Anaerobic... | reverse complement strand
ATTATAGCTATGGCCAGCTCCGGGAGAAGGTAGAGGTGACCTCCGTGCGGGATACCGAGGTGATCCACATCACCGTCACCGATCCCAATCCCCGGCTGGCCCGCCGCATCGCCAACCAGGTGGCCGAGTCCTTTAAAGACCAGAGCGAGAAGATTATGCATTTAGAGAGCGTGACCATTCTTGACTGGGCGGTTGTTCCCAGCAGGCCGGTAAGCCCGCGGATACCTCTGAATATTGCCGTAGCCCTGGCCGTGGGCTTGATGGCTGCCCTGGGCCTGGTCTTCCTGCTGGAGTACCTGGACAATACCGTTAAAACTGCGGAGGATGTCCAGGAGTTCCTGGGCCTGCCTGTCCTGGGGATTATTCCGTATATGGAGGAAGAATAGTTGAAGAAGAAAAAGAATTCCCTGATTACCTTTACCGATCCCCGTTCCCCGGCAGCGGAAGCCTACCGCTCCCTGCGGACCAATATCCAGTTTTCTAGCCTGGATAAGCCGATCCGGTCCCTCCTGGTTACCGGGGCCACCCCCTCCGTCGGGAAATCCACCGTTTGCGCCAACCTGGCGGTAATTCTGGCCCAGTCCGGGGCGTCGGTGCTGGTGGTGGATGCCGACCTGCGCCGGCCCGCCCTGCATGGATTGTTTGAAATCGACAACCGGCATGGTTTAACCAACTTGCTCCTGGACAGTGCCCTGAACCCGAAGTCGGTTATCCAGAAAACGGTGATCGAGGGGCTCCAGGTCATGGCCAGCGGCCCCCTCCCCCCCAATCCGGCGGAGCTTCTCTCCACGGAGAAGATGAAAAGACTGATGGAAATTTTTCTCCAGCTCTACGACTACGTTATCTACGACTCGCCCCCGGTAATGGCGGTAACCGACGCCACCGTTTTGTCCCGCCAGGTGGACGGGACGATCCTGACCCTGCTTTACGGCAAAGTAACCCGGGAGGAGGCCGTTTATGCCAAGGAGCAGCTGGAGAAGGCCCGGGCCAACATTATCGGGGTGATTATCAACGGCGTGCCCACCAGCAGGAAGCGATACCAGTACTATTACTACTACTATGCCGGCGAAAAAAGATAGGTAGTAAAGGAATTATATCTAAGTATGATTGACATATGGTAAAATATTGCCATACTTGTTATTGAGAGAGCAATTTTTGCCTTTATAAACAAGGTTTGGCAGCTTTTGAACTTATCCTTCTTAGGGGGTGTATATAATCACAACAAGAAGGGTTGCTTTTTATTTGCCATCTCTTCGTGGTGGCGGGGCAGAGCGGAATACGGTTAATTTGGCCCGCGGTTTATCTGAGCGAGGGCTTGATGTTGATTTAGTATTGGCCAGGGCGGAGGGGACATATCTGTCTGAAGTGCCTTCTGATGTCAGGATTATTGACTTGAAAGCACGTAGAGTGATGACAAGCTTGACGGGGCTAGTGAATTATTTGCGCCAAGAAAGACCTGAAGCTTTGCTTTCAGCTATGCATCATGCCAATATTATCGCACTGTGGGCTAGACGTATTTCTAGGGTACCGACAAGATTATTAGTTAGTATTCATAATACTACTTCGCAAAGAGTCTGTTATTTGCGTGACAGTTTATTGGTTAATTTGGCTAGTTTCTTTTACTCTTATGCCGATGCCATTATTGCTGTTTCAAAAGGCGTGGCAGAGGATTTTAGTAATATCTCTGGCATTCCGTTAGACCGTATTAACATAATTTACAATCCCGTAGTGGTGCCGGAACTTTTTGAGCGTGCAAAAGAACAGATAGAACATCCCTGGTTTGCACCTGGACAGCCTCCGGTAATCTTAGGGGTAGGACGTCTTACTAGACAGAAAGATTTTCAAACTCTTATCCGTGCTTTTGAGATAGTTAGACGGGAACGATTTGTTCGACTTGTGATCCTAGGAGAAGGAGAAGAACGCCCGCAATTAGAAACAATGATCAAAGAGCTTGGTTTGGAAGAAGATGTAGCATTACCAGGGTTTGTGACTAATCCATATGCATATATGGCCCGGGCAGCGGTATTTGTACTATCTTCAGCATGGGAAGGATTGCCCACTGTATTAATTGAAGCTCTGGCCTGTGGCTGCCCTGTGGTAAGCACGGACTGCCCTAGCGGCCCAGCAGAAATATTGAAAAACGGAAAATATGGACAACTTATACCTATAGGCGATAAGGTTGCCATGGCGCGGGCGATTATATGTGCCTTGGAAGAACCATTAAAATTGAATGTAGACTTAACCCCTTATTCGCTATCCTTTGTAGTTGAGCAATATAGTAAAGTTTTGTTGGACAAAAGTGCTTAACTTGCTAAAACTATATGGTGGATTAACTAATTATAATTAGTTAAAAAGTACTTTGCGGAGGGGGAAACCAGATAAAACAAATCAAAATTACTCATATCATAACCGGCCTGAACACTGGCGGGGCAGAAATGATGCTTTACAAGCTACTTTTTATGATGAACAGGGAAGATTTTGACCCCCGCGTTGTATCCCTGACTGATATTGGTCCTGTCGGGGAGAAAATATATGCACTGGGGGTGCCAGTGCAGGGAGTGGGGATGCGCCGGGGAATATTGGATCCTGCGAAGCTATGGAGTCTGGCACGGCAGTTTAAAGCTGAAAGGAACCATGTGGTACAAACTTGGATGTACCATGCTGACCTGCTTGGAGGACTTGCTGCACATTGGGGTGGTGGTATTCCAGTGATATGGGGAATACACCATAGCAACTTGGATCCAGAAGTAAATAAACGTACCACCATTTGGACGGCTAAGATCTGTGCGCGTCTCTCGCATAGATTACCAACACGTATTGTATGTTGTTCCGAAACATCTAGGCGGGTTCATATAGCCCTGGGTTATGCTGAAGATAAAATGGTGGTTATACCCAACGGTTTTGACACGAACGTTTTCATGCCTAACCCAGAAGCTAGGTTTTCGGTGCGTGAAGAGTTGGGGATTCCCCAAGAAGCACTCCTTATTGGGCTTGTTGGGCGATTTGATTCACAAAAGGATCATCATAATTTCATAAAAGCGGCCGCCCGATTGATTATAGACTATCCCCACGTCTTTTTTTTACTCTGTGGTGATGGCATAAGCTGGGATAATGCTTTGTTGGCCGGGTGGATCAAAGAGGCTGGTTTACAACAGCATTTTTACCTGCTGGGTAGGCGGGAGGACATACCGCAGTTGACAGCTGCGTTAGACATTGCTTCTTTATCTTCTTGTTTTGAGGCGTTCCCTAATGTGATCGGCGAGGCCATGTCCTGCGGAGTGCCTTGTGTGGTTACCGATGTGGGTGATTCTGCTCTTATAGTGGGAGAGACAGGCCTGGTCGTTCCTCCTAGAGATCCAGAAGCTCTAGCCCAAGCTTGGAAAAAGCTGATCAGGATAGGGGATGACGAAAGGCGTAAACTGGGGGAAGCAGCGAGGAGGCGTATTCTGGATAATTTCAGCCTACCTGAAATTGCAGCTTGCTACGAGGCTCTTTACAGAGAAGTAGCATGGCTGTATTTTGGGAAGTGCTAATTTAGTATAGGAACGTGTAAACTCTTGGAATAAATTATATGTGAGTGAAGACATGGTCAATTCGGTTTTAATTTATGCTTCCATAGCTTTAATTACAAGTCTTTTTTCTGAGCTTTCGGTAAAAGTTAAAAACAAATGGATCCGAGGCTTCTGTTTATTATTAACTCTTTTCATACCTTCTTTTTTTGCAGGCGTTAGATATGGCATAGGAACAGATTATTTTGCTTATGAAAGAATTTTTAATAATTTAAAATGTGGCTACGAAGTTAGAACAGAATTTGGATATAATTTGATTAATTATTTAATCGCCAAACTAGGAGGAAATATTCAACACGTTTTTTTTGTAGTTTCATTATTGACTATCCTGTTTATGTATTTATCGTTGTATGAATACAAGGATAAAATAAGTGTAGGGTTAGGCATATTTGTATTTATGTTATTATACTATCAATCGTCTTATAATGGTGTTAGACAGTTTCTCGCTGTATCGTTATGTTTATTTAGTCTTAAATACATATTTAGAAGGAAAATATTGAAATTTTTAATTGTGATTATTTTAGCTGCAAGTTTCCATTTGCCATCCATTATTCTGCTTCCAATGTATTTTCTTTATAAAATTATCGGAGAAAAGCCACGTTGGGTTTTACAAATCCTTTATTATATAGTCCTTTTTCTCATTGTATTGAATCATGAAATTATTGGTTTAAAATTCTTAGACTTATTTCCTCCATTAGAACGTTATCGCATATATCTTTCAAATAAAGGCACGTTTGATTTGGGGTTCGGCATTATTGCTTTAAATTTACCATATATTTTGCCTGGATTAGTTTTTTTTAACAAACTAAAACAATATGATAATAGATTTACATTTTTCTTTATCTGCTTTAACACAGGTCTAATTTTAAGGTTTCTAGGCTATTTTGGTAATCCGTATATTCATAGAATATCTCTTTATTTTTTAATTGTAATTGTAATTCTTGTCCCTTATTATTTCAGAATACGAAAAGATTTTGCTTTGGTAATTAACTACTGTTTAATATTATTTATTATTTTCATCTGGTATTATGAGTATTTTTTCTTGGGTTATCATGAGACTATACCTTATAATTGGATATTCTAAGAAGTAAAACATTCAAAAGGATTATGATAAGGGAGGATAAAATCTAATATGAAAAAAGTAAGTGTTATAGTACCTGTTTATAATTCGGAAAAGGTATTAGAGCGTTGCATTAGCAGTATTTTGGCACAAACATATAACAACATAGAAATAATTTTAGTAAATGATGGTTCTACAGATAACAGCGGAGATATTTGTAATAGTTATTCTAAAAAAAACAAAAGAATATGTGTTATACATCAAGAGAATATGGGGGTCAGCGCTGCTCGTAATTCAGGAATTCTTCATGCAGCCGGTGATTACGTGCAATTCGTAGATAGTGATGATTATATAGATAGGAATATGACGGAAACGTTAGTTAATGCGTTGGAAAAAAGCTCTGCTTCAGTTGTTATTTGCGGATATAAATTAATAGATTTACTAAACGGTAATATATACTATGTTGCTCCTAAGAAAGTAGGTTTCTACAAACTTGAGCAGTTTTTAGGTATTTTAGATTATTTATTCCCAACATGGCTAAATTCCCCTTGCAACAAAATGTATACAGCTAGAATTCTTAGAGATTATTCTATAATGTATCCTGAAGAAATTGATTTAGGGGAGGATCTTCTATTTAATTTAAATGTTATTAGGCGTAGTAGCAGATTTCAAGTTATACCAGATTGTCTTTACAATTATGTAAAATATGGTAATAATACATTAACATCTAAACCTCGAAAAAACCTATATGATATTGGAAAAATGAAATTTGAAAAACTAATGTCTTTATATAAAGATAGGGATTATTATGCCAATCAAATTGATAACCTAGAAAGGTATTACTCATCAAAAATCTTAGATTATATATTGTATACCGCAAATAGTCATGATTGGAAAGAATATAAATCCTTTTGCAACAAAGCTAGAATAATAAAAGCTGATGAAATTTTAAAAAAGAGATTTAATAGTATAGAAGTGTTTTCTTTACAGGATAAACTGGTAAAGTATTTAACTGGGAAAAACATGTTTTTTTTAATTTTTATGTTTAGCAAAATGAAGCTGTTGATTAAGGATAAAATGCCGAACATATTTAAGTTCTTAAAAAATAAGTTTGGAGCTAAGAAAAAAGATTTATTTAGGGATAAGTTAGGTTTGAGTGTGGAAAATGACGAAACAAGGTGTTATTCATGAAAAATCTTGTATTATATATGCATGGTGGTAGTCAAAACCGTGGATGTGAAGCAATTGTAAGATCCACTTGTCAAATAATTAATAGGACTAAAGCAAATATTTATTTATTTTCTAATCGTCCCGAGGAAGATTTAAAAAGTAAAATAAACTTTATATGTGAGGTAAAATCATATTGTACTTATAAAAGATACTCCCTGGAACACTTATTAGGTGCTTTAACAAGGAGATTAACTGGTAATTTCTATTTTTATTATAAAAATCTTGTTCACAACTGTGATTCAGAAACTATTGCATTGTCTATAGGAGGAGATAATTATTGTTATGATGGTTACCCGAAAGTCTTAGCTAGTTTAAATAAAATGCTTAAAAAACGAGGCGCAAAAACAGTACTATGGGGGTGCTCAATAAATCCGGATGTTCTATTAGATCGCTATGTTGTTTCTGACTTAAAAAAATATGACTTAATAACTTGTCGTGATTCTATTACATACGATGCACTTTTAGAAAAGGGCATCAATAATAATACGCATCTTTTCCCCGACCCAGCTTTTATATTAGAAAAAGTAAATTTATCCTTACCAGATGGATTTGTTAAGGATAATACAGTAGGCTTAAACATAAGTCCTCTCATAATGAAACTGGAAAGTAAACCAAACATTGCTTTAAAGAATTACGCAAACCTTATTAAGTATATTATTTGCAATACTGATATGCAAATTGCTTTAATACCCCACGTAACCCGGGAAAATGATAATGACTTAGTACCTTTAACAATGCTTTACGAACAATTCAAGCAAACCGGTAGAGTAATACTATTCGGTGACCATTACAATTGCATGGAATTAAAAGGATTCATCTCTAGATGCCGTATATTCGTGGGAGCTAGAACCCATGCTACAATTGCTGCATATTCTACTTGCGTTCCTACTCTCGCAGTTGGATATTCTGTTAAAGCAACTGGTATTGCAAGGGATATTTTTGGCTCGGAAGAGAGAATGGTTATATCGGTACAAGAATTAGAACATGAAAATGACTTACTAAATGCATTTAAATATATCCAAGAAAACGAAGACACTATAAGAAAACATCTGCAAAATTTCATGCCATCCTACAAAGAAAAGTCATGGCAGGCAGGCGAAAAAATCAAGGAATTAATAGAAACATAAAAGCAGCTTATACAAAGAAAGACTTTTTGATAGAGCGATGTGCGCTAGTAGCGCGTTCTGGCTGCTGAGATATAAAGAGGTCACTGTTATGATAGTCAAACACATCAAAAAAAAGAAGCACTGTGTAGGGTGCTTTGCATGTTTTAGCATTTGTCCACAAAGTTGTATTTCTATGGATAGCGATGAAGAGGGATTTTGGTATCCACAGGTTGATTATGATAAATGTATAGAGTGTAATTTATGTATACAAGTTTGCCCAATTCTTAATAAAATTTCAGTGCAAAATCAACCGAAAGCGTACGCTTGTATTAATAACGATGAAACAATTCGTTTGGAAAGTTCTTCGGGGGGGATATTTACACTAATTGCCGAACAAGTGATTGAGGATGGTGGCGTAGTATTCGGTGCTACATTTAATGAGGACTTCGAGGTAGAACATATTTTTGTTGAGTCTTGCGAAGAACTTTCAAAATTGCGCGGCTCTAAATATGTTCAAAGTAAAATTGGCGAATCTTTTAAACAAGCAAAAAAGTTGTTAGATTTAAGTAGAAAAGTATTGTTTACCGGGACACCATGCCAAATCGGTGGACTAAAATCTTATTTGGGAAAACCGTATGATGGTTTGCTATGTGCCGATCTTATCTGCCATGGGGTGCCGTCTCCGTTAGTTTGGAGAAAGTATGTTGATTATCGACAAGAAAAAGCTGGTTCGTTCGCCCAGAAAATCTCTTTCAGGCGAAAGAACGACGGCTGGAAGAGATATTCTATATCTTTCTCTTTCAAGAATGATACAGAGTATCGAGAGCCTTTTGATCAGGATTTGTATATGCGGGCATTTCTTAATAATATTTGCTTGCGGCCATCCTGTTATGATTGTAGATTTAAAACTATACACAGGCAAAGCGATTTAACCCTTGCAGATTTTTGGGGGATTCAAAGCCTACTACCGGATATGGATGATGATAAGGGCACATCACTTGTTTGGGTAAGTAGTGAAGCTGGACATGACATGATTAAAAAAATAGCAAGCAAAATGCAAATTCAGGAGGTAGATATTCTTGAATCGATCAAATACAACCCGTCAGCTATTGAATCTGTTAGGTCCCACCCTAATAGAAAAAAATTCTTTGAGGAATTACATCTGCTTCCATTTGATGAATTAGTAAAAAAATATTGTACAGTTAAACTGTCAACCAGATTGAAAAAAAAGATAAAGGATATATTGATTAAACAACGGTAAGTATTTTTCAGAAAGAAATGAACCACCAAGAACGGCTGGGATTATTGGTCTTTTTTGTTAAGCAGCTTTTAGGGCAGGGATGCGTAGTTGTTGGCGATCTTGTAACATACCTGGAATTGCTAATAAGATTCTTAAATTAGATGTTATATATGTCCTACTATCATTATCATGTTTAGGGTGATCAGACAGTGGCACAAGTATTAATAGTGTCACAGGATGCAAAGATGCTTATAAACTTCCGTGGAGATTTTATTAAGGCTTTGGCGGATTTAGGACATAACGTTATAGTATTAGGCCCTCATTACGAAAGCGATTATAGAAGATTAATAGCCGAACATGGTGCAAGCTATAAAAAAATAACCTTAGATAGGACTGGTGTAAATCCATTTAAAGATATTCTAAGTTTTTTTATGATTTATAAGGCAATTAAAAAGACAAAACCTGATATTGTATATTCCTACAACTTAAAACCAGTCATTTATGGGTCACTGGCAGCGGCTTATGCAGGTGTACATAAAATATATTCAATGATACCGGGCTTGGGATTCGTGTTTATCGATTCAAATGGTGCGAAGAGAAAGATATTGCAGATAGTAGTTAAGCTATTGCTTCGCGTATCTTTACAAAAAAACAACGCTATTTTTGTTTTAAATAATGATGATTATAATTTTTTTAAACACAACTTGTTGAAGGGCAAAGATGTTAGGATTATTTTAACATACGGCGAAGGAGTAAATCTTAGAAAATTTTATTTTACACAACCTATAATTAATCCTTTTTCTTTTTTACTTATCGCGCGGATACTTCGGGACAAAGGTATTTTTGAATATGTGAAAGCAGCACAAATACTAAAGAAAAGATACCCAGATGTCAATTTTAAATTAATAGGTCCATTAGACAGCAATCCGTCGGCAGTGAAGTTAAAAGAATTAGAATACTGGATTAAGGAGGGCTATGTTGAGTATTTAGGGGAAGTTAGCGATGTTAGGCCTTATATTGCAGGTTGCAGTGTTTATGTCCTTCCATCCTACCGAGAAGGAATGCCGCGCACAATACTTGAGGCAATGGCTATGGGGCGGCCAATTATTACGACAGATGTTCCTGGATGTAGAGAAACAGTTGATGACGGTTTTAATGGGTTCAAAGTAAAAGTAAAAGATGTTAGCTCCTTAGTTGAAGCAATGGAAAAGTTTATTTTGAACCCTTCACTCGTTAAAACCATGGGCGAGAGAAGTAGGCAGATAGCCGAAGAAAGATATGATGTTGATAAGGTGAATGGTATAATATTACAAGAATTGGGGCTCTTAGATGTATCATTGATTGGAAAAGTAATTCACTTTTCGGAAGCAGTTAACAACAAAAATATATATTGAGAATTTGGGGGTAGACGAGTGCGCCAGGAAGTAAAGAAATTTTATCTTGTAACGGGAGCGGCTGGTTTTATTGGCCTTTTTTTTACTAAGAAACTGTTGGATCAAGGATGCCAGGTTATTGGAATAGATAATATCAACGATTACTATGATGTTAGCCTAAAGTATGCCCGTTTGGAAGTGCTCAACAGTTTTGAACTGTTTACCTTTATTAAGGGAGATCTCTCTGATAAAAAATTAATCGATGATATTTTTAAAGAGTACAAGCCCCGGGTGGTTGTAAACCTGGCTGCCCAGGCCGGGGTGCGTTATTCCCTGGAGAACCCTGGGCAGTATATTCAAAGCAATGTTATTGGTTTCTTTAATATCCTGGAAGCATGCCGGCATTACCCTGTAGAGCACTTAATATATGCATCTTCAAGTTCGGTCTATGGAGCAAATAAGAAAGTGCCTTTTGCTGAGACTGATCCCGTCAATAACCCGGTATCTTTGTACGCAGCTACCAAAAGATCTAATGAATTGATGGCTTACACTTATAGCCATCTATATAAAATTCCGGCTACAGGGTTAAGGTTTTTTACAGTATACGGCCCCATGGGGCGTCCGGATATGGCCTATTTTCATTTTACGAATCAGTATTTTGCCGGTGAACCGATTCGAGTTTTTAATAACGGTGACTTTGAAAACGATCTTTACCGGGACTTTACTTACATTGATGATGTAGTAGAAGGAATGGAACGCCTGTTACATAAACCTCCCGATGGATTAGTTCCTCACCAGATATACAATATTGGCAATAATCGCCCTGTAAAGCTAATGACCTTTATCAGTACTCTGGAAAAGTGTTTAAGCAGAGCTGTAGGCAGAAAGGTAGAATTTAAAAAGATTTATGAACCAAGGAAGCCGGGTGATGTGCCGGCCACCTATGCTTCCATCGATTTGCTTCAGGAAGCAGTGGGGTTTAAGCCAGAAACTTCTATTGAGGAAGGGCTCCAGCGTTTTGCCGATTGGTATGTAGATTACTACAAGATAAAAAAGTAGTAATCGTTTAGTTAATTGGCCTTTAATGCTTCTTAACCATTATATAAAGAAAGGATCCAGAAAATGAAAATTGCTGTAGCAGGAATCGGATACGTAGGTTTGTCCATTGCGGTTCTCTTGGCGCAGCAAAATGAGGTGGCGGCTTTAACGACCACACCCAAAAAGGTGGAGATGATTAATAAAAAAATATCGCCGATTAGAGATGCGGAGCTCGAAGAATATTTGCGAACTAAAGACCTTAATCTGACGGTGACTACCGATAAGGTGGAATGCTATCAAGGTGCGGACTATGTGGTGGTGGCTACACCTACTGACTACAACCCGGTGGATAATTACTTTGATACCAGCTCTGTGGAAGCGGTAATTGGCGATGTTCTATCCATAAACCCAGGGGCGGTTATTATAATTAAGTCCACCGTTCCGGTAGGCTATACAGAAAGAATAAAGGAGAAGTTTAAAACAGACCGTATTATCTTTTCGCCGGAATTTTTGAGGGAAGGCAAAGCTTTGTATGACAACCTCTACCCTTCCCGAATTGTCGTGGGTGAACGGTCGGAGCGGGGTAAAAGGTTCGCCGACCTGTTATTGCAGGGGGCGATAAAGAAGGATGCTCCCGTGCTGTTGACCAACTCTACGGAAGCAGAGGCCATCAAGCTTTTTGCCAATTCCTATCTGGCCATGCGGGTGGCCTTTTTCAACGAACTTGATACTTTTGCCGAAATTAGGGGCTTGGATACACGACAAATTATTGAAGGGGTTTGCCTGGATCCCCGGATCGGCAATCATTACAACAATCCCTCCTTTGGCTACGGCGGTTACTGCCTGCCCAAGGATACCAAGCAGCTGCTGGCAAACTATAAGGATGTCCCCAACAATATTATCGGCGCCATCGTGGCTGCCAACAGGACCAGAAAAGATCATATTGCCGAAATGATCCTGGCCAGAAAGCCGAAGGTAGTGGGCATCTACAGGCTGACCATGAAGAAGGATTCGGATAATTTCCGGCAGTCGGCCATTCAGGGGGTCATGAAGCGCATCAAGGGCAAAGGAGTAGAAGTTGTGGTTTACGAGCCGGCCCTTGACCAGGACACATTCTTTAACTCCAGGGTGATCAAGGACCTGGATGAGTTTAAAAAAGTTTCCGATCTCATTGTCGCCAACAGAATGTCCGAAGAGATTAAGGATGTGGCTGATAAAGTTTATACCCGGGACCTGTTTTCCAGGGATTAGGCTGTTTTTTGCAAAGCCTGGATAAATAAATGCAGTGGAGTTGAAT
>Ga0209508_1002508_pt1 | contig 11918 bp, 13 predicted proteins | sample AD_UKC129_MetaG_FD_184427 | JGI IMG/M metagenome (GOLD analysis project Ga0209508, IMG submission 184427) | Active sludge microbial communities of municipal wastewater-treating anaerobic digesters from Canada - AD_UKC129_MetaG (SPAdes) (version 2) | ecosystem: Engineered > Bioreactor > Anaerobic... | reverse complement strand
TCTCTAATTGGTATTATTTCAGGGCTCATGATACTATCTGTGGTTGTGATTGACCAAATTCTCAGGCGTTACGCGCGCACTTTAAGAAGAAGAGAGGTTGGTTAGCATGTTTGACTTTTGGTATTTCCTGTTAAGGGGCTTGCAATTGAGTGCACCCATGGCATATGGTGCGCTAGGTGCGGTTTATTCTGAAACTGGCGGCGTGGTTAACATCGCAGTGGAAGGCATGATGCTCACCGGCACTTTCTTCTTCGTCTGGGGAGCAACTCTTTTCAAAAGCTGGATAGCTGGACTACTGTTTGCTATCGCTGGATCAGTACTCATATCGTTGATTCACGGATTAGCCACTATAACGTTTAAAGTTGATCACGTGGTTAGCGGCACCGCATTGAACATACTTGCTTCAGGGTTGACCAGATTCTTGAGCATGCAGATATTTGGCATGGAAACTCAGAGTACTGTAAACCCCTACACCCCACCAACATTTCTCAGGATTAACGTTATAGCTTACTTTTTCATACCTCTGGCCATATTTACCGTTTGGTTGCTAAATCGTACCCGTTTTGGCTTGCGTCTTCGTAGCTGCGGTCAAAACCCTTGGGCAGCGGATTCTCTTGGTGTGAACGTGTACGCATACAAGTACATCGGTGTCATATTGTCTGGTGTCTTTGCAGGGCTTGCTGCTGCCACACTTTATCCACATCAATGGATTGATGCCATGACCGCAGGACGTGGTTTCTTAGCTTTGGCTGCGATGATTTTTGGTAACTACAATCCACTGTACGCTGTTTTGGCAGCCATGTTATTTGGGTATGCTGAAACACTTACGTACTTCCAGAACCAAATACCTTTATTAAGTGGTATATCTCCGATATTAATCAAGGCTTTCCCATATGTTCTTGCACTAATAGTGCTTGCGGGATTTATTGGCAGAACAAAACCGCCGAAAGCTGACGGCGTCATTTTTGAAAAGGGAGAAGGCTAAAAACACGCATTGAAACTATCGCAGAGGTCCAGGCTACCTTAAAGTACCTGGACCTCTTTTTTTACTCAGCCATCATCTTTTTCAGAGTTGTGATGTTTTCCCTATTATTATCTGCTTTGTCCTGAGGAGTTTCCAGTATTATCGATGTGCCGTCATTTTGGGCTCTCACCATTTTTTTCAGTGGACCATATCCAATAGAGCCTTTGCCTAAATTTTCATGCACATCTCTGGATGATCCTATTGGCGTCTTTAAATCGTTTAAATGGAGAACCTTGATGCTACGTACCATGTCATCAAATCTTTTGTCTTCAAGAATCTCCAAAATGTCGAATCCCGCTGCAGCCAAATGTGCAGTATCTAAGCATATGGCTGCAGGATATGAACTGTAAACCTGACGCACTATGTCTAGAAGGAAATAAGGATTAGCGCCGGCGAATTTTGCTGACGCGACGTTTTCCAAGAGAAGGGGAATATTCGAGGATATCATGGACAGGTACCTCGAATATTCTTCGAGAAAAACGGACTTTTGTTCTTGATGCTGTATGTCTAAGTGTGCTACGTACCCGTCTATACCAAGATCTGACGCCAAAGAAAGATCCTCTTTAAGTTTCTTCCATGACTTTGTCCTAACAGATGCTCTTGGGCTGGATAAGTGTACTAGATAAGGTGAATGCACAAAGACAGTCTTCACGCCGAAATCCTTTCTTGCTCTCTCTATGAGGCTTTCGAAACGATAGAGCCCTTTCATAGGAGTCCACGACAGTGGACTCTCTAGGAAAAGCTGAAAAGAGTTTATTTGGAGCTCGTCTATTTGCTTTAGGATTGCATCTATCCCGTCGCTTATGTTGAGGTGTAGACCTATGTAAACCATTGTTTTTTGACCCACGCTTTCTTATCGTCTGGTACGGTACTCTACTATAATATGATTATGAACTATTGGCCTTCATTGTATGCTTTTATTAGAAACAGAAGAGAGAGTGAGGATTTAATACTCGCTGATATGTTGTTCCTTTTGGAGAATGGTACGTTCGCACTTGAACACGTAGATGCTCAACTATCATTGGTTCGAAAAAGCAACGAATCTGTCGGGCATCCTGTGTTCGACATGATCGGATCGTCAGCAACTGCTGGAGATTTAGCAGATTTCGCATTTTCCTTACGTGAGAAATTCTTCTTATGGGTTATCAAAAGCAGTGAGCCTTATGTCAGGTGGGATATTGAGAATGTGCTTAACAATTTGAGCTTGTGGATGTGGGTCATAAGTCTAGTGGGTTGGGTGCCTTTCTACTTTTTCCATGTAAGGTCGGTTCTTTGGTTGTGGTTTTTCTTACCCACTGTTGCTTTGATAATTTCGGTGGTTAAAGCCCCTCTAACTGCTGATGGTCAGAGCTTGCTGAAGGACGGCAACAGAAACAATGCCGTTTCTTTCAAGGTGGCTCGTAACGGTTTGAACGGACTTAAAGGAACCAACGTTGATCTTATACAATTCGCAAAGTTATTCAAAACTTTATACAGAGGAAAATCGGTAAGACCTGAGAAGAAAGAGAAAAGGCCAACAATATAGTTTTTAAGGAATGTATTTTGTTGCATCCCGGTGCTATAATGTCCATACACATTCTATGGTGGTGGTGTGCATGCACCAACAGGGGAGGGATGCTTCATGATGGATTTAAAAGCCATTGCAGATCAATACGATATTGACCTTCAACAGCTTGAGCAGGAAAAGGGTCAAATCAGCTTAGAAGTTCTTCAAGCCTATATTGTCGACCACTTTTACCCAAAGCTTCAAAGGGAGGAAAAAATCACAGGTTTCAGAAAGATTATCTCCGAAAGGTTATCAGAAAGTTACAGGAATGCTGTGCATGTGACGATTAATATGGATGTTGATCCGACAAATCTGCTTGTTTTGAAGGAAAGAACCTCAGGTAATCCTAGTCTAACTGTAATCATGCTGAAACTGATTGCTTACTCACTACGGGACTTTCCGAACTTGAACGCAACACTGGAGGGTGATGTGCTAAAGATCTATAACTCCATAAACATTTGTGTGGCAGTGGATGCCTCTTATGGACTTGTTACACCTGTTATCAGGGACGTTGATAAAAAGAGCGTTACGCAGCTCATAACGGAATATGAAGACATAGTGTCACGAGCAAGAGCAGGCCAACTAAAGGAGAAAGACTTCGTAGGTGGAACGTTTACAGTAACTAACATGGGGATGTTAGGTGTAGATTCATTCACGCCAGTGATCAATCCACCTCAGGTAGCAATTCTCGGAGTAAACAGAATTCGAGATGTTACTTTTCTTGAGGGTGGTGAAGTGCGTTCTGGAAAAAGCATGACACTTTCATTAAGCGTCGATCACAGAGTTGTAGATGGTGCTCCAGGAGCCCGATTTCTGCAAAAGGTCAAAGAGTATTTCGAGAGTACAAGCGCACTAGATTAGCCGGAGTTCGTTGAAGATGGTCTTGGGCTCTTATTAAGGTCGAAAGGAGTTCTGGTCAACCATGAAAAGACATTCGATTGGAATCATTGCCAATCCCCAGTCTGGAAGGGATATAAGGAGATTAGTCGCGCACGCTTCTGTCTTCGATAACGAAGAAAAAGTTAATATTGTTGAAAGATTGTTAGCAACATGGAACACAATGGGACTAGATTCTGTCCTGTTTATGCCTGATTCTTACAATATCGTCTACAGAGCAGCAGAACGCATTAGAAAGCTAGGAATCGAGCTAAAGCAGCTGGATATGAAACCGATTTTTACAGACTCTGATACGCAGAAGGCGGCTTCACTAATGCAAGGTAATGTTGACGCCATTGTTGTCATAGGAGGGGATGGAACAAATAGAGCGGCAGTCAAAGGTTTGGATCCCAAGAATTCTACTCCCATTGTAAGTATATCTACAGGAACGAATAACGTTTTTCCTATCATGGTTGAGGCAACCATTGCCGGCCTGGCAGCTTGGGTTCTGACCTCCGAAGAAATAGATCAAACGTTGATCACAAATCAGGAGAAGTTTTTGAAACTCTCTTGGGAAGGCGGCGAAGACCTAGCACTAATTGATGTGGCATTTACTAAGGAACGTTTTGTAGGTTCAAGAGCTGTGTGGGACCCTAAGTCTATAAGCGCTGTGTTTTGTTCCAGAGCAAGACCTGAGAACGTTGGGTTTTCATCTTTACTTGGTTTTCTGCACCCGTCAGGCCAATATGATCCGTATGGTTCCTATGCCATATTAGATTCTCCTGGCGATTGGGTATGGTTTCCTATGGCGCCAGGGAAAATTGAGCGAGTGGAAGTAAAGGAATATGGTTTGCTTCATAAAGACGAGCCTTTCATTCTTAGTCTTGATGACGGGACAATCGCTTTGGATGGTGAAAGAGAAATAGAAGTATTTCTGCCAACTAAGTTTTCTGTGGAGCTTTCCTGCGAAGGTCCCCTCACAGTTGATATACCTAAAGCTTTGGAAATGGGTGCTCAAAGAGGATTGTTTAAGCCATAAGCCATCATGGTCACTCTAAAAATACTGAAGAATGATTCAACCGATCCATTTTTTAACCTTAAGATGGAAGAGTCGATTCTATGTTGCGAGCTGTTAAATGACGTAGTGCTCATGTTATGGCAGAACGAACCTTGTGTAGTTTTGGGTAAATTCCAAAATCCCTGCTATGAAGTTAATGAGGATTACGTGCATTCAGAAAAGATACCAGTAGTCAGGAGATTTACTGGTGGGGGAACAGTGTACCATGACTTAGGTAATCTCAATGTTACATTGTGCAAAGACAAGGACAACATCATCTTTTCTCATTACATTCTAGAAGAAGCAAAGGCTATTGCGAATATAGTGGCAGAAGCACTCAGAAAACTGACTAAAGCTTCTGTGGTCGTAGACGACCGAGCCAGCGTTTTTATCGAAGGTAAAAAGATATCGGGCTCTAGCACAGCTATTGCCAAACATAAGTTTTTCTATCATTCAACGCTATTGGTCAGTACAGACCTACTAAGGCTTAAAAAGTGTCTAAAATGGAAAGAGGAATATCCTGAAGGAGAACATAGTTTTGTTAAAAGCAAGAGATCTCCAGTGGCGAACTTGTCAGACTATGCACCAAACGCTTCATTGGACACGGTCAGAGAAGCAATAACCAATGAATTCATTCAGACTCTACCTATAGAAGAAATCTTATTCCTACAAGCGTAAGAGGGGCTTAGTGCTAACCCACTCTTACGCTTGTAACGTTTTGATAAACTGCTATTCTACGTATCCAATGATTTCTCCTTCGCGAATTTCCTCATTCTGATGTTTGGTAATTCTCAGCTTACCTGATGCAGGAGATTGCACATGAAGTGTTGTCTTTTCAATCATAACTTCAGCTATTTCCTCTCCCTCTTTCACTTCGTCGCCATCGTTCTTGTACCATCTAACTACATAGCCAACCTTCTTTTCGGTACTAATAACAGGCACTTTGATTTCAGCCATCCCCAAAACCTCCCTTACATCATCTCTTTTACAAGTTTTACAATCTTATCTTTAGAAGGCAACACGAACTTTTCCAGAGGCCTGCTGTAGGGTAGCGGAACGTCAGGCACAGCTATTCTTCTTGGAGGCGCTTTAAGGCTAGATAAAGCGTTTTCTGCAACCAGTGCAATTATCTCTCCGGTTAGCCCATAGCTCAGGTAGTCCTCGTCCACGACTAGTAACCTGCCTGTCTTAGCTACAGAGTTTAAGATGGTCTCCTTATCGAGTGGGACCAGCGTTCGGATATCGATGACTTCAACGTTTATTCCGTCCTTTTCCAATTCTTCTGCTGCCCATAAAGCTTCATAAACCATTCTGGACGCTGTTACAACAGAAACATCACTGCCCTCTCGTACAATCATGGCTTTTCCGAAGGGGATAGTGTATGGTTCTTCTGGAACTTCAACAGCCGCCTCTTCAGGAGAAGGCATCCAGCCAAGTCCTTGGAGTCCTTTATGGAAGAAGTACATCACAGGATTGTCATCTCTAATAGCTGAAATCATGAGTCCTTTGGCATCATAGGAATTGGAAGGGACAACCACTTTTAATCCAGGCACATGGGCAAAAATGCCGTACAAGGTCTGTGAATGTTGAGCAGCATCGCTGTATCCGGCTCCTATGGCTGTCATGATGACCACTGGAACTTTGACATTCCCGTTGGACATGTAAGTTACTTTCGCAATATGATTGTAGATTTGATCCATGGCAACACCGAAGAAATCGACAAACATGAGTTCCACAATTGGCCTCATTCCTTTTGAAGCAGCGCCTAGTGCACCTCCTATGAAAGCAGACTCGCTGATTGGTGTGTCCTTCACTCGATCTGGTCCAAATTTATCGAGAAGTCCAGTGGTAGCTCCAAAAATTCCGCCATAGGCTCCAATGTCTTCTCCCATTACAAACACTGAACTGTCACGCTCCATCTCCTGTGAAATTGCTTCTGCTATGGCCATGTACATGGGTAGTTTCCTAGCCATCTTAGTCACCCCCTATGAAAACATTTTCAAGAGCTTCCTGTGGTTCGGGGTACTCGCTTTGTCTGGCGTATTCTATAATCTCATCAATCTCAGTTATGATATCGTTTTGCAGTTCTTTTAGCTCTTGCTCGCTCTGTAGATTTCTACTGAGTATCTGGTTTTCTAGGTACTTAACAGGGTCATTGGCCATGGCCTGTTCGAGATCCTCTTTTGGTCTGTAAACCTGCGCATCACCTTCGAAGTGCCCCCTTAGTCTGTAAACCTTGATTTCAATTAGGCTGGGCCCTTCACCATTTCTTGCTCTTTCAACAGCTTCTCTTGCCACCTCGTAAACAGCCACAACATCTTTGCCGTCAACGTACACCCCAGGAATGCCGTAGGCTTTGGCTCTCTCACTGTTTCTTGAAAGAGATGTAGATCTGTCTTTTGGAACAGATATTGCCCATGAGTTGTCCTCAATGACAAAAATCACAGGCAGTTTCCATAACGCAGCTAAATTAAGAGATTCGTGAAACGTACCTTGGTTTGCAGCACCTTCTCCACCAACTGCGACAGCGACATAGTCAGCACCTTGCTGTTTTGCAGCAATTCCTACTCCTACTGCTTGAGGGAAACTTGCACCGACTATGCCACTGCAGCTAAAATTGACCTTTGGGTCAAACAGGTGCATGTGGCCGCCTTTGCCCGCAGACAATCCAGTACGCTTGCCAAAAATCTCAGCGGTCATGGTTTTTAGATCTACACCTTTGGCAATAGCAAAATGGTGGATTCTGTGAGTTCCTACTACTGCATCTTCTGGTTTTAGATGAGCACAGACACCCGCAGCAGAAGATTCTTGGCCACTGGAAAGGTGTAGTTCACCTGGGATGGGGCCAGCAGAGATGTCAAAGATAGGGGATTTTCCTTCGTAGTAGATCTTTCCCAGTGTTTCCTCATAGTAACGGATTTTGAACATGGTCCTGTACAAGGATAGTAGTGTTTGCTCAGAAATTTCAAGCATGCATTACCACCTCCTGTAGAAAATGATAGCACGAATTTGAAATAACTAGGCATAATTATACTAATGCAGTAAAACCATTAAAAATAGCAAAGAATATCACTAAAGGTAAAGAGAAGCTAAGTGTATAATGTTCTTAACCAGCTTTGCTGGAACATCAATGAGGAGGAGGTTGTTCAATGTCTGTTTTAAACTTTATTGTTAACGAGATTCTTAGCAAGCCTGCATTATTAGTAGGTTTGATGTCCTTTGTTGGGCTTGTTGCTTTGAGGAAGTCCTTTAGCGACGTTCTTAGTGGTACTGTGAAGACCATTTTGGGGTTCCTGATTCTGTCTGCCGGAGCCAGTGTGGTTATTTCCACATTGGGCCCGCTGGAAGTTATGGTAAAGGAGGCTTTTAACCTCCATGGTGTAATCCCCACCAACGAAGCAATTGTAGCGCTTGCACTGAAAGATTTTGCCACGGAAGTGGCTGCCATAATGGCGCTGGGTTTCGTAGTGAACTTGATATTCGCTTTGATTACACCTGCAAAGTTCGTTTTCTTGACTGGTCATCACTCACTTTACATGGCGACAGTCCTGGCCGTAGTAATTGGTAGTGCTGGAATAAAAGGTGCGAACCTGATTATTCTGGGAGCCATACTGCAAGGCACCATAGCTACAGTTATGCCAGCCTTGCTACATCCCTTTACTAAGAAACTTACTAATGATGCTGGATTCGCCTTGGGTCACTACAATTCACTGGGATATTTGGTCTCTGCACTTATTGGTGGCCTAGTGGGGAAGGGGAGTAAGTCCACAGAAGACATAAAGGTCCCAGAGAATCTCTCTTTTCTTAAAGAACCCTTGGTGATTACTAGCGTAGTTATGATCATCATTTACGTATTTCTCGCACTATTGGCAGGCCCAGCTGTACTTGAACAGTATACCGAAGGTGGAAACTACATCATGTATGCAATTATGCAAGGTCTAACTTTTGGAGCTGCCATAGGAATTATCATTTACGGTGTGAGAATGATACTGTCAGAACTGGTTCCAGCTTTCCAGGGTATTGCTCAGAGCTTGATTCCAAATGCGGTCCCTGCACTTGACTGTCCCACGGTATTTCCTTATGCGCCCAACGCTGTCGTTATAGGTTTCATCTTCAGCGTCATTGGTGGAATTGTTGGTATGTTTTTGGTAGGACCTCTGGGATTGGCACTGATTATTCCGGGCATGATTCCTCATTTCTTTGATGGTGGTACGGCCGGCGTCTATGGGAACTCCACGGGAGGGCTAACAGGCGCCATTGTGGGATCTTTCGTAAATGGGCTTTTGATAACGTTTTTACCAGCGTTATTGCTTTCATTCATGGGAAGTCTTGGACTGGCTAACACAACATTCGGTGACACTGATTTTTGCTGGGCTGGTATTTTAGGTGGAAGCTTATCAAAGTTAGGAACTTCCGGGGCATACTTGGGTATAATCTTAATAAGCGTGATTCTTCTGGCCATTGCCAGTATTGTCTCGGTCCGCACAAGCAAGTCAGCAGCATAGGAGGAATTCTGAATGTCTTCAAACAGGAGCAAGAAGTTGTCCATATTGGCTGTTTGCGGTATGGGTTTAGGTTCTGGTGTTGTTCTTAAGATGACTATTGAGAAAGTTCTAAAAGAGCTCGGCGTTAATGCCATTGTGAACGTTTCGGATGTGAGCAGTGCTAAGTCACAGAGCGCAGATATTGTAGTCACTTCACCTGAATTCGCAAGTTCTTTTTCCAGTTCAAAGGAAAAACTAGTCCTCATAAAGAACTATGTTGATGCGAAAGAAATGAAAGAAAAACTTCAGGAAGCGTTAAAGGATCTGCAGGAATAGGAGCACAGGCAGAACCGGAAAACTCGGCCCAGAGCCACGCGTCAAGGCTCTGGGCCCTTGCTTTTGAAACATAATGCACATTATCGGAAGCGATAAATGAACAAAAAATACGCATGATAGTTAACCAATTTCCTCAAATAGTGGCTTTACCCTCACGGCTGAGCCACTCCACACTTTCAGTCTGAAAAGCGCCGCAGTGCTTATAGCAGTTTCCTCTACGGCACTATGGACATATATCTTCATTATCAAGGGGTCAGTGTGCTCGTCTTTCAAATTGCTAAGCATACAACGGGAAAAACTTCGACCACATCGCGCAACAAGATCTTGAAACAGTGCTTCGTTAATGACTATTGTTTCGTCATCAATCTCGGGGTTATCTAGGAAGTCACTTATAATAGGAAGCATCGTAACCTTTAGTTCGAAATCCTCTACTAGCTGAGCGCTGTGGTGCTGGTCCTCTACTATACCTTCTTTGAGGTTAGATTCAGCCTGAAAAGTCTGGGTATCAGTAAATTCCACATTGTTTTCTAATACATCACAACTCATGGCATCAACATCTGCCTCTACCATAGCTACTGGCGAGAAATCGGTTTGTAAAGGTTGGTTGGCAATTTCTTCCATGAACGCCTGCTCCTCTTCAGATTGCTTAGAAGTATTTACCGACAATAGGCCTAGTCTAAGGAAGTTCGAGACCGTTTCAACAACCATGTATTCAGCAGTGCCAGAATCTACAGCAGCTTCTTTAAGAGTTAGTCCCTTTAACAGTGAAATGAGGACACTCCATTCTTTTTGACCCACGCGTATCGTCTCATCCTTTTCTATCGCAAGGGTGGCGCCAACTGTGTTATCTAGATTATCGATCAAAGAACGAGCCTCCGCGTAAACTTCTTGTTCAGAAGCGAATTCACTTAGCAGCTGGTCAAAAGACGCATCCAAATTGCTCCTAATCTTAGCCTGAGTTACTATGGGAGTTATTTCTACTTCACCATCTTCAACAAACATTGACGCCAAAAAGGCTTCCCTACCCTTTAGATCTCTGTAGACAGCAAAAACAGGCTCTCCCGCTTCGAAAATTATCCTCACAAATGGATCTTCCATTTTTAGAGCAACAACTTTGTCTTTGGCTCTTCTCGCTAATCCCATGAGTTCAGCCATATTAAACTCGGAAAGAGATGCCTTCATACTTTATTCCTCTTTACTGTTCGAAGAATTTGTTGTTAGTGGCAAGACCTTCACAGTTTGGCCGTTTCTTGCTCCTAGCTTTAAGAAAGCACCTACTGTCAATGCAGCTGACAGAACTTGTTTAGTTGGGACTAATCTAACCAAGAGAGGTTCTATGTCTTCTTTCTCGGGGTTTAATATGTAAGCCTGAGTTGAGTTCTCACCTAGTGACTGTTGAATCATCTGAAACACGTCGGCATTTAAAGCCAAACAACCGTCATCAATGGTATCACTAGTTCCTAGGCTGGCCCCGAATGGAAGTACAGTTACTGTGACTTCAATACCTTTTGAGTCGGGTAATTTCGTATGGAGCGTGGCTTTTTTGTTCTCAGGTGTTTTTATAGGCACACCTTTAGGATTATTTGCAGATTCTGATTTAACATTCTCCTCTGCGAAATCAATCTCCTTAAGTCTCCCATGGGGTTGGCCAACTAGGAGAGTTGTCCCCAACCCCTCCTTTACCTGATGTATTGGCTTTTTAACTTCACTAAGTCGCTGGCTTCCTAAGGATCTTTTTTCAACTAAGACAGATTCAACAACAGGTTCATGACTCCCTTCAGACATTGTTATAGCGCCCACATTCACTAAATCTAGTACAGCCTTGGCTAAGTCGTACTCTGAAACCCGAAGAACATCAGCAAGATAGTAAACAGTTAAACCTTTGAACGCGCCAACTATGATCCCCCAGTGTAACGCATTTATGCACAATTCCTCTACTTTAAGCTGTCTGCAGACCTTAGGGACAACTTTCAAAGACCCAAGCTGTGCCATCATGGATCTGAATTCTTCCACTCTTTTTGAACCTTCTTGAAGCAACTCGTCGTAAACATAGGTAATATTTGGCCTGATCCTTATGTCTAGGGACAAATGTGTTATTTCCACAACACCCTCATCAAGTAACAAAGCGGAAAGAAACGCCTCTTCTCCTAAGAGCTTTCGGTAGGATGCGTAGATAACATGACCGTCGCCGTACACCATGAAAAGATGTGGATCTGTCATTCTTAGAGTAACCAAGTCACCTCTGGATTTTTCAGCAATACCAAGAATTTCAGCCATAGAAAACTCTTTTAAATCTACAAGCATCTTCCCACCTCTTTTGTTCATAATACCACATAGTTATTAAAAAAGAATTTCCCAGCCTGAACCGCGTCTTAGTCTTTATTACGCTGGTCCAAGCTGGGAAAAAAGCTTAGCTACTAATTTTTTGAACGGTGAAACTTCCCTCTTTGAAATCCACCTTTATGTGATCACCTGGCGCAACTTCTCCTAGAACCATTTTTTCGGCTATTCTGTTCTCAATTTCTTTCTGTATTGCTCTCCGAAGAGGCCTAGCTCCAAGTTCTGGATCAAACCCTACCTTAGCAAGGTTTTCTA
>Ga0209508_1002506_pt1 | contig 11919 bp, 6 predicted proteins | sample AD_UKC129_MetaG_FD_184427 | JGI IMG/M metagenome (GOLD analysis project Ga0209508, IMG submission 184427) | Active sludge microbial communities of municipal wastewater-treating anaerobic digesters from Canada - AD_UKC129_MetaG (SPAdes) (version 2) | ecosystem: Engineered > Bioreactor > Anaerobic... | reverse complement strand
ATATCCTCCAGCCCCGGATCATCGGAACTGGCCCCCTGCCGAAAGACCGCAAACACCGGCCCGCGATCGGTCAGCGCAACATTCACCCCGTTCCCGTCATGGACATCCGCACCGAAGCATCCGCCCACTGCCCCTGGTTCTCCACAAACACCGCGGGCATCACACTGAAAAGCTCAAACTGCGAGGGCCCCACAGAGAGGAGGCAGCGGTCTTCCAGAAGCTCACACTGGAGCCGTTGTCTCTCAATCCCCCAGCGCAACCGGGGGTTACCGCGGATACTTTGCATCGTTGCCCGGGTGAATGAGGTGAATGGATTGCGCACCGTACCAGCTCCTCACGAAGAGAATGACAAGGGACCTGTTTTTGCCCTGGCGCTGGCTCAGGAACGCAATCTCGAGTTTCCATCTGATTCCCGAAGCAACGGAGGACTCCTGCAATCTACCTATAGAACCCCGCCTGTCAATAACCCGTCTTAGGGGGTTGCTCTTTGTCAATTGCATCCATTTGGCTGTGTGAAAGGGGCACAAGGGGGAATCAAGTGAGCAAAGGACGATGGTCGGTTGGGGAAGACGAAGAATAAGCTTTGGTGCCTGGGAGAGGAGGGGAACCGGAACATCACTAAAGCGGTCTGGGAAACCTGGAATGCTTTAATTGGGTGGGCCAAATGGAGAAACAACACAGGATGCCGAAGATAAATCTTCAGCCCCGGGGTTGAATCGAGGATTCTCCTCCTTGGAAGCCCGGGGCCGCGGGGGAGCGAGCAAACCGAGGTTTTGGTGCCGGGAGGGCGAAACATCTGGGGCGGCGGATCGTTCATTCTTATAGGGGAAGGTGCGCGCGGAAACCGCCAGCGTTTGGTAAAATAAATGGGGATGGGACGGACGCCGCCGACCGACCAATTGCATCCGACCATGGCAAACAGACATGTAGGGGACCGCTCATGAAACGGAATATGTTGTGGATTGCGGCAATCGCCTGGGTATTTAGCCTAGTGGCACTGGCCCGATGCGGCTATACGCAGCCTCCTTGGGCGATGGGTGGGGGACCACCAGGAATGATGCCGGGCATGTGGGGAGGCCCTCAGATGTCCCAGCCATCCCAGGCGAGCATCACGGGTAACCCTGAGATCGACCGGCGGGTCCAATTTTACGAAGGGCTGATGCGCCAGATGGACACCAACCAAGATGGGACAGTGTCCAAGGAGGAAATCAGCCAATCTCGGATGGGAGAATATCTTGTCTCCCGCATGAAAGAGCGCGCTGGGGTCGATGTCTCAGGAGGGTTCCGGATCGACGAGCTTCGGCAAAAAGTTATCGATTACTACAAGCAGCGATACGGTGGCGACTCCCAAAATGCACAATCCTCTTCGGGAAGCCAGTCCTCCACGACAAGTTCCCAGCCCCAACAGAGTTTAAGTATTTTGCGCTTGGGTCCAAACGTCACCGTCCCCGGTTTCGGTACACCGACCACGTCGAGTCCCAGCAGTCCGACGGTTCCCGGGTTCGGCTCTCCAACAGCCGGTTCAGGAACGCCGGGGACGTCCTCCGGCACGGCGCCAACAACATCGACGGGAAGTGCCCCTCAGGGCCAAGTCCTCGCCCTGCCACCGCCGCAGCCGTTGGATGAGCGCATCCGGCGTTACGCCGAGGGTCTTATGAGACAGTATGACGAAAACCGCAGTGGAAAGCTGGAAAAGAACGAATGGGAAAAGATGCGGGGGAGCGATTGGGCCAAGGCGGATAAGGACGGGAATTCGGAGTTGACCCTCCAGGAAATCGGCGAGCACCTGGCCGCCCAGGCGGGGGGCTCGTCTTCGTCATCTTCGTCGGGAAAGGCCACACCCGTCAGTACCAAGCGGTTCATCCAGCGCTCGCCCTGGGATCGTTTGCCCGAGGGTCTGCCTTCCTGGTTCAAGGAAAAGGACCGGGATCGTGACGGTCAAGTTCTGATGGCGGAATTCACTGACAAATGGACTCAGGATAAGCTCCGCGAATTCCAAAAATATGATCTCAATGGGGATGGCGTGATCACCCCGGCTGAATGTCTGAAAGTTGGCAAGAGCCACTAAAACCGGGCTGTGTGGCAACGAATAGGGTGTTCCCGCCTGAGCACGAGGGCTTGGTACACAACGGGAGGCATTCTTCCAACTTGTCGCCCGTCCAAAATCAACCGGCAACGGCTCGACCGATTGGATTATGCCACAATGTCGGCCCCATCGCTTGCCCGCGAAATGTAAACTGCTGGTTCGTGTTTGGTCTTTTGGCGATATTGTTCGGCAACGTTTTGAGCAAAAGTTTCGGCGGTCTCGGCCTCAACTAGGGCCACGGCACATCCTCCGAATCCGGCCCCCGTCATCCTGGCACCCAGGCAGCCGGGTTGACTAAGGGCAATCTCAACCATCGCATCAAGAGCGGGACTTGAGACCTCAAAATCGTCCCTAAGGCTAACGTGGCTTTCCACCATGAGGCGGCCAAAAGTGGTCACGTCACCTTGTCGCAAGGCCTCTGCCGCCCGAAGGGTTCGGTCGTTTTCCGAAATGACGTGACGGACTCGTTTCCGCGTCGTCTCGTCCATCTCAACCGCACGACGTTCGAACTCGTCGAGTGAGATGTCCCGCAAGGCCTTTACTCGGAACCGCTCCGCTGTGTGCTCACACGCCGCCCGCCGCTCGTTGTAGGCAGAGTCCACCAGGCCCCGACGAGTTCCTGTATCCAAAATGACGACACGTACGGTGGGAGGGAGAGGGACGTGCTGAAATTCAAGGCTGCGGCAATCGATGAGTAGGGCATGGTCGGCCCGCCCGCACGCCGAGATCAATTGGTCCATGATCCCGCACTGGACGCCCACCCAACGGTTTTCTGCCCGTTGCGATAGGAGAGCCATTTTCACCGGGTCCCAAGAACAGTGCGAAACGGCGGCAAAGACTCGAGCGGTGACGACCTCCAAGGCCGCCGAGGACGACAAACCGGCCCCCACCGGGACGTCACCTACCACGACGCCCTCCCAGCCGCGGAGGAAAAAGCCTTCTTCCTGCAGCGCCCAGGCTACTCCTTTGACGTACTCAATTGACCCTTCCCCAGTATTCCGCAGGGCATCGAGGTGAAACTCACCATACTGTTTTGTGTCGTTGAAATGGACCATCACCCAGCGATCGCGCCTTGGCCGAAGGGCGATCCAAATTGCCCGGTCAATCGCCATCGGCAGCACAAAACCGTCGTTGTAGTCGGTGTGCTCTCCGATGAGGTTAACGCGGCCAGGCCCCCTAGCAACGATGTCAGGGGCCTTTCCGAACGTTTGATGAAAGATTCCCGCGACGGTTTGGCGATCAACGCGGCCAGATTGGGTAGTCATAGTATCTAATTGAAAACCGCGTCCCCACGATGACTGATCGCAACCAGGATCACATCGTAGCCAGCATGACAGGTCGGCGGCCGAGGACTAAGCTATCTATCATGGGCCGCCCAACTTTTTCCGTCAACCGGGACGAGGATCGAGTGACCAGGCGAGCTGAGCGAGTTGGTCCACCAACGGCTATAACTAAAGGAAATCTTTCCCGCGTTTGCCTAACCGTTTCAGCTTCCTCACGTGGAATGCCTTCCACTCAGGCAGTGCCGGTGGTCGATAAAACGACCAAACGCCGCATGGAACTGTTGCCGCGATTGGTCATCCCAGTCGTTTCATTATTTACGATTTTCCTATTTCTCCCAGTTGACCAGATTTTTCTGGCTCGATAAGATAGGGGAGTTGCTGTTTTCCCTAAATTCCCCACATTGCGCTTACTGCACGGGAGAGTGAAAACCTGGCGGTGGGGGCAGCGTGAGGTGGCGCTGCCGGTATTGGGGTACGCTGGGAATGCGAACTGGGATTTCCATTGGCATTTCCGGCGAGCATCACCATGTTGCCTTTGATGTTTCAGTTTTGAAACATGATCGGCACCGCGAGACCAAATGAGTTTTTCCACAAGAACATAAATACTTTGTAGTAAACGATTTACGTTTTGAGCACGTCCTGCACGGACGCTCAGGCATTGGATGTGCTCCCTCCTTAATCAGGCAAAACGGTACGCGTGGTTGTGGCCGCTTTGAGGTCTCTTGCCTGTTGAGGACAGCACCTTGCCGAGAGCTAGCAAGAATCGCGGACGCACGCCGGTCTCATCCGGCAAATGTGGCAAAGTCAATGGCCAGCGGGTGACTCTCCCCAAGGTTACCCCACACAACGGAACCGGCAACCTACCTTTCAACGGGAAGGGAGACCGGAAGAATGGGGACGATACGGTTCCCGAGTTTCTCCTCGATACGGCCGAAACGGCATTCATCAAGCCGCTTGCCGAAAGCAGCCTCATCTCCATTTCGGTGACGGAGTCCCGCGACGAGGACGAATTCGACCTGGAATTGGCCGTCCCCGAAAAAACCCCCTCCCCTTCGGACATCGATGACGAGGATGATTTCGAGGACTCGGAAGACCGCGAACTGGACGCGGATGCCACCGGTCAGGACGATCGAATTGACGACCCCGTTCGCATCTATCTGATGCAAATGGGCGAGATTCCGCTCCTCAGTCGACGGGACGAAATTCGGGCGGCTCGCGACATCGAAAAGGCCCGGCGCAAATTCCGCTACGCCATGTTGGCGACGGACTACATCCTCAACGCCGCGATCGAACTGCTGAAAAAGGTCCGAGACGGTCGTCTGCGGCTCGACCGAACCATGGATGTCTCGGTGACCAATCTGCGGGGTAAACGCCATATCATCCATCTTCTCGGCCCAAACTTAAAGACTCTCGAGGAGATTCAACGGCGAAACCGACGTGATTTCCGCATCATGATGAGTCGCCGCGAGTCGCTGGAAAACCGTTTAGCGGCTCGGCGACGGCTGATGAAGCGTCGGTTTCGGGCAGTCCGACTGGTGGAAGAACTCGATCTGCGGACGCAAAAGCTTCAGCCATTGCTGGATCGGCTGACAAGGATTTCGCAAAGAATGGATGAAATTGTCCGCAATCTGAAATCCTTGGAAGGCACGCCAGAAACCCCCTGGGCCAAGGAACTGCGGCGGGAACTCCGCTATCTGATGCGGATGACCTTGGAAAGCCCCACCACATTGCGGAAACATCTTGCCGCTATTAACTCCTATGCCCAGGAATACGAAAGGGCGAAGCGGTATCTTTCGGCAGGAAACCTCCGGCTCGTCGTCTCCATCGCCAAACGGTATCGCAACCGAGGATTGAGCTTTCTCGACCTTATCCAGGAAGGTAACACGGGATTGATGCGGGCGGTGGATAAATTCGAGTATGCCCGCGGCTTCAAATTCTCAACCTATGCCACATGGTGGATTCGACAGGCGATCACCCGGGCAATTGCCGACCAAAGTCGCACCATCCGGATGCCCGTGCATATGATCGATCTCTGTGGGCGCATCCACGCCACGGCTCGCAAGCTGGCCCAGGAGACGGGTGTGATTCCGACCCTCGACGAGACCGCCCAAGCGCTGAGGATGTCGGTCGAAGATGTTCGCAGTATCCTTCGTATGAGCCATCAGCCATTGTCACTCGATCAACCGGTTGGTGAACAGGAAGAGAGCTATTTGGGCGAGTTCCTGGCAGATTACCGCGAAGACGACCCCCTCTACGAGATGAACTTTGAACTGCTTAAGTCGTCCATTCAGGATGCCCTTTCGGACCTGACGTATCGGGAGCGGGAAATCATCCGGTTGCGTTATGGGCTGGCCGATGGTTATGCCTACACGCTGGAAGAAGTGGGCAAGATCTTCGGTATCACGCGGGAGCGGGTCCGGCAGATCGAGGCCAAGGCCATCCGAAAACTGCGGCATCCGGTGCGATCTCGAAAACTGGCGGGCTTCGTCGATGCCCTCGTCGCCCGCGGACAAACCACGCCCGATCCGGCCCTCGACCGGGAGTTGTAAGTGGCGAGACCGAGGGGACTTGGTCCCTCCCACAGAATCTCGCATGAGTTGTGGACTTGGCAAGGCGGCCGCTGAATGAGGCCTCGCCCCTTCTGCGGAATCCTCGCGGCCTCCGTGTTCGTACGATCGCTGGGCCATGCCGTAGGAAAAAAGTCCTCGCACGCCGCAGCTTTCTTGATGTCCGCAATTTGTGGGAGCTCAATGGGTTGTGGTCGTCGTTAAGCCCTGAAATATTCCTGTTCTATCTCGCTGGCAGAACTTGCAGTGACCTGCAATAGGGTTTTCGGGGTGGAAGGTGCGAGGTCTCTCGCCCTTCCTGGCTTGCCCAAGATCAATGTCGTACTTAGAGCCTATCCCATAATCTCTTCTTATCCGTTCGGCGGGAGAGGTGTCGGGGGTGAAGGTGCCTCGAATCGCTGCCCGTTTTCTCCATCGATCCCGACGTTCGCTTGCCCTCACCCCAACCCTCTCCCGGAGGGAGAGGGGGACTTTTTGGGATAGGCTCTTAATTGATCGAAGTTGCGAGCAATTGCTTGGTCATCGCGCCGGTGGCTCACGATAGGCCGTCCTATCATTTTGACGCTATCGGTGACATCTCCAATTATCGGAGAAATTCCCGACCGCTCCTCTTCCAATTCGCAGCACCTAATCCGCCACGTGGCCGACGCTAGCGAACCACGGCAAAAACCAGTATTCTTACAAAGACAGTGCGGGGCGCGAGGCGTCCCATACCCAAAAGGGTTTTGAACCCGGTGATTGTCCAAATCAAGATGAGACCTGTGAGTTAGGAGACCTCGTTCCATGCCGCTTGTCGTGGTTGGCTCGGTCGCTTTAGACAGTGTGGAGACTCCCCACGAACGACGCGAAAACGTGGTGGGAGGATCGGCTGTTTATTTTGGTTTGGCTGCCCGATTTTTTACGCCGGTTCGGCTCGTCGGTGTCGTAGGGGAAGACTGGCCCCCGGAACATACGCAACTGCTTCAGGATCACGGCATTGACACGTCGGGACTGATGACGATTCCCGGCGCCAAGACATTCCGCTGGCGGGGCCGTTACCTGCCGAACATGAACGACCGCGAGACCCTCGAGGTCCAGCTCAACGTCATGTCGCAATTCGATCCAGTCCTCCCCGAGGCCTTCCGACGTTGCAAGTTTCTTTTCCTGGCCAACGGCTCAACGAAGATGCAGATGCGGGTCCTGGATCAATGCGTTGGGCCCGATCTGGTCGTGGCCGATACCATGGACCACTGGATACGTAACGAACCAGAAGAACTTCGGGAATTGATGCAACGGATCGATGGCCTGGTCCTAAACGATGCTGAGGCCAAATTGTTAGCTCAGGATGAGAATCTTGTCCGCGCGGGAAAGAAGATTCTCGAGTTCGGCCCGACGTTCGTTGTTATCAAGAAAGGCGAACACGGAGCCATGTTTTTCAGTCGGCACGAGATGTACGTCCTCCCAGCATATCCAACGTCGGCAGTAGTGGATCCAACGGGTGCAGGGGACAGTTTTGCTGGCGGTATGATGGGCTACCTCGCCGAAAAGAACGACTTTTCCCCACGGACACTCAAAGAAGCTATGGCGTACGGCGTAGTCGTCGCAAGCTTCACCGTGGAGGACTTCAGTATCGACCGCCTTTTGAAGATTCGGCGGGAAGATATCCAACTGCGATTGGATGAATATCGAAAGATGCTCATGTTTTAGAAAAGCGCTTTTGCCGAAAACACCCACACCGTGGCGAATCTCGTTCCGCCCACTGTGGAAGCATTCGCCGAGTAGAAACGATGCATCCGTTCCGGTAGGGAAAAAAAGTGTTTTTGGCCGAGTTCGTATAATTCATGGTGTTTCAAACATCGCCATGAAGCCGACCGATGAATCTTCCATCCGGTGCTCGGGATTGGGTTGATCGGCGGTCGTCAGGATCATTGCCGTAGTGTAGGCTGATTGGGCAAGATGGACTGGGTATTCTTGTGAAATGAAAACGAGGCAAGTGAGTATGGCCCAAAGCGAGTTGAACGTGACCGGATCGCGTACTGCTACCGATGGGACCTTACCAGAAGGGGCTATTCCTTCGTTGGCCCGTGATGTTGACCCAGTGGAAACCCAGGAATGGCTAGACGCCTTGGAGGCTGTCATTCGGCGTGAAGGCCCGGAGCGGGCTGTGTATCTGCTGGAACGACTGAAAGAGAAGGCTTTCCGCACCGGCGTCCCGTGGGTCTCCTCGGCAACAACACCGTACATCAATACGATTCCCCCAGAGGCTGAACCCGAATATCCAGGCGATCGGGCCCTGGAGCGCCGTATCAAGAGCCTAATTCGCTGGAACGCCTTGGCCATGGTCGTCCGCGCCAATCGGGTTAGCTCGGGAATTGGCGGGCATATTTCGACTTTTGCCTCGGCAGCCACGCTTTACGAGGTGGGGTTCAATCACTTCTTCCGGGGCAAGCAAGGTCCTAATCCTCCCGACTTTGTTTACATCCAGGGACACGCCGCACCTGGGATTTATGCGCGGGCATATCTCGAAGGCCGAATCACCGAAAAGCATCTCGAGAACTTCCGTCGCGAATTGGCCGAAGGCGGTGGCCTGTCCTCTTATCCTCATCCCTGGTTGATGCCTGATTTCTGGGAATTTCCCACGGTCTCCATGGGACTAGGGCCGATCATGGCGATTTACCAAGCTCGGTTCAACCAGTATCTGGCCGACCGCGGCATCCTGCCTCAAGCCCGCGAGTCTAAGGTCTGGTGTTTTGTGGGAGACGGTGAATGCGACGAACCGGAGACCCTGGGGGCCATCACCCTAGCTGGCCGGGAACGTTTGGACAACCTGATCTTCGTGGTTAATTGCAACCTGCAACGTTTGGACGGACCGGTCCGGGGCAATGGCAAGATTATCCAGGAACTGGAAGGGGCCTTTCGCGGGGCGGGCTGGAACGTCATTAAAGTTATTTGGGGCTCTGATTGGGACCCGCTGCTGGCCAAGGATAAAGATGGGCTTCTGGTCCGCCGCATGAACGAGGTCGTCGATGGCCAGTATCAAAAATATACCGTCATGCCGGGAAGCTATATCCGCAAGCACTTTTTCGGTGTTGATCCCCGGCTGGAGGCCCTCGTAGCCGACATGACGGACGAACAGATTCGGCGGCTCAAGCGCGGGGGACACGACCCGGTGAAGGTCTACGCTGCCTTCATGGCGGCTGTGGAACACAAAGGCTCGCCGACCGTGATTCTGGCAAAAACGATCAAGGGATACGGGTTAGGCGAGGCCGGTGAAGGGCGAAATATCACCCACCAGCAAAAGAAGCTAAACGAAGAAGAATTGCGGCAATTTCGTCAGCGGTTCGAGATTCCTATTCCTGAAGACCAAATTGCGGATGCACCTTTTTATCGCCCACCGGAAGACAGCCCCGAAATCCAGTATTTGAAGGCGCGCCGGAAGGCCCTCAGCGGTCCCCTCCCTGCTCGGCGGCACCCCATGACGAAACTCAAGCCGCCAAAGTGGGACGACTACGCCGAGTTCTTTGCCGGGAGCGAAGGACGTGAGGTCTCTACAACCATGGCCTTTGTGCGGCTCCTCGCCCGCTTGATGCGTGACAAGAACATTGGGCGATACATCGTGCCGATCGTGCCCGATGAAAGCCGCACCTTTGGCATGGAGGCCCTGTTTCGACAGTTCGGCATCTATTCGCACGTCGGTCAACTTTATGAACCTGTCGATTCCGATACCGTGCTGTACTATCGCGAGGCGGTGGATGGTCAAATCTTGGAAGAGGGGATTACGGAAGCCGGGTCGATGGCGTCATTCATCGCCGCCGGGACGGCCCATTCCACCCACGGTATCAATATGATTCCGTTCTTCATTTTTTACTCGATGTTTGGGTTCCAGAGGATCGGTGATTTGATCTGGGCGGCCGGGGATATGCGGTGCCGCGGCTTCTTGCTGGGCGGCACGGCAGGACGAACAACCCTCGCCGGGGAAGGGCTGCAACATCAAGATGGCAACAGTCACCTTTTTGCCCTCGCCTACCCAACCGTGCAAGCATACGATCCCTGCTTTGCCTACGAGATGGCCGTGATCATCCTCGACGGTCTCCGCCGGATGTACTACGAGGAAGAAGACATCTTCTACTACATCACGCTGATGAACGAAAACTACGTCATGCCCATCCTGCCTATGGGTTCAACCGAGGGTATTTGCCGGGGGATGTATCGCTTGTCGGTACACGATTTCGGTAAAGACCGGCCAAGCGTGGACCTGATGGCAAGTGGCGCAATTCTGCGGGAGGCCCTCCGTGCCCAGGAAATCCTTAACCAAAAGTTTGCCATCTCTAGTCGCGTGTTTAGTGTCACAAGCTGGAAGCGGCTTCTCGAAGATGCGCGCGAGGCCGACCGCCATAATCGCCTTCACCCCGAAGAACCGGCCCGGGTTCCCTATGTGCAAGAGGTCTTGGCGGGGACGGATGGCTCAATTGTGGCGGCCTCGGACTACGTCTCGGCAGTGCCGCTTTCCCTGGCCAAATGGATTCCTGGCGACTACACGGTGTTGGGCACGGATGGCTTTGGACGTAGCGAAGCCCGTCCCGAACTTCGCCGCTTCTTCGAGGTGGATGCCGAACACATCGTCCTGGCAGCCTTATCGTCCCTGGCCAACCGGGGAAAATACCCCAAGGATCGTTTGCCCTCTGTGATTGCTGAACTCGGGATCGACCCCAATAAACCCGTTCCCTGGAAGGTCTGACCAGGTCCTTAGCCGTGGGCAAAAACCGTGCAGTGTTCCGTGCAACCCGGTATATTGTCCCGAGCGACGCTGTTAGGGATGGCGGAATTTCTAGCCATCGCCGCGGCCATTTTTTTACAAGGGTCATGGCCAGCCCCAGAGGTCAATGAACCTTATTACCTGGGAAAGGCCGCCCACTACTGGAACCCCGCTTGGTGTCCGCGCGATGATTTTTTGAACAGCCAGGACGCCCATCAGGTCTTTTATTTCACGTACGGTTGGGTCGCCCATTTTCTCTCGTTGCCTGCGGCGGCCTGGCTGGGACGTATCATCACCTGGGTACTGCTCAGCGAGGTCCTGCGGCGACTTGCCCGCGCAATTGGACTGACTGGATTGCCCCTCGTTTTCGCGGTGGTCCTTTTCGCGGCATTTCAAGAGCACTGCGCCATGGCAGGCGAGTGGGTCATCGGTGGGGTAGAGGCCAAGGGTTTCTCTTACGTATTTGTTTTTCTGGCCCTGGCCCAACTTGTGCAAGGCCGCTGGTCGGCAACACTCCTTCTCCTTGGTGTCGCAACAGCGTTTCATGTGCTTGTGGGCGGATGGTCTTTGGTAGCCACGGTGTTGGCCTGGCTATTCGAAGGTAAGCGACGCCCACCAATCGCCAGACTTTTTCCAGCCGTCGCTGTGGCAGTGATCCTGGCTCTTCCCGGTCTGATTCCCTCGCTGGCGCTGACGTGGGGTGTGCCCGCCGCGATCATACGAGAGGCCAACCGCATATACACCTTTGAGCGGCTTGCCCATCACCTCGTTCCCGGGTCTTTCCGTCCCCAAGATGTGGCGAAGTTCCTATTGCTTACGCTCGCGTTTCTGGGCTTGGCGTTCCTTCCACGTAACGACGACGGTTGGAAGCGCTTCCGCCATTTTGTTTTAGGATCACTCGTCATTGCCGGGTGTGGCTGGGCCATAGGTCTAACGGTGAACATCTTTCCCGATCTGGCGGCAGCCTTGTTGCGGTATTATTGGTTCCGCCTGTCCGATGTGACGATACCTTTGGGGACGGCATTTGTTGCGGGCTTTTTGGCCTCGCACCGCATTTCGCTACCACTCCCTTGGCGGGATACCTGTCTGGCCGTCGTGTTCGTGTTCCTGGCGTATCACCTGGGTAATCTCGTGGCTATCCGCGCACGGCACGGCATCCCGCGCACCGAATGGTCCATCACCATGCTATCTGCCTGGGATGAAGATGCGGCAGCCCGGGACGAGTTTGAAGACTGGCGAGAGGTCTGC
>Ga0209508_1002503_pt1 | contig 11935 bp, 10 predicted proteins | sample AD_UKC129_MetaG_FD_184427 | JGI IMG/M metagenome (GOLD analysis project Ga0209508, IMG submission 184427) | Active sludge microbial communities of municipal wastewater-treating anaerobic digesters from Canada - AD_UKC129_MetaG (SPAdes) (version 2) | ecosystem: Engineered > Bioreactor > Anaerobic... | reverse complement strand
TTAATTTAATATTAAAAGACATCATTGTTAAAGTGGTTGATTATTTAGTAGGCTTTGTAAGCAAAATCATAACGGATTTCTTTTCTGCATTAACAGGAAAAGAGCCAGTAGATTAATTAATTGAAAAGTTTATAAATAGCACATGGTGAAAAAAATCGCCGTGTGCTATTTTAAATTTTAAAGGGATTTTTATGAAGCGAAGGGCTTTTTTAGGTAAAACGTTTTCTACTTTTCCTTTATATCATATATTTAAATCTTTTTCTTTAGGAGAGGTAGATAATCAAAAAGATAAAGGGATTAATGAGAAATCCGTAGATGATGGAAAAAATATATGGGGCCAATTTTTTGGATTTAATTTGTTAAATTATTTTATGGTTTATGGGAAGAAGCCCTTTCAAGAAGAAGAATTTGCTCTTATTCATCGTTTGGGTTTTAATTTTGTGCGATTGCCTATGGATTATCGGTGTTGGACTGATGAAAAGTCCTTATATCAGATACGGGAAGAAGATTTAAAAGAGATAGACAAAGCCGTTGAATTTGGTAAAAAATATAACATTCATGTTTGTTTGAATTTTCATCGTGCTCCGGGATGGACTGTAGCCAAACCTGATGAAGCAATGAATTTGTGGTTAGATGAAGAGGCTCAAAAAATCTGTTGTTATCACTGGCAAACTTTTGCGAAACGATATAAAGATATTGAACCAATGCAATTGAGTTTTAATCTTTTGAATGAGCCTGGAAATATATCAGCAGAAAAACATAAGAATGTTATAAGCAAATTAGTAGATGCTATTCATAGTGTAGATGAAAAAAGACCTATTCATTGTGATGGAAGGTTATGGGGTGCTATGCCTCCTGATGAATTATCTGATTTAGGTATTATTGCGGATTTACACATGTATCGTCCCTTCCCCATTACTCATTACAAAGCCTCATGGGCAGGGCAATGGGATAATGTCCCAGTTCCTGACTATCCGTATAAGGAGGGAGATTTTGTATGGGATAAGGAAGGGATTCGGGAGAAAGTAATTAATCCTTGGAAAAAACTCGAAGATAAAGGGGTTCCTGTGTTTGTCGGGGAATTCGGAGCATTTAATCAAACACCACATAAGGCTGTAATGGGCTGGTTGGAGGATACATTGAGTTTATTCCATGAAGTAGGATGGGGTTGGTCCATGTGGAATTTTAAAGGACCTTTTGGTCCGATTGATTCGGATAGAATGGATGTTGAGTATGAGGAATGGGAAGGGAATAAAGTTGACAGGCAAATGTTAACATTACTTCAAAAGTTTATACCCCAAAAGTAGTTTTTTGATAGGAATTTTGTGTTACTCTTATTTTGTTTATTTTTAATAATTTATACAAGCCTGTCAGATTTTTATCTTTTACATAAATATCTTCTATAATATGAAAACTTTTATTGTGTCTATTAATCAGTGTATAGAATAGAAAGAAGACGGATAAGGAAGTAAAATGAGTGTAGCCATAATAACGGGTTCGGGTGGTTTAATAGGTTCTGCATCGGTTCGGCGTTTTGCTAAAGAGAATTTTACGATTGTTGGAATTGATAATGATTTTCGTTCGTATTTTTTTGGTGAGGAAGCAAGTACCCGCTGGTCGGTGGAAAAACTGAAGGAAGAATTTCACAATTACCGTCATTATAATGTAGATATTCGTGACTATAATGAATTAGAAAAGATTTTTAATGAATATCAGAAAGATATTTCTATCGTTATACATACGGCAGCACAGCCCAGCCATGATTGGGCGGCAAAAGAACCGTTCACTGATTTTGGAGTCAATGCCTTAGGAACATTAAATTTGCTGGAATTAACCCGAAAATATGCCATTGATGCGGTATTTATTTTCACTTCTACTAATAAAGTGTATGGAGACCTTCCTAATTTTTTGCCTTTAATAGAACAGGAGACACGATGGGAAGTAGAACCGAGCCACCCCTGGGCAAGGTATGGAATTGATGAAACGATGAGTATTGACCAGAGCCAGCATTCCATTTTTGGAGCGTCAAAGGTTTCTGCGGATGTTATGACGCAAGAATATGGCAGATATTTTGGAATGAAAACGACGATATTCCGTGGGGGATGTCTAACAGGTCCTCAACATGCAGGGGCAGAATTACATGGATTTCTTGCTTACTTGATGAAGTGTGTAATGACGGGTAGAGAATATCGGATATATGGGTACAAAGGGAAGCAAGTCCGAGATAATATTCATGCAAATGACCTTGTAGAATGTTTTTGGGAGGTGTATAAATCTCCTCGTATCGCAGAGGTTTACAATATTGGAGGGAGTAGGCATAGTAATTGTTCTTTGCTGGAAGCGATAAAGATGAGCGAAGAAATTACCGGGAAGAAAATGAATTATGTATATATAGACCAGCCACGAAGAGGCGACCATATCTGGTGGATTAGCGATGTGAGGAAGTTTCAAAATCATTATCCGCAATGGAAATATAAATATGATATACAAAAAATATTAGAGGAGATTTATTATGGCCTCAAAGGCCGATTATGATTTGTGTCCGATAACGAAAAATACGCTTTTATACTCTATTGTTATTCCCGCACATAACGAAGAAAAGAATATATTACCGACAGTGGAAGAATTAGTTCAAGAATTGCGGATGGAGGGTATTCCTTTTGAAATTGTGATTGTGAATGATAATAGTACGGACAATACCCTTCAGGTAATAAAAGAAATGAGTAAACAATATCCTGAAATTGTCCCTGTAGATAATCCTTTACCTGGTGGTTTAGGCCGTGCAATTCGTAGTGGATTAAAAAATGTTAAAGGGGATGTAATTGCGATTGTGATGGCAGACCGTTCCGATGACCCCAAGGATATTGTCCGTTGCTATCGTAAAATTGAAGAAGGATATGATTGTGTATTTGGTTCTCGTTTTCGAAAAGAAAGCGTAGTTACACATTATCCCCAAGTGAAATTAATTGCCAACCGAATTGTTAATAAATTTTTACAAATACTTTTTTTAACTCGGTTTAATGATTTAACCAATGCGTTTAAGGTATATCGCCGTCATGTGATAGAAAGTATCAGTCCCTTACAATCAGCCCACTTCAATATAACTATAGAGATGTCGTTATCTGCACTTATTCGTAAATATAAGATTGCAGAAATTCCAATTTCATGGTATGGAAGGACATGGGGGCAATCTAAATTAAAACTTCGAGAAATGGGCAGAAGATACTTATGCACCATGTTAATGATTTGGTTTGAGCGGTTGCTAATTCTGGACGATATTATGAAGGAAAAAGACCATCCTTCACGATAAAGATTTTTTACTTGCTATTTTTTCATTTTTTGCCGAAATAATTCCCACTCGGGTTCATTTTCAAAAATCCAGCGATAATATTCTTTCTGTTTTAAATCTGTTGCGGCTTCTTCATCTGCTACAAATATACAATTAGGATGTAATTGTAGGGCTGTGGCAGAAATCATGGCGGTAAACGGCCCTTCGACTGATTCAGCAAGTATTTTGCTCTTGTGCTTTCCTGTTACCAGTGCTATGCACTCATTGGCTTCAAGAATAGTACCTACTCCCATAGTTATAGCTCTTTTGGGCATTTCCTCCGGATTGGGGAATAGATGTTTGTTCTGTTCAATGGTTATGGGCGATAACGCCTTTTCACGAGTTCTTGAAAACATAGAAGATAAAGGTTCATTGAAACCTATATGCCCGGACTCTCCGATACTCAATAGTTGTAAATCTATACCTCCAAAATCCTTTATCTTTTCCTTATATTCTTTGCATTCTTTTGCTATATCTTTAGCCATGCCGTTAGGAATATGGGTATTCCGTAAGTCAATATTTATATGGCGAAAAAATGTGTTATACATAAAGTAATGATACGAACCGGGATGTTCCGAGGATATTCCTATGTATTCATCTAAATTAAAAGTTACTGCGAGTGAGAAGTCAAGGTTTTCCTGCTTATGCATTTCTACTAATCGTTGATATAAAGGGACCATAGTTCTGCCGGTGGCAAGTCCAAGGACTAAATGTGGCTTTTTTCTCAGTCTTTCTGCGATAATATAACTAACGAGTTCGACAGCGTCTTTTGAAGTTGGTTGGACAATAACTTGCATAAACAAACTTCCTTATCATTGAAAGTATTAAAATAGGTATAAATCATGAAAAAAGTATATACAACTACTGAAGAAGTATTCTACGCCCTTACTCATGGACTTGCCGCGGGGTTAAGTGTAGCAGGTTTTGTGGTGATGTTAATATTGGCAATTCAGAAAGAAGAACCGTGGACCCTTGCTGGTGTTATGACTTTTGGTATTGCTTTAATTCTGTTATATTTAAGTTCTACCTTATATCATTCTTTCCCACAGGGGAAAATAAAGAGATTCTTTCAATTTATGGACCATGCCTGTATTTATGTGTTGATTGCGGGGACATATACCCCATTTTTATTAGTGTATATGCGGGGACCGTGGGGTTGGTCTCTTTTTGCCTCCCTCTGGATACTTACCTTATTGGGATTTGTATTTAAGATTTTCTTCATCGGCAAGTGGAACCGTTTGGCTACTTTTATTTACATACTTATGGGCTGGATAGCTATAATTGCCATAAAACCTGCAATTCAAATGATACCTACCGGTGCTTTGTTGCTTATGCTTATTGGTGGAATCCTATATACAGGAGGAACCTTTTTCTACTTGTGGGAACGATTACCTTTTCATCATGTAATATGGCACTTATTTGTTATGGGCGGAAGTCTAATCCATTTTTTATGTGTATATTTGTATATACTTGCCCAAAACGCTTCCTGAGATTATCGCTGTTATAATTTTCCCTTTCTTACAAGACTTTGCTGATGGCTTCGGCTAAACGGTCTATATTATTTGTTGTAATCCCGGCGACATTAATTCTTCCAGAATTGACGATATATATAGAGAATTCTTCTCTCAATCGAAGAACCTGTTCCTTTGTTAAACCGGAGAAGGAAAACATTCCTTTTTGTTTCTCAATAAAACTAAAATCTTGAGTAACACCTTTTTCTTTTAGTTTTTCAACAAATAATTTTCGCATACTTTTAATTCGAGAACACATTTCCTGAACTTCATTTTCCCATTCCTTGCGGAGTTCTTCGGAATTTAAGATGGTGTGGACGATATAAGCACCATGAGCAGGCGGATTGGAGTAATTGGTGCGAACGACTATTTTCATCTGGCTGAGAACCTTCTGGCAGGTTTCACTATTACCACAAACACCAATCAATGCACCACATCGTTCGTTGTATAAACCAAAATTTTTAGAAAAAGAACTGCAAATAAAGACTTCGGGAACTTTATCAACAATAATCCTTACTCCTTTTGCATCTTCTTCCAAACCATCTCCTAATCCTTGATAGGCGAAGTCAATCAGGGGAAGTATTCCTCTTGCTTTAATTACATTGGCAACGGTATCCCACTGTTCTTCACTTAAATCAATTCCTGTGGGGTTATGACAACATCCATGTAATAAAACAATATCCCCTTCGGGAATAGATTCCAATGTGGAAAGCATTTTGTTCCAATCAAGAGCGTGAGTTTCTGCCTTGTAGTAAGGATAAGTTGCCGTTTCAAATCCCGCTAATTGAAATATTTTCGCATGATTTTCCCAGGTTGGATTACTTATCCATATTTTTTTGATTCCAATATTCGTTTTGATTAAGTCTGCAAAAACTCGTAAAGCAGATGTTCCTCCTACGGTCTGAACCGTAGCTACTCTTTTATCCAATATACAGGGGTTATGTTTTCCCAATACAAGGTACTGGACTTGTTCGCAAAATTCGGGAGACCCAGAAATGGGAAGATAACTTTTTGTTTGTTCTTTTTCTAATAAAATTTTTTCGGCTTTTTTTACTGTGTTAAAAATAGGAGTTTTATTGGAGTTATCTTTGTAAACCCCCACACCTAAATTTATTTTTTCAGGATTACTATCTTTTAAAAATGCTTCGGTTAATCCCAGAATAGGGTCGGGAGGAGCCATTTCAAATCTTTCTAACATACTTTTCCCTTTCTTTTATTAATTTTATATTTACTATTTTTTACTATTTATTTCCTTCGACACTTTTGCGAGCTTTTTCATCTAATTCCAATTCATAGCGGTCTACTTCTGTTAAGTGCCTGTCCGTTACGATGATGATATGGAAACCGTATTTGGTTTCAATTATATCGCTTAATTGTCCAATAGGTGCAGACCAGACATAATTTTCGAAGGCAGGTTCAAAAGAATTTCGTCCATAATAACCCAAATCCCCTCCTCGTCTTGCACTTGCCGGGTCATTTGAGTATTCTTTTGCAAGTTTTTCAAAGGATTCACCCTGAGCAATACGCTGTTTTAGTTCTGTTATCAATTCTAAAGCCCTTTGACGGTCAGCTGGGTCATTAGGAGAAAATTTAATGAGAATATGTTTAGCACGGACATAGGAAGTTTTGGGTTTAATATGTCCTGCCATCCAAATAATAGCAACCATGATAACAAAAAGAAGAATAATCCCACCCCAAATATATTTGGTCCAATCTTTAGGCTCTTCTGGGGGAAGGTCATCTTTATAAATCATCTCATCCATACTTTATCCTGATTCCTTATCTTTTATATGCCTAGCTGCTTGAACATGTTTCCATAAAGTTGAGCGTAAAAACTTATTACGATAAACCCGATTATGACACCGACAGCCAATAAGATTAATATACTAAAGATTTTGCTTGCAACTTTAAGAGCCTGCTGTGCGTCCAATAAAAAGTATTCCGACACTTTTTGCAATGTTTCATCAAGTTTTCCCGATTGTTCTCCTATAGCTATCATTTCCTGACCTAATCGTCCTATCCAGGGAAGTGTTTTAAATGATTTTTCAAGATTACTTCCCTTTCGAATAAGGTGAACCACGGTGAATATATCTTTCTGATAATTAGAGGATGGTAAAAGTTCGGAGGATTGTAATAAGGCTTCTGTAATGGGAATGCCACTGGAATAAAGTAATGACAATGATTTAAAAAATCGGGCTAATGAGAATTTATGAATTATAAAGCTGAATGGATAAATATATCTGAATATCCCATATAAAATGGACTGAACACTTTTTAAGTTTTTCAAAAATATAAATGCAGTTGTCAGGACTATAAAAACGATAATTACTTTTACTTGAAACGAAATATAGGAAGAGAAATATATATTTAATGAAAAGGTCTTTTCTAATCCGATATGACGAACAATTCCTAATGCAAAACTACCTAAAAACCAGCCTAACACCAATTGAGTTATCGGGTATATTAAGGAAGCAATTGTGGAGCGTTTCATTTTCCACAAGTCTTCGTAATAGGAACTTAAATCTCTTAAAATAGAATCCAACCTACCGGATTTTTCGCCAGCAGACACAAGTTGCACAAACAAATCAGGAAATACTTCAGCCTTTTGTAATGCTTCACTGAGTGTTGCCCCATTAATGAGGTTATCTGCGCAATGATATAAAATCGTTTTTACTTTTCGGGATGGAAAGTTGTCGCCGACAATTTGCAATGCCTGAATAATAGGGATACCTCCTTCATAGGCAGATGCAAGTTGTCTACATAGAATTGACATTGTTTTATAATTTAATATAAACTTTCCAAAACTCATATAAACAAGTTCCCATAAAATTAAACCCTATTTTAACATAACAGGGATGCTTGTTACTTATTATAGGTAGTCAGGAATAAGATGTATATTTGAATAGTTGTAAGTATTTGTTTCGTTAATTGTATTAGTTTATCAAAAAATCCACATAACTGAGGTATTATGTTTATGAAAAAGAGAACTCAAAGTTGCCTTATTTTTATCATTCTTTTAACTTTTGTTGTTTTACTTTCCATTGATGGTTGGTCAGCAACAAAAAAGAAAAAAAAGGTTGAGGATGAAGTGCCTCAGCCTCGTTCCTCTCCATGGGTTTTACGGCACCGATATACTTTTTCATGGGAAGATATGGGAATTGATTTTGATGAGATGAATGGAGATTGGCACATCTTTAATACCGTTCCTGATAATTATTCGGAGATGACAGTGATTGAAGGTTATGGGCCTTCAATACAGTTAAAAACAGGTGAAGAAATTTCTGCGGAGTCTCTGGGCAATGCGTTTACAGATAGGGTAGCTGTGGATAGTGTATTTGGACCTGCAACGCATTTTACTGCAATATTCCCGGTAAAAAACAATATTTTAATCCAACAACGAGCCACCAGTTTTAAACAATGCAGTTTTGTCCTTTTTACTACGCTTATAACCAATAATGGAACGAGTCCTGTAACTATTTCAAAAATTAAGCCTTTTGTGTTCCCGCCCGTTGCAGGATTAATTACACGGGTTCCTAATGAAAAAGTGCGAAGACCTGTGGCGAATGTTAACGGGTATTGGACTTATGTTTCAGAAGAAGAATCCCAAATATTAGAACTCACTACGAATAAAGGGCAGAAAATCGTCTTTGCTGTTTGTCCTCAGGGAAAATCCCATTCCAGAATAGTTACAGAAGGGGAAGGTGATAACTGGACAGGTGCAGTAGAATGTGAATATTTGCCTTCCTTAACGATTGCACCCGGGGAAACACTGGAAAGCGACCCGGTGCTTATCTCTTTCAGTAATGATGCATATAAACTTCACACTACTTTTGTATGGGCGATTTCCTCCCTTTCTCCAACCTATTCTAAAATGGTAATCGAGAAGCCTATTCGAGGTTGGATTTCCGTTGACCCTGAAAAGGCAAGTCTGGGAAATTTATCAAAAATTGCTGGTTTTTCGAGTAATGTTGGTATAAATGCGGTGTGTATACCTAACGGATGGGAGCAACCATTGGGGTCCTTAAAGGGGAATGCGAAAAACTTATCAAAAGATATGAAATCGGTAATTGAACAATTAAAAAATCATGGTTCGTTAAAAGTGGGATTATCTTTAAATCCGTGGGCTGTTCCCGCTGGAACTGAGTTTGCAGTACCTGTATCCGAAGAATATGCCTTTGTAAAGTTTAATACCCCCAATGGGTTAGAAATTGCAAAGAAACGGTGGGAGAAAATTTTGTCGTGGAATCCCGATTTTATCGTTTGTGATATTTCTATACCGGAGGCAGTTTTAGAACAGATTAATGCAACTTATACAGGAGCAATATTTCAAGGGTTAAAAGAACTTTCTGACTATTTCAAAAATATTCCTGTATATCCAAAGTTTTCTGACACAGTTATTAATACCGAGCAAGAGTTATCTCAATTCTGTGCGATTAGCGGAACATTGGCAGGCTTTAATACAGGAATTGCTCCTGTAAAAGTAAACAATCAGTTAGTAAATACTCAAAACTTTCTTTCAAATACTTTCCTTCAATCATTCCCGGGACCTGTAGTATGGTTAGGAGATTTTAATAATTCAGATATTGCAAAAAAAATGCTTCAATTAACTCTTAAAACAAAGGTAATGTTTTCACCTTTTGATGCGAATAAAAAAGAGCCATCGGTCTGGTATTATCGGAGTTATGCTACCCAAGATAGTTTTAATAATTCACTTGTTTATGTTTCAAAAAATGCAGAACCTTTTTCTGCATCATTCCTAAAAAGTATAAATAACGAAGCAATCTTCTGGGATTATGCTAAGGAGAAGTTTATAGAAGACAGTGAAACTATTCAAAGTAATCCAGAAGAAAAGTTTATTGGTTTAATGGTTAAAACAGATACGCCATCAGTAGTGGGAGTAAAAACGGCAAGCCAATGTGGAATGGAATTTATCAGTTCTACCCGTTGGGCGAATGAAGAAAAGAAATTAGAGGTTTTATTTAAAGAGACCATGACATCCCCCGCTACTTTATATATCTATAAACCCGAGTCCTATAAAATAAATAAAGTTTTGATTGATGGTAAACCCCTTAAAAGTGTAAAACTATCCGATAATATAATTCTCATTTCTTTTAAAACCACACCTGAAAAAGTTGAATTGATTGTAGATTGATGTTTAAATGTCTTTTTGTTTGTAATAAAATATTACAAACAGAAAATTTTGACTAAATACAGAAAAGGGGTTTTGTGATATACACCCGTTGGCAAAGACAAGCAACAAACACAGTTCGATTATTTGAAATATTTAAAGTTTTTGCAAAGTATAGGTTCTTGCTATTTATCTGATAATTTCTATATTGTTTTCAAAAAGTTGTATAGGTGGTTTTATTTATGCGTGCCTTGATGAAGATAAAAACAAACGCAAAGATAAATCTTTATCTGGATGTTATTGATAAATATCCCGATGGCTTTCATAAAATCGAATCAATTTTCCAAACAGTAACTTTATCGGATAACCTTACTTTTTATGAAATACAAAAAGGCATTTGCATTACCTCAAACGATGTGTCCTTGCCTATGGATGAAAAAAATATTGTTTATAAAACAATAAAAAAAATAAAAGATATCGCAAAAATAGACAAAGGAATTCATGTCTATATTAATAAAAATATTCCTATATGTGCAGGATTAGGTGGAGGGTCTGCTAATTCCGCAGGTACTTTGTATGCGATAAATAAATTATGGGATTTAGGGTTAAGGGAGGATAAATTGATAGATATAGCCAAAGGATTGGGTTCTGATGTCCCTTATTTTCTTATAGGAGGAACACAGGCAGTTACCGGAAAAGGGGAGAAATTATCCGCATTAATTCCAATTTCTGATATATGGGTCGTCTTAATTCATCCTCCGTTATCCCTTTCTACTGCAAAAGTTTATCAACATCCTGCATTAAAAATTCGACCTTCTCATAGAAGTGCAAATAAATATAGTTTAAGGTTTAAGAAAGTAATATATGAATTGCAAAAAAGTAATTGGGGAAAAGTCATATATAATCGTTTAGAATTACCTGCTTTTTGTATTTATCCTGAATTATATGAATTAAAATTAAAAATAAAAAAAATGGGTTTTCCATATGTCGGAATGACAGGTAGTGGGTCAACTTTTTTTGTTATTGTAGAGTCTAAAAAACAAGGTAAAGAGTTAATTCAGAAACTAAATTGGAAGACACATCTTGTAAAAACAACCTCAATGGCTATAAAGGAATTATAAATTTATTGAACAAATTAACCTATTTAAAGGATATAATTAGAAACAAATATAGAAAGAATCATATGAATAAAGAAAGAAAAATATATAAGAATGTTTTTTTTGTATTTTTGATGCTTATCTCATTGTGGGTATTTTTTCAGCAAGAGTTGTTTGCTGATAAAATTGCAGTAAATAATGAAGGGACAACAGAAGGAATAATGGAAGGAGAGGGCGCAACAGAAGGGGAAGGAATTTTAGAAGGTAGTATAGAAGGGATAACCGAAGGCGAAGGTTTTGTAGAAGGGGAAGGGATTTTAGAGGGAATACCCGAAGGTATAATAGAAGGAGCACCGGAAGGGGAAGGTTCTTCAGAAGGTTTATTTGACCCCTGCAATATAGAGCCGTGTATATTGGAATGTGATGATGTTTTAGGGGAGAGCCATTTTGAGGAGGATTTGCGTTGGTTATATGAATTTGTAGGAAAAGACCCGGACACAGCGGATTTGGACACGAATGGGGTAATAGATGTAGTTCAAGCATGGCTATTGGATGAGGTTTTACGGGAGAATACCCAGGAGATACATTGTTGTGTAAAACAGGTGTATCGGCATAATGTAGAGAGCACAAGATTATATGCAGATGAAATACAGACGATTCAGCCTCTGGTGTTTATGCTTATTGATAGAGCCAAATTTGAAGGTGTTGTGTCAGGATTAACAACGGTAGGTGAGAAGACGACAATTGATATGCTATTAGGAATGATAGATGAGTTACCTTTAGAAGTGCCGATGCCGAATATGGAGCAATTCGACCTGAGTATGGGAATGTATTTAAGTAAGATAGGAGATGCCGATAGAGATGGGGTATG
>Ga0209508_1002498_pt1 | contig 11956 bp, 11 predicted proteins | sample AD_UKC129_MetaG_FD_184427 | JGI IMG/M metagenome (GOLD analysis project Ga0209508, IMG submission 184427) | Active sludge microbial communities of municipal wastewater-treating anaerobic digesters from Canada - AD_UKC129_MetaG (SPAdes) (version 2) | ecosystem: Engineered > Bioreactor > Anaerobic... | reverse complement strand
GGAATTATCCTGATTCTCCCTCCCCTTGGAGGGGGCAGGGCATTTTGGTCATATTCGGACATTAATTCTGTCAATGTCCGGACAATTAACGACATCTATTGCTGGACACTATGCGTCAGCAGTAACACTTAATATCAGGATGAAAATTAAAGTTATCATAAACCGATCTGAACACTTCTTGTTATGACAGACAGTTACACCTCGTTAGGAAATAGTTACACTTCCTCTTTAATTAGAAAATCCTCAAGCCTCTTTACCCTCACCGTAATTAGGATAGCAAAGCAAGGGTATTATTAAATATTATCCTCTTTCTGCCATTCATCACTAATGCTTTTCCAGTCAATATCCCTTTCTTCTTTTCCAGTCCACACATCCCAGAACTCAGGGTCTTTTGATCTTGGGCAGCACTTATCCTCTAAAGTATTCATTTCAACAATTACTGGTATCGGGGCCGCCCATCCAAGCAAAATTGCTTTTTTTGTTGGAAGTATTGGGAGTTCATTTAAAATGCTTCCTAAATTGTCTGGCACTAACTTTTTTACCATCTCCTGATCTTTATCATTGACTATCCGGTGCAAAAGAAAAGTATTGCATTGGGATAAAACAGTCTGAGATAATTCTGAAGGCCTCTGAGAAGAAATCAGTAATCCAAGACCAAACTTACGACCTTCTTTAGCTATTTTTTCGAATGATTGACTACAAAGCCGATTAGCTGTAATCTCATCGGCATCCCCATCATAGCGCTTAATAAAATTGTGAGCTTCTTCAATAACAAGTGTTGTAGGCAGTATTTTTCCGGTTTTTCTTCTGTAACGTTGGTGGGCTTCAAAAATGACTCTTGATAAAACAGATACAATTACAAAAAGAATTTCAGAAGGCAGCAACGAGAGGTCGATAATATTAATAGTTCCATCATCTTCATTACTACCGATATATTGATTTAACCATCCTTCCAGAGTTATTTCTTCTTTTGTTTTTGTTTCAATCACTGAAGCAATGCGAGAATCAGTCAAAATGCTTCTAACCCGCATCATGAAAAAGTCCATGAGTTGCTGCGCATTGTTTTCCTGAGATAGTCTTTCAATATGACTGAGAAAATCTTCATTTGTAAAGAAAACAGGGCTATCTTCATCTGGCCCTTGATAGCTTTTCAACTCCCCGAAAATACTCTGCGATGCTTCAATTGCAGAGACAACTTCTTGTATATCCTTTAAATTAAAGGCTGGATAATTGTTACCATTCTTTTGTCTTCTTGACAAAACACTTTCGATAGAGTCTATTATTGCATTAATTTTATTTTTTGGTTCACCATCGATTTTATCTAAAAATGTAGTAAGGGAATCTTTTGATGATTGAAGAGTTTCTCCTAAATTATTTTTTCCCGGCCAATTGGCTATGGCATTTATTCCCTGTCTCTCAAAATTTCTAAGAGTTAGCAAAATACTTGTAATTAAACGTCTAGGAGCAATCAGACTATCATTTTCATCCAATCTTCCGCCATAACGAATCTCCCGCAGGGTTTTTCTTAATAGTGGTCTTTGTGTTTTACCACTAGCCTGTGCAATTGAACTCCATTCGTAACTATTCCACATCCAACTCGGAACCTTTAATTGGGAGATAACAGAATTTGAATTGCTCTTATCATTGAATATTACCTGAAAACAACGGATATTAGCTAATCCCTCAAATGCATCGCAATATTCACCATTTGGGTCGAGTACAATAAAACGGGAATTAAGCTTTTTATCTTTTGGCAATTCATTTCTTGCTTCTTCAAGAGTCCATCGTATTAATCCAGCTACTGAACAAGATTTTCCACTTCCAGTATTCCCTAAAACCGCTATATGCCTGCCAAAAACTCTATCGGGGTTTATAAAAACAGGCGCATTTGCAGCCATCGGAGAAACACCGATTTTAACTTTTGCTTTATTGTCCTTGTTTTGAACGATTGCCCGTAACTGTTCTTGATTAGGAACTACAACAATATCCCCTACTGACGGATAACTATAAACTCCACGCTCAATTTGAAATTGTCCATCCTTTTCTTTAAGAATACCTAAAGGAGTTATAGAAAGCTTACGAAGTGGAAAGGGTAAGTCAATTAGGTCAAAGTCTTTATACCCCTTTCTCTTAGGATACGGTGAATATTCAATTCCAATCCATGAAATAATTCCTACAAGAGCGCCAGATTCATTAGGAATAAGAACGAATCCGTTTACTTTTGGGAAAAGTTGTGGTACTCCGGTATTAATAGCAGTGTTTTGTGGAGCATTGATTTCAAGCTGTACTTTTATTTCACGTGGAGAAACATACTCTACCGTACCAATAGTTTGGTTTCTGATATGTTCAAATTCTTTATTCATCTTCGCTCTCACTTTCTTTTTGAGTGATTTTCCTTTTCTCTTCAATTCTATGCCGTCTATCTGAAATTCGATCAATTGCTGATTTTGGAAGATAGTTTTCAGTTAATATTCGGATATTCCCATAATGATTACCTAATAAAAGAGTAAGTTGAGAAGGATTACATTTTTCAACAAAGCTACAAATTCGTCCATCCGCCAAATCATAAGAAATAATTACCAGATGAGTCGATGGTATAGTCATCATATCTAAAATAATATTGTTTATATGTGAGTCTCCAAAACCGTAGCCATAAGTAACAAGAACAGAATTGGGTCGACATATCGCTGCAGAAAAGTCTCTAAATAATTCAGAATAAGGGAAATATACCGTATCAATCCCTTTTGCTGAGTTAGGATAAATCACTTTTGTTTCGTAAGGCTTTTGAATTGCGTCTTCATTTATTTCACACCCAAAAGGCAAGGGTTCTTTATGAATATCTCCATTGTTGAAACGCCAGTCAAGCGAGCCGTGCAGCTTCGTGTAACGAACAACCCCCTCAACATATCGTGGTTCGCCGCGTATCCCAGGTGGATTATAATGGTAATCCAACTCCATTTTATGCATTCTCAAGGTTGGGTTTAACTTCCCAATAAAACGGTCTAAGGTATAAATACCTGCATTATCTAGGGCATATTCAATAAATCGGTCATAATTGGTTGTAAAAATATGCAATCTGTCACGGGTGGCAGTTCGGCTGCTAAAACTAATGAGAAATCTTTTTAAAAGCGCTAAAGAGTCCGAGCCTTTATCTGAAGAAAGTACATTGTATTCATTTTTTAACAGATTCAATATGAGGGATTTCATCTTCTCATTTATTTCATCTTCGAGTGTTTTAGCATTTGCATCATTCAATATTTTTAAGCCTTTTACTAATTCGATGGCAGTCCTTAAATCATCTTCAAAATTTGCTGAGCCACGGGACATCTTTTTTGCTTCTTCATTAGCAAAGAATTCTATTTTTTCACCTTCAATTGTAAATTTTATTCGCTGCATAGCCTGTGGAGTGACGCCTGAGTCATAACAGATTCCTGTAGTAAGACCTGAACCCAACAGTAGTGAGAGATGCTCACTTTGAAAAACAGCAGTCAGCCATGGCTCTATCACAGATCGAAGTTCTTTTTCGTCCGGAATGTCTGAACCTTTAGGAACTTCATTTGCAATATAGAGAATATGCCCTTTTGACCAGTCTATCGAATTCATCAATCTTTCTCCTTCAACCATACCAAAACTTCTTTGAATTTTCTAATTTCTCTAACAGACATAATTATATCATAAATTTTGGTAAACTTGTTAAAAGACTTTTTTTCGGCTAATTTTTCAGAATATCATTCGTGCTTTCCTGGCGAGCTATACTCCCATATTTATCAAAAAAATCCAGTGAGGCAATTAATGCTTTTCTGGTTGCTTATATTTATAAAAGTAAAAACCCGATCATTTTAAAAATAACCGAGTTTTTATCATCGTTTTTTACCCTTTAAAACCCACTCTTTAAAAACCCGAAAAGCCTTATCCCATGCGGCTTTCGGCACGTTTTATCAGAACTATGCACTCAACGTGCCTTGAGCGGCGAAAAGCGCTTAAAAGAAAACACCTATCCAAAACAATATGACATACTTATAAACTCACTGGGGTTTCAGGTAATAATACATAACCTCCTTCTAATACACGCCGCATCTCTTTCTCAGTTAAAGCTCTCGGCCAACCATGAAAAACGATCAGGCTGTTTATCTGATTAACTCCATTTCGATCTGATCCAACCCAGAGTTTACCCTCCATAGGAACCTTTCGCCATCGCTGACAGATCGTCCGTAATTGATTATCTAACATAAAAGTGAATCCTTGGTCCAGATCCCAGGCTATAACACATAAGAAGGCATCGCTGTCGTTTATGTATCTACGGACTGTGAGTATTTTTTGATTATCATATACTTCCATACGAACTTTAAAGTGAAAACGTGATGGCTCATACCATATACTGAATACTCCAGGTAAATCAAGGACAAAAAAGGGATGATTAGCATGTCGGATAGTTTCGCTGGTCCATTGCGGATCCACTGCTATAGCGAATGTTCCTTTGGTCAAACCTATTGAAACTATCGGAAACTTATTGTAGCGAAAAGCACTAGTTAATATTCCAGGAAAGACCCTTGGAATCGGATAATTTGCTAATCGGTTTTTTGCAGATGAAGAGAGGAAATGCTTCCAGTCTAAGGTTACTATGTAATCTGCACAACCAACTTCGGCTCCAGCTAAAATATGGCGGTCATTGGGATCAGCTATTGTAGTATATTTATTAATATCCTTTTCTGAAATTTTAATAATTTCTAAATGGCGTATTAATTCATTAAATTCCTTCAAAAGCTCTGGATAGCAGTTTAATTTTTGATGACATTCATCAATAACTATCTGTGAGATGATTCCTTTTATAATGCCTTTTTTGCATTGATATAATAATATAGCTGAATCAGAATAATTATAGCAAATAGCGGTTAGTAGAATATTAGAATCTAGAAAAATTCTTTCTTTAATTTTTTTATCAACACTGTTTGCTAGTCTTTCTTTGTTTATTGTCATCTGACTTCACTAATTAACCTTTCATATTGTTCAACGACATATTGTAACAATTATACTATAACTTCCCATCACTTCTTAAATTTCTTCAGATAATCCCTTAAAGCCTTTTCAAAACGTATCATCCGTTCCGTTAGTTCGGGAATAATGAAATCCCAATTCTCCTTGTCATAAGAATTTTTGTCAATACTGGAGCTTATCCGGCTTGCCCTTTTATCATCCAAACGTTCCCATGTCAATACCTCTCCAAAAACTGCCTCAATAGCTTCCTTGTTTTGGTTCAAATAGTCAAACAGCTTTTTATTCTCAGCTTTATCCCCCATATCTATGTAAAGCTCTACTCTTGCATATGCCTTTGAAATAGCGAATGTAAAAGGTACTCCCGCTACGCCCGAACCTGCATTTATCCAGTTGTCTTTTTTGGGACTGATATTCTTAAACAGTTCGCTTTTTTTCGCCATCTCTTTAAGCAAAGCTGTCCAGAATTCCAAGCGTAACGCATCGGAACTTTTCAATCTGTTCTCAATCATGATATCATCCTGGGCTTTTTCAGCCATTTTAATCACATAATCCTCGGCGTCCTTCATCGGTATAATCTGTTCGATATCAAGGAACAACTCGTCGTCTTTTTTATAAGGGGTTACCCGAAAACACTGAATGCGGATATTATAGTTCATAAGCCATAAAACAGTGGAAGTAACTTCTTTCCTGAATTTCGCAGCAACCAGGATAATTCTTTGCCCGGTGCCTTTGTTCAGCGATATTTCATCGTATTCTTTTCCATAAAATTCACAAAGCTTTTCTTCCGCTGTTTCTCCGCTTCCACACCTGGCAAGGTAGTCCTGAAATATAGCTCTGATTTCTTCCTTGGATAAACTGGAACAGTAAGATGCATATTTCAAGGCCTGCCAGGTTACATCCCGACCGGAATCGTCCAGCTTGTTTTCAATAATCACTAGGTTGCCGTCTTTATCCAGAGCCAACAGATCAAGCCGTTCCCTGGTATCGGCAAAGCCGTCAAATTCTTTTTGAATAATGAGCAAATCTTCCCCAAATACTCCAGGTTCATTTGCCAACCACTCCTGCAGGTGTTCCCTTTCTTTAAACCCGAGTTCTGAAAAGGTTTTCTCTTCAATTTTGGAAATCCGGTTGCTTTTCTTATCAATAAGGTACATTATCGCTTATAAACCCCCTAAAAACAAAATATGGCATACATTACTTCAACAGGCTTATATAAAAGTTCTTAATTCAAGTATTTAACCATTTATATCATTACTCTATAAAATATCTATTGCATCTATTGCATACATAATGCAAATCATTGTCAATCAACTCAATTTCCTCATCTTTAATGCCAAAAACTCGCATTATTTCAGCAATAGTCTCAGGTTTGTTAATGCACTTATCAATAAACATTCTGAAGTACCTTTCATTATAATTGTAAACCACTCTTCCCCTTGGAAAATAATCATACGGTTTACTGGTTTTCTTCTCTAATACTTTTCTCCACATATCAAAATGGGAACCTTTATATATTTTAAAGTCCCCGTAGTTTTCCGCATAATTTAGTTCCACAGTTTCACTGATTATTTCACCGTCTATGTAATAAAAAATGCCTACAAACATACTGCCATACTTCCCCTACATACTTAATGAATCAAATTTCATCTCACCATTTAAAATAATAATTTCCTCAGGTATCGATGGCAAAAGCATCCTCTTTATAACATCATTATGATAAATATTCTTAATAACTATATCCTCATTTGGAAGAAGTGAATTTTTTTCGCCAAGCCAGCCATATTTTCTAACATTATTTTTCTTTAATATAGCGTAATGTAAAGCCGTTTCTATTTTCTCAATATAATCTTCACTAACCCTTGCAAATGCAAAATATGTGTCGTGCATTATCTGCTTACCAACTTCTATTCGTTGTTCTTTGGTAAAACCCTCTCCTTCACGTTTGAAATATTTTTCTCCCGTCGGATCTTGATTAAATATTTTATAAATATCCCCATTAAATAATTCAGCCTTATAAGGAAGCCAATAATCAGAAACTTCTTCTCCGGCATATTTCAGATAGTGTTGATAAAGCCTGTTTCCTATATCTTTACTTTTACCCACATAATAAACTTGATAGCGGTATCCGTTTGCATGCACAAAAGCATATACACCTGTGCCTAATATGGGATTATGATAACTATCTGTTCCTTTAAACTTCAAAATATATTCATAAATGCAGGCAGGAAATGCATTCCACCATAACTCAATCCTGGTCATTTGCCGTATACCTCCTCAATTTCTCATATCTTTTGCATGTCTTAAAGAATTAAATATGCGCAAATATTCGTCGCTTTTATTAACATTATTCTATAAGTATCTCTAAATTCCCTCCTATCTTCAGTATTTTTTACAAAATTTACTTTATAATATCTCCCTTACCTCAACCCCCGCCTTCAACACAAACACCACCTCCACCAGCGACTTTACCCGTATTCTCTCTACCAGTGAAGTAAACAAATCCTCATCAAACTCCTTCACAATTTCCTGTCCCCGAAGCATTTTTTCAATCTCCCTAACCCTTGCAAGGGTATCTTTCCGCTTAAACTCTGCCTGAGTAAAAACTGAACGTTGCTGTCTAAGATCCTCCATCTCGTTGGTTATCCTGGCATATTCCTCGCCGTAAATATCCGCATCGAGATTGGCCTTTACATTAAGTTTCACCAATCTCTCCATTTCCTCCCGGAGTTCATCCAGCCGCTTATCAATAGCAGCAACATCGACGGAATTGGCTTTCTCGGAAAAAACCTTTTCAATATTCTCAAGCATTCTTGATATAAACTTGTCAGTATCCTTTATCTGCTTGTTAACCATTCTGACAAAGGCTTTTTTCAATTTTTCCTCGTCCACCGCCTTCATGCTGCAGCCTTCAGGCCCCTTTTCATCCCGGTTCCTGCAAATCCACACATACTTTTTATACTTCTCCCCCTGGCCCCAGCGGATCCTCCTGAAACGCGAGCTACACTCACCGCAAATAATCTTTCCTGAAAAGGCATATTTGTTGCTGTGCCTGCTGCGGTTTTCATCAGTGACTCCGCTCAGTTTGCGCCTCCGCTCCATTTCCTGCTGCGCCCTCTCAAAGGTTTCCTTTGATATAATCGCTGGATGGCTGTTTTCCACATAATATTGCTGTACATGCCCCTTGTTTATAATGCGCTTGTGAGTGAGAAAGTCCACAGTTATTGTTTTCTGCAATAATGCATCCCCGGCATATTTCTCGTTCTGGAGCATCTTTTTAATAACCGATTCGTGCCACTTCTTACCGCCTGTCGCTGTAAGGATGCCATCTGCTTCAAGACCTTCTGCAATTTTGTAGCAGCTTTTTTCTTTTAGGTATTCTTCAAAAACCCGCCGGACAATTTCCGCTTCCTTCTCATTTATCACCAACTCTCCGTTTTCATCCTTGTCATAGCCCATGAACTTTTTGTGATTGACCCTGACCTTGCCCTGCTGGAACCTGCGCACAATTCCCCACCGGCTATTTTCCGAAATCGACCTCGACTCGTCCTGCGCCAGCGAGCTTAAAATGGTCAGCAAAACTTCTCCTTTGGTATCCAGGGTATCGATGTTTTCCTTCTCGAAATATACCGCTATGCCATTCTCCTTGAGCAACCGCACATATTTAAGGCAATCTAATGTATTTCTGGCAAACCTCGAAATAGACTTTGTAATAACCAGGTCAATCCTGCCAGCCATGCAGTCGTCTATCATCCTTTTAAATGCTGTCCTGTTTTTAGTGTTCGTCCCTGTGATTCCTTCATCGGCATATATACCCGCGAACTCCCAATCCGGGCGTTTTTTGATATAATCCTCGTAATAGGTTACCTGCGCTTCATAGCTGGAAAGCTGTTCTTCAGTATCGGTACTCACGCGGCAATAGGCGCAAACCCGTTTTTTGGCCTGAATCGGTAAACCCTTTATAACTTGAACCGGCTTTGCAGGAATAACCGATACCACCTTGCTCATTACCTTAACCTCCTTACTGTAAGCCATTTATCCCTTTTTTCTTTATAAACTTCTCCTCAAGCACAAGCCCGTTCTTGAGTTCAAATTTAAGGTGGGTGGGTGATATAACCAGAATGCGCTCCACCAACGCTTTAAAAACGTCGTCGTCAAATTCCGTCAGCATATCTTCCATACCCTGAAGATACTCGTAAATCTTTTCCGTACGTTTCAGTATCTCCTCGCGCCTGTCATCCATCAAGCCGATACTGTTTCTTTCTTTTCTTAATCTATCAAGCTCGGCTTCAATTTCCCGTATTCGCTCTGGAATATCATCGGCTCAATATCCTCTTTAATTTGCAGGCGGATGAGCTGCTTCATCTGCTCGGTAACATCCTCAATACTTGCATCGATGGTTTTAACAGGCTCAGCCCAAATCTCGTCTAGCAGCGCCTTCTGCACATTCTCCATAAAGGGCTTCAGAATAGCTTCCTTGTTTCTGTAAAACCGGTTGAAAGCCCTTAAGAAGACCTTTTTCAGTGTAATATCATCCAACGCTTTCATACTGCATTGCGCTTTTCCTTCCTTTATATATGTGCTACACTGCCATACGATTTGTTTACTGCGTAATTTACTGTTCCATGTCCTGCGCTTGAAGGCGGCTCCACAGCTTCCGCAGATAATCCTTCCACTAAAAGCATATTGCCTGGCATATTTCTCCCGGTACTCCGGCAGATTTCCATACTCAGCCGCCCGCTCCGCCATTAACTTTTGCACCAATTCAAAATCCTCCTTGGATATGATAGGCTCATGGTTGGCCTTTACATGGTACAGAGGCACTTCGCCCTTGTTCCTTTTCTTTTTGTGGGTCAAGTAATCCGGAGTATAGGTTTTTTGAAGCAGGGCGTCGCCATAATACTTTTCGTTGGTCAAAATTCCCCGCAAGGTGGCCTCCGGCCATTTTGCAAGCCCTGTGACCGTCTTGGCTCCATCACCTTCAAGTCCTTTTTTAATCTCCCGGATACTTTTACCGCCGATATATTCCCTGAAAATCCTTTTTACAATTTCTGCTTCAGCAGGGTTTATCACCAGTTCACCTTTTTCATTGCTGTCATACCCAAGAAAGCGGGAAGTGGTTACCCGTACCTTGCCCTGCCTGAACCTTTTCTGCACCGACCAGCGGATGTTTTCCGATATGCTGCGGCTCTCCTCCTGCGCTATGCTTGAAAGCACGCTCAATATCAGCTCGCTTTCGCTATCCCGCGTGTTGATGTTTTCCCTTTCAAAATACACTGCCACGCCAAGACTTTTAAGGAAGCGTACCGCCTCCAGGCAGTCCGCTGTATTCCTGGCAAATCTTGAAATGGATTTTGTTATAATCAAATCCATTTTGCCATGTTCACAATCCTTTAGCAGCCTGTTGAACTCTGTGCGCTGCTCCCTGCCTGTGCCGGAAGTGCCACCATCTGCATATATCCCGGCAAGCTCCCATTCCGGTCTGTTGTTAATATACCCAGTATAATAGGCCACCTGCGTATTAAAGGATTCCATCTGCCCGCTGGAATCTGAACTGACCCTGCAGTAGGCGCAAACCCTAAGCCTTGCTTTTTGCGGCCTGCCCTGTATTTCTTCCCTCGTTTTGGCAGCTATTGTTGTAACCTTCTTCATTTGCTTCTTCCTCCCTTCCAAGGTCAGTGTCACATGTTACCTCTGTCACTGTCTCAAAGCAAGTTAATCCCTTGCGGGAACATATTTTTACGGACAAAAAAATATGGCCTGGGTGATACCCAAGCCTCTTCATATTTCTATCTTTTCTTTTTCTTCCCCACACCGGGTTCCTGGTCACACTCAACCCGGGACACAATCAAGCGTCCGTACTCTTCCTCCACTGTAACCTTCTCTCCCACTTTGAAGCCCAGGTCCTCCAGCCACCTGCCATGCAACCGTATGGTAGGCGCTTCCTTATAGTTATAGGCAGACTGGCCAACCACAGTTAGCGTTCTCTTTCCCATAAGGCTCAGTCCCCCTTCTCTTCAAGCAAGAGAATGCTGCACAACCTGTAGCCATCCCTCATACCCTGCATATACATGATATCCGCGATAATGCTTTCAAGCTGGCCATAAAGGTTGTCAAACCTTTCAAAGAGCGTTCCGAACTCCTTGTTTTGTTCCGGAGGTATAATTTCCTTGATTTTATCCTCCAGCGTGTCAATTTCCGAGCTTACCCTCCTGTACCTCCCGTCGGCGGAAAGACACTGGCTCAGTTCTTCTAATACCCGTTTGGAGATAAAGCCCTTGAAGGCTTCATCAAAGCTTTTAGGAATGCTGCACATGATATAAGACCCCTTTCAAAATATTTTTGAAAGGAAATTGAAAAAGGCGCACTGCAGGATTTGTGATAATCCTACACTGCGCCCTGTTATATCATTGTGAAAATGAACAGCGTAAAGTATAATATAAACAGGGTCGCTTTGGCAGCAAAAGCTGTCTGTGTTAGGTACCTGGGTTACCTGCATAGGCTTCTGGGTGTTCGCTGCACCCGGAAGACATGGCGGCCTTATTAAATTTCCTCCTGCACATGTTACCTCTGAAAGCGCCTCATTGCAAGTCTTTAATGCTATTTGAAGGTCTTTTGGTTCTCCCGGTCGATGGCCTCGAATTCTTGTTGATTTATAAGCCCCTTCTCCAGAAGCTGCTTTAACAAATGCCTGCTGAGTAAATACTGAATATTCGTATTCTCTGATGTTATCATAGCAATCCTCCTTTCCCGTTACAAATTGCAGCACAAAAAAGAAAGGCTGAAAAAACCCCTCTATCTTTATCGAAAACAAGTCTCTACCAAAATAATGTATTGTGTTAATGCTGCCGCATTGTGTCCAGCAGTAGATGTCGTAAATTGTCCGTATATTGACGGAATCGGTGTCCATATGTGACCGAAATACCCTTCCCCCCGTCCGAGGGGGGAGAATTAAGATAATTCT
>Ga0209508_1002497_pt1 | contig 11962 bp, 8 predicted proteins | sample AD_UKC129_MetaG_FD_184427 | JGI IMG/M metagenome (GOLD analysis project Ga0209508, IMG submission 184427) | Active sludge microbial communities of municipal wastewater-treating anaerobic digesters from Canada - AD_UKC129_MetaG (SPAdes) (version 2) | ecosystem: Engineered > Bioreactor > Anaerobic... | reverse complement strand
TGGAGGATTTAATGCCCACTGTCTTAGAGATATTAAATCAAAAGGGGAATGTATTATTAGATGGAATGTCTGTGTTAGATATTATTTCGAAAAAAGAAACGAAGGAAAGACATACCTTTTCATCCAGTTTAAGAGGAGATATGCGGGCATTGATTAAAGGGCAGTATAAACTTTTGGAAGATATTCCTAAGGGTATTAAACCTTTGTTTGATTTACAAAAAAATATGGCTGAATATTATGATGTGAGTTTAAAACAACCCGAAATATATAAAAATATGTCTGAGTTATTAATGCAAAAATTCGGATTAAAGAAAGAAGGCTGGTGGTTATGCTTTTTAAATCCAGTTTCGTTCTGGACAGGTTCGGTAAACATACATTGTTCCGTGCCTATATTGTTTTCTAAGATTCAAGGGGGAGTGTTACGGACAAAAAATGAAAGAACAACACCTATGGAACTAAAAGCGGATGTGTTTCTCCCAAAAAGTTCTATGCCTGTAATAATTCAGATTATGCCGGTAGAAGATAAGAGTGAATTGAAAATTCATATCCAAAATTGTTTACTAATGAAGTATCCATCGGATTATCCTGTTTTAAAATCAAAAGATGAAAAATTCTTTTATTTTTCAAGTGAAGATATGAAGGCTCAAGATATAAATAATTCTGATGGTGCAAAAGAATTTTTCTTTTGGGTTGAGTACTATTCAAAAGGAACGGGAGATGGGAGAAAGGTAGTAGATATGACTGATGAAACACAGGAAACTTTGAGAAGTCTGGGCTATCTCAACTGATTTACAGATGAAAGATATCCTTATTCACTATAGAGGCTAACTTTACTCGTTGACTATCTGGAATTGTTAAAATAATATTCCTTTTTATTTTTTGGCTCTCTTCTAAATGAGCAATGTTATGCCATTCTCCGGGGTCTGATTGATAATCATATAATTCTTCACTTCCATCATAATAAACAATATAGGAATACCGTTTTGTTCGGAAAGCGAAATTGTTATTTTCTATCTGAGAAATTACTGCGTATTGATTTTCAATTTGTTTTTCTATTAATGGTAGTAAACTTTTACCTTCTAATTTTTCAGGTTTATCCATGGAGAGGATGTCTGTTATTGTAGGAAAAATATCAATAAGTCCGGCGGGTTCTTTAATAGTTAATCCTCCTTTATATCCATCAGGAAGATGGGCGATAAGAGGAACTTTTACGGCTTCCTGCCATAAGGTAAATTTCTGCCATCTCTTCTTTTCCCCTAAATGCCAACCGTTATCACCGCATAGAAAAATACAGGTATTATTTAACATCCCATGTTCTTCAAGGTTCTTTAATATATTCCCAATAAGTTCATCTAAGAACGCAATTCGGACTAAATAAGCATGGATAACTTCTTCCCATATATTTCTTTCTAACACAAGTTGGTGAATGTCTGTATTATCATATTTGTTTACTAACTTTATCCCTGCCTCTGGAATGTCATTCAAATCATCATCGGGGGTAATAGGTTTTTTTACGATATTTTTAGGAATTTTTTTGAAAAACTCTTGAGGAGCAAAAAGAGGGGTGTGAGGAGTATGTAAACCCACAGCAAGGAACCAGGGATTGTTTTTTTGTGATTTAATAAAATCACAGGCTTGTTGTGTGATTTTATAATCATGAGTTTCTTCGATAGAAATATCAACAGGACCATAACAAAAATTCTGTTGGGATAAAGGGTCATCTTTTTTATTAATGAAATTGTAGAGGTTGTCATATAATTCAAAATTAAAATCCCATACACTTTCAATATTGTATTTTGGATGAAATACTTTTCCAATTCCTGCTGTAAAGTAATGCCTTTCTTTTAAATATTGAGGAAGTATAGGAAATTCTGCTGGATTAATTTGTTCAGACATATATACACTCGTAGAGAAAGGATGTAGTCCTGTAAGCATGCTTGTCCTTGATGGATGGCAGAGAGGATACTGACAATAGGCATTTTCAAAAGTGATAGATTGCTTTTGTAATGAATGGATGTTAGGAGTTAATAATTCGGTAGGACAATTTAAGTAAGAAGTGTAATTATTCAAGTCATCTGAAATAATGAGAAGTATATTTGTTGCATTTCTTTTGTTTGTAGATTTGTATATATATGGGAACAATGGTAAGGTGCTACTTAATAAAAAGTTTCTTCTTGACAATCTTTTCATTATGGATGAATTCCTAATTATGTTATGGATATCTATTATACAATTTCTAAAGTAATTATTGAGTGTTGTATTTTACAGGATATGATAAAAAGATATGGGATAGTGAAATTATTTTCAGTTAATTTTCGGGAATAAAATTTTTTAAAAAATTTTAAAATTTGACTTGACAATCCAAACTGGTTTGTGGTATAAACTATATAGTGAAAATTGAATAAAAAAACTAAACAAGGTCATGTTCTCGTGAACATGACGAAAAGTTTAGGTAAACCCCCACGAGAGGAGGTGAAAAGATGAGAAAGCTTAGTTTCGCCGCATTGTTAGTGTTAGTAGGAACCGGAGTGGCATTTGCCAGTTCATTGGCAGTACCATGGTTCGCAGACACGCTTCCAGCAGATGTAGGTGTACCCGCCGTGAGTCCTTCTGTAGGAAAATCAGGTGCTATGAACCTGATTTATCTAAAGAGTAATGTAGACACTACTTTGACATGCTACATTACCTATTACAATGCAGATGGTGTTTGCTTAGGTCCTTTTGCACCTAATAACAGTTTCACCATTGCACCGAAGTCTGCATTGGCATTCCGTCCATGTGCTTATGACCCGGATTCCACAGTTCCAGGTGGTTATACCAGAGGTCAAGAAGGTGGACAGGGTGTATTGGTACCTGACAGACCTATCAGTCCTGACAACAACACACCGATTCCAGGTGTCGGTATCATTGACACCAAGAAGAACGGTTCTTGCGTCATTGAATGGATTGGTGGACCCAATGATGTTCAGGGTGCCAATGTGAACTTCATTACAGTATTTAATACTGATGGTTCCAGAACAACATTATCCTACGGTCACTTATTACCGCCAGGAATATAATATTTGAAATTTAATTAGTTCTAATTTGGGGCGAGAATGTCCGGAGGACATGCTCGCCCTGACTGTTTTTAAAGGGGGAAATGCTTTGGGTTAGAATGTATTTATAAAGGATACATCTTATAAATGAATAAAGAATTAAATGTTATAGATAAGTGGTATTTTGAAAATAAGGGGAGGGAACAGGGTTTTGTGTATATAGCGGGAGTAGATGAAGCAGGAAGAGGACCTCTGGCTGGTCCTATTGTTTCATCCGCGGTGGTTCTATATTCTGAAGTGCAGGGTATTGATGATTCAAAAAAATTGACCGAAAGAAAAAGGGAAGAGTTATTTGATATACTAATGTCTGGAAAACATGATATTGGTATCTCTGTAATTAGTAATAAAGTAATTGATGAAATAGGAATTCAATTAGCGAATATTCGGGCAATAACAGAATCCGTGTCTCGTTTAAAAAACAAACCCGATTTGCTGTTGATTGATGGTTATGAGATAAAAGGGTTTCCTTGTCCAGCATGGAAAATAATCAAAGGAGACCAACTCTCTGCATCAATTGGTGCGGCAAGCATTGTAGCAAAAGTAACACGCGATAGGATTATGAAAGAATTTGATAAAGAATATCCGGAATATGGATTTGCGAAACATAAAGGTTATGGGACGAAAGAGCATCTACGAGCTATTGAAAAGTTCGGACCATCTCCTATTCATCGGTTGAGTTTTAAACCCTTAAACCAGATAACCGGGTCCTTATTTCCGGAATGAAAAATAGATATATGGGATTAAAGTAATGAAGAAATTTATAAAGAAAGAAGTATTTTTTTTACTACCATTTTTATTTCTTATTACCAATTGTCAGGTATCCCCTTCCCATTTAAGCATGGATGTGAAAACCGCATTTAACAAACCTACAATACAACTCAAGGGGAAATCTCTCTCTCATTATCTTTCGGCTATGATTTATCACCGACAAGGGAATGCAGAAAAAGCGATACAAGAATTAGAAGAAACATTAAAGTATGACCCGGATGCAACAACACCCTGGGTGCGTCTTATTCGCCTTTATCTTATGGCAGAGAAATATGAACAAGCACTAATTAGTGTGGATAAAGTAATTCAAAAAAATAAAAATTTACCTTCCCTTTATCTAATCCGTGGAGAATTGTGTCATCGTTTAGGAAGAATTGATGAAGCGGTAGATGCTTTTCAAAAAGCCATTGAATTAAACCCTGAAGATGTTCTTGGTTATAGTGCCTTACTTGAATTGCAAGAGGATACCAATGATTTAGTGGCAGCAATTGATATTTATAAAAGAATGATAGAAAAAAGACCCAATAGTGTTTTATTACATTACCAGTTAGGATTGACCTATGCCCGTATAAAGAATAATACATTAGCCATCACAGAATTAGAAAAAGCCCTGGAATTAGACCCACGAATGATACGGGCTCAATATATTCTTGCATTGCTTTATATTGATGAAAATCAATTACCCAATGCGGCTCAGTTCCTGGAACAATATCTACAAAAAAAGCCGGAAGATATAAAAGCATGGGAGGTCTTATTGGGAGTGTATGCTCGTATAGGAGAAATGACAAAGGCAGGTGAAATTGTCCAAAGAATGATGCTTTCGAAAGAGACAAGTCCTCTACAAAAATTGTTGCTTTCTTTTTTCCTATTACGAGATGGTAATTATTCCCGTGCGATGTCTTTGCTTCCTGTGAATGAATATCCACTGATAAGTAAACTGTTGCTTACCTTAAATTTGAAACTTTCAGGAAGTAATGATTATCAAGGAATTTTACAAACCATAGACGATTTTGCAGAAACTGTAGATAATGAGTGCAATGATTTTATAAATGCAATTTGGAGTAATTTTGGAACAGGGATTGTGTCAGGCTGGTTTGAGAGCCAAATAGAGACATTGGTGAAAGAAAAAAATTCTTTAGCACTATGTTTAATCTGGTCTCGAATTTTGATGGTTGCGGAGCGGGAGGAAAAGGCAATTGAAGTATTAAAGCCTTTGTTGCAGGAACATGATAAAAACTTATGGGTTCATTACTATCTTTCCATTTGTTATGACAAATTGAAACAATTTGAAAATACAGAAAAACATTTAAAGATATGTATTGAGTTGGACCCTGAAAATGCAGAACTTTTGAACTTTTTAGGTTATTTATATGCAGACAAAAATGTAAATCTAACAGAAGCAGAAAATTTAATTCGTCGTGCTTTGAAGATTGATACAGAAAATCCTTTTTATCTGGATAGTTTGGGTTGGGTTTATTATCGGCAAGGCAATGCAGAAAAAGCGATTGAGTATATACGAAAAGCCATTTATAAGATGGATATAGATGATGCCGTGCTCCGAGAACACTTAGGAGATGCGTATTTGTTGCAGGGAGATTTGAAACGGGCAATTGCAGAATGGGAACGGGCAATTGTTCTTGACCCTAAAAATGAAGAAATTAAGCAGAAAATAGAGAAATATCGCAAACAGATAGAAAATACTTCCAAGCCAGTATCTACTCGATAGTTTTTAGAGGTCCAAGAGGAGAGATTTTTGATGGAAAATCAGGAAGAACGATTATTGAAGTTAAAAGAGCGTCTGTCCGAAATAATAAACCTCCGTGCTGTTTTTGCTTTATTACAATGGGATGAAGAAGTCAATATGCCACCGGGAGGAGCAGAAAGTAGAGGACAACAACTCAAATTAATAGCAGAAATGATACACAAATTAGAAACAGCCCCTTTATTAGGCGATGATTTGGTTTATTTTATAGATAAACAGGAGGATTTAACCCCGGATGACAGAGCAATGATACAGGAAGCAATGTATGATTATCAGCGTTCTGTAAAAATTTCTGAACAATGGGTAGGCAAATTTGCACAGGCAAAAAGCAAAGCATATCATGCTTGGGTAGAAGCGAGAAGCAAGTCCGATTTTTCTCTATTTCGAACATCTTTAGAGACAATTATAAATCTATGTAGGGAAAGAGCAGAGTTATTAGGCTATATAGATTCTCCTTACGATGCTTTATTAGAAGATTTTGAACGAGGTATAGATACAAAATTATTGGATAAACTTTTTCATGAATTAGAAATAGAACAGTCTAAAATATATCAGACAATTCTTCAACAAGGTATAGAGAAATCTGTTTTTGAAGGAAAAAGTTGGAATACAGAAAAACAATGGGAAATAACACTTCGTTTGTTGAATGCTATTGGTTTTGATTTTAATTCAGGTAGACAAGACCGTTCTGTTCATCCATTTACAACCAATTTTGATATATATGATGTTCGGATTACAACACGCTTAAATTCTGATTATTTATTTTCGGGGATTTTTAGTTCTCTTCATGAAGGAGGACATGCTCTTTATGAGCAAGGTTTCCGTAAAGAGGACCGTGGCACATGGCTGGCACAAGCCCCTTCATTAGGTATTCATGAATCTCAATCGAGATTCTGGGAAAATATTGTTGGTCGGAGTTATCCCTTTTGTAAGTTTCTTCTTCCTATTTTAAAAGAGTACTTTCCTTCGGAGTTGGAAGGTATAACACCGGAAATTATATATAAAGAAGTCAACCGTGTTTTCCCCAATTATATTCGTGTCGAGGCAGATGAATGTTCTTATAATTTACACATTATCCTTCGGTACAGGATTGAAAAGGATTTAATAGAAGGAAAATTATCAGTATCAGAAATTCCTGAATGTTGGAATGACCTTTTCAAATCTTTGTTTGGTTATCTACCGCCGAATGATACCTATGGATGTTTGCAGGATATTCACTGGGCACATGGTAGTATTGGCTATTTTCCAAGTTATACGCTCGGGAATTTGTTCTCAGCGCAGATAACAGAAAAAATGAAAAGCACATTAGATGTTTCGGAGTTCATTACTCAAGGAAATTTTATTCCTATTCGTGATTGGTTAAAAGAGCATATATATAATGTCGGGAGAAGACAATGTGCAAGAGATATTGTTAAAAATATTTGTGGCTCCGACATTTCTCATCAGCCATATATTACCTATTTAAAACATAAATATGGAGAAATATATAAAATCAATTGGTGATGAATATTTTTTTCAATGATTGAGGGGGCCACCAAGCAAAAGTAAGTTTGCCAAGGATATTGCTTTCAGGTATCCAACCTATGGTTCTACTGTCTATAGCAATTTCTATTTCCTTTTTGGGAAAATTCCAGATAACAAATACATTACCAACAGGCACAAGACTATGTTCTTTATCCTTTAGTAATCCGTAAGGTGCATCTCGATTTGAGAAAGAAGATTCTATTTTTCCCGGAGGAAATGGAATATCGGTTAACTCTTTTCCATTAATAAGGACAGTATCATTTTGAATTGAAACCTTATCACCTTCAATACCAACAACCATTCCACAAAGGATGAGTTCTGATGGGATATTCTCACCTCCTTTGGGTGTTATATATGCGATAATATCCCCTCGCTGAGGTTTTTTCCATTTATAGAGCCATATCTTCGTAAAAGGTAATCTCAAACCGTAAGATAATTGATTTACTATATAATGATATAACCTATCGGAATTCCATCCGTACCATACAACAGACCTTGCAAAAAATAAACGGATAATTACAAAAATCAAAGTAAATAAGCAAAGTGTTTTCCACCACCATGTTTTACTGAAACCTGTAAAGTCTCTCCATCGAGTTGGTGGCCACCAGATACAACTTACTCTACCTACAATATGTTCATTGGGTACCCAACCAAAGAAACGACCATCACGACTGTATGCACTATTGTCCCCTAATACAAAATAACAATTTTCGGGTATCAATGAATACTTATCTTCAGTTCGTATTCCATATTCCATTCCCCCAATTCCTACGGGTCCGGAGGTATAATAAATATCTGGCATATCCGGGGGTAATTCTAAAGGTTTCCCATTAATATATATTTTCCCGTCTTTAATATGAACACGCTCCCCTGGTAAGCCTACAACCCTTTTTACTAATGTTTTATGTTTTGCATCGTTCTCTACCGTTTTGAATACAACAATTTCCCACCGTTGAGGCTTTTTCCCATACCATATTCTTTTATTTAGGAACGGAAAGCGAACGCCATAAACCCATTTATTCACAAATACACGGTCTCCTTTCCCAAAACTAAAATCACCGTGTAATGTAGGTTCCATAGAACTGGATGGAATTCTATATGGCTCTGCAATAGGCCAGCGAATTAGTAAGGCTAATCCGAGGGCAATGCATTCACTTTTAAGCCATTCATATATTTGCTGTTTTGGCATATTACTGAAGAAGAATAAATGCAAACCTACAACAAATACGCCTAAGCCAATCCACCATAAAGGTTCTGATGGCTCCGGTTGGGTTTGATTACTGCGATAAATAACATAGATACCTATAAGGATAGAAATGATACCTGAGAAACGAATAATTTGACCTATCACACTTATGTTTCCTTTATCCTGTTTGTTTTGATGTTTTTCCATGGTAATTATTCCTTTATATTCTTATCGAATTACTAATTTAAGTAATTGAACGCTTTTTATTTGTGAGTATGTATACAATCAGAAGAAGAATTAGAAGAGTAGGGATTACATAAAGAAGTATTTTTCCCCATAGCGTTGAAGAAAATCCTGTAAAATCTCTCCAGCGATTGGGTGGCCACCAGATAGCAAATGCCCTACCTATAATATGATTTTCGGGAACCCAACCATAAATTCGGCTATCTACGCTATTAACACTATTATCTCCGAGAAGGAAGTAATGTCCCTCTGGAATTACTGAAAAGGTTTCCTCATCCCGACAACCGTATCGGTAAGGGTATTTCTTTCTCATTTCTTCAATAATTTTTTTTGCCCTTGGGTCAGGATTGGTTTTGGATAGATAGATTAAATCTTCATCATTTAAGTAATAGATATTTGGAGGCATGGAAGGAGAGAAAGGAATTACTTCTCCATTTATTAGAATTCTCCCATTTCGAATGCGTATTTTTTCTCCCGGTAATCCAACGACCCGTTTGATTAAAGTAGAATGTCCTGAATTTTTATCAACACATTTAAAAACGACAATATCCCAGCGTTGAGGTTTATCCCATGTGTAGAGACGGATGGTTGTAAAGGGGATTCTTAATCCATAAATAGTTTTATTCACAAGGACACGGTCTCCCGTAAATAAATTTCCGCCGTGTAATGTAGGTTCCATAGAACCACTGGGAATAATATATTGGTCAAAAACACAGCCTTTTATAAAGAGGATACTTCCGATAATAACAATCCATTCGATGAGATTTCGTTTTGTCCAAGGTCCCGTTATGGCTTGTAGAATGCTTTTGAATAAGCTATTTTTCTCGATAGGATAAGCAACATTTTCTTCTACAGGTAAAGGAGGACGTTCGTTAAGATTTTGATTGGGGTCTACCACTTCACTATATTCCTATTCGGCTTCTTCATTTACTTTTAATAGAGCCATGAAAGCTTCCTGAGGAACTTCAACAACTCCTATTTGTTTCATCCGTTTTTTGCCTTCTTTTTGTTTTTCAAGAAGTTTCCTTTTTCGAGTTATATCTCCGCCATAACATTTTGCTAATACATCTTTACGAATGGGTTTAATTGTTTCTCTCACGATAATCCTTCTCGCAATAGCCGCTTGAATAACAACTTCAAATTGCTGGCGAGGAATAAGTTTTCTTAACTTACTGGCTAAGGCTCTCCCCATATATATAGCATGGTCTTTATGGACAATTACAGATAGAGCATCTATTATATCGTTATTAATGAGTATATCTAACTTGACCAAATCACCGGGGCGATAACCAATAATCGTATAATCTAACGAACCATAACCGCGTGTGCAGGTTTTGAGTTTATCATAGAAATCCACCACAATTTCAGCGAGGGGTAATTGATATACTGCAAGGCATCGTTTAGCATCCAGATAGTCTACTTTAACATGAATACCCCTCTTCTTTTTACATAAATCTATTACGGCACTCAGGTATTCCACAGGACAAATAATATCGGCTTGAATATAAGGTTCTTCAATTACCTCAATTTCACTGGGTTGGGGCATTTGAGATGCTTTTTGGACAATGATTTCCTCTCCATCTGTTTTTAACACTTTGTATGCAACATTCGGCATGGTCATTACAAGGTTTAGCCCAAACTCGCGTTCTAATCGTTCCTGGATAATTTCCATGTGTAAAAGACCAAGAAATCCTAAACGAAAGCCTAATCCTAAAGCATCGGAACTATCGGGTTTGTATTCAAAAGAAGCATCATTAAGAGCCAATTTATCGAGGGCATCTCTTAATTCATCATAATCCTGGGAAACAGCAGGATACATTCCACAAAAAACCACAGGTTTGACATGTTCATAGCCCGGTAGAGGTTGTTCTGCGGGATGGATAGCGTCTGTAACTGTATCCCCAATTTTTGTATCTTTAATGTTCTTAATATTACAAATCATGTATCCCACTTCACCTGTATGTAAAATATTTTGGGGACGCATGTTGGGTGTAAAAATTCCTACTTCATCTACCTCGTATTTTACGCCATTGGACATGAAAAGGATTTTTTGGCCTTTTTGTAGAGAGCCATCAACAACCCTTAAATAAACCACAACCCCGCGATAGGTATCGTATTTGGCATCAAAAATTAATGCTCGTAAAGGAGCGTCAGTATTTCCTTTTGGATGGGGAATTTTTTGAATAATACTTTCCAAAATTTCTTTTGTACCAATACCTGTTTTTGCACTGGCTAAAATAGCATCAGAAGCATCTAATCCCAATACTTCTTCAATCTGACGGCGTGTATCTTCACTATCGGCACTGGGTAAATCAATTTTGTTGATAACAGGTATTATTTCTAAGCCTTGTGCTACTGCTTTATAAGCATGAGCAAGGGTTTGAGCCTGAACTCCCTGTGTTGCATCTACGAGTAATAAAGCCCCTTCACAAGCAGCAAGAGCACGAGAAACCTCGTAGGAAAAATCTGCATGACCGGGCGTATCAATTAAATGTAGGGTATATTGTTCCCCATTATCTCGCAAATATTGCATTTGGACACAGACCGCTTTGATTGTTATCCCTCGTTCCCGTTCGATATCCAGTGTGTCCAGAGTTTGTTCCCGAAGTTCTCGTTCGCTTACTGTTTTTGTAAACTCAAGAAGACGGTCTGCTAATGTAGATTTCCCATGGTCTACATGAGCGATAATACAAAAATTTCTTATATATTCCTGGTTCATGCTTCTTTTTTTGATTCTTTCAGATTCCCCGTCTGGGTTACTCTTTAATAATATTTATAAGAAAGAGAAGAGATGTATATATTTTAACTTATATATGGGTATCTCTGCATACTTTAATTTTCTCCGATTTTCCTCCACCCTTCACTACCGATTAAAGGGACAAAAATACAGGAAGTATGTTTTTCAATCGAGTAATCATTTCCTCGTTTAATAATTTTTAATAAAACTTGTAAATTACTACCTCCTACAGGAATGATAAGTCTCCCGCCTTCATTTAATTGTTCTTTTAATGAACCAGGCACTTCGGGACTTCCTGCTGTAACAATAATAGCATCGTAATATTTTTCTGGAGGATAGCCTATGGAACCATCCCCACATATAATTTTTATATTGTTATATCCTAAATTTCCCAATCGTTTTTTGGCTCCTTCTGCGAGTTCTTGAATTCGTTCTATACTTATCACATATTGAGCAAGTTCAGCCAGAATAGCCGTTTGATAGCCAGAACCTGTACCTACCTCTAATACTTTATCGGATGGTTTTAATTCCAACAGTTCGGTCATAATAGCTACCATATAAGGTTGAGATATTGTCTGACCGCAACCAATGCTTAAAGGATGGTCTTCGTAGGCATAGTCTTGAAGTTCTTCAGGGACAAATAGATG
>Ga0209508_1002490_pt1 | contig 12008 bp, 14 predicted proteins | sample AD_UKC129_MetaG_FD_184427 | JGI IMG/M metagenome (GOLD analysis project Ga0209508, IMG submission 184427) | Active sludge microbial communities of municipal wastewater-treating anaerobic digesters from Canada - AD_UKC129_MetaG (SPAdes) (version 2) | ecosystem: Engineered > Bioreactor > Anaerobic... | reverse complement strand
CTGTAACGTTCTTTCAACACATCAATCTCGTCAAGGCAAGCAGCAAGGCGTTCTTCGCCGCTTTTGGGATTGTGTTTGCCCGGAACTCCGGTAATCTTTGCACTGTGAGGGCTTGTCATACGGGTTTCAACTTCATATATATCCTCATCACTGTGTTCGATAATGTACTGCATGCTGTTATAATCTTTCAAAGCTTCAACAGCAGCCGCTTTTTTATCTAAATACTGCCATGCAATCAGCATATCGCACCTCCAAAAAATCAAGATAAAAAACCTTGATCTTTGAAGCAGTGTGCTTTTTTTCGTTGCTTTGCAGTGCTTGTTTCCTTGTTCGTTATATCTTCGTTCTTTGCAGAAGGTCATGCTTTTCCAGAATAACCTTCACCTCATCTACCGAATGGACAACCGCTGCCACGCCTCCGGCATTGAGGATTTTTTTGATGGTTGCTTCCTGCAGTTTTGTTGTCTTTCCCGATGGGGTTTTTACTTCAAAAGCTATAAACCGCCCATTTACACAGGCAATAATGTCTGGTATTCCTGCTGTCCCGTACATACCGCCATGTTCCTTCCAACAGAAACACCCCGGTACTGTCTTTAAGTACCGCAGGATTTTAGTCACAATACTCTTTTCAGACATAACCGCTTATCCTCCAAAAATGTTACCTTTTCCCCTCTTGTTACCCCGGTATTTCTAAAAAGGTAACTTCTCAAACCCGCTTTACAAGCGCATTTGCGGATTTTGTTACCTTGTTACCTCTTTTTTGGGGTAGGTATAGACACAAATATTTATATTTTTTTATTTTTTATTTTTCAAAAAATAATTTCATCTCTCGCGCGTATATATAAAGTTGAGGTAACAAAGGTAACATAGGTAACAAGTGGCTATTCATCAGCGTTTCTGGCGTTACCTTTTTGTTACCTTGTTACCTTTTTCAATACTAAAGAGGCTCAATATCTGTGATTTCAAAGCCGCTCACATCGCATCGCTCTTTCAGTATCGAGAAATCAAGAGCCCACGCTTTTTTTGTTTCATTCCCGAAACGCATCGTTTTATTGCTCTCTATAAAAAAGTCACTTTGCCTCAATTGCTTCAGAAACTGGTTATATGGAAGACATTCACCTGTGATTGCATAATCGCGTCTGTACTTTGTATAGCGGTCATATACATCACAGAAACGGATATTTTTGAACAGGGCAATGAAATATCCATCACTTTATTTGATATCTATAAATGAGCAAAAAGAGGGATATTTTTAAGCAAGATAAAGTAGTACGAATTTTGCGGAAGAGTAATCATAAATGTTTCAGCAGGAATTGCAGGCGGAAGAAGGAGAAATCCAAGGAAAAGGACAACCTGGTGCTGGGGTATAGTGGTATGATTGATGAACTAGCCATATAACAGATAATAAAAGTAAGAAAGCTCTGATCGCAGGGCTTTAATTATTTTATTCAAAAGGAGCTTGCTTCTTGAAAACTCTATTTGCGTATTACATTCCCATACAATGGTTATAATGTAAAACAGGTGATGAAAAATGTTTGGAAGAATAAGAAAACAAAGCAGAACAGGAAACCAAAACAGTAATGATGACAATGTACATGCTGATTCATACGAACCAATACCGAAAACCGTTGAAGCTGTTAAGGTCAGGCTTAGCGAAATATTTTCCGGCTGCAGCGATTTTTTGCATCGGGAAATTTCATGCGGGGAAAAAAGATCGATTAGAATACTGGTGGCATATATCAACGGTTTTGTTGACAAGAGGGTATTGAACCAGGATGTGATCCGCCCAATCTTTGACTTTTTTCAAATACGGAATTGCATGAGGGCAGCCGCATATTTGAACAGCTTAAAGAATGTGTAGTCATCAACAACGACATAAAAGAAGCCAATGATATGTGTAAGGCGGTGGACGGCATTGTATCCGGGGAAGCCTTGCTTTTTATCGACGGAGAAAACAAAGCGCTGGTGATTGGAGTAAAAGCTCCGCAGGGCCGTCAGGTGGAGCAACCCGATACGGAGACATCCATCAGGGGCGCAAGGGAAGGTTTTGTCGAGAACCTGCTTACCAATACCACCCTTATTCGAAAAAGGATCAAAAACCCGAATCTCAAGCTGGAAATGATGCAGCTCGGAAAGCAGACAAAAACCGATGTCTGCATCTGCTATATCAAGGGGATTGCCAATGAGGAGATTGTCAGGGAAGTACGGGAGAGGCTCAAAAAATCAAGACCGATGCCATACTTGATACAGGTATTATTGAGCAGTTCATTTCCGACAGCCGATTATCCCTTTTTCCCACGGTGGGGGACAGCGAAAAATGCGACAAGCTGGCCGGAAAGTTACTGGAGGGGCGTGTAGCCATATTTTGCGACGGTACGCCTTATGTCCTCACGGTCCCGTATCTTTTTATAGAATCTATACAGACTACGGATGACTACTATGACCATGCCTATTTTGCAACCTTAATGCGCTTCCTGCGACTGATGGCGCTGCTGGTATCAAATCTGATGCCGGCCATGTATGTAGCTCTGGTCAGCTTTCACCATACGGTAATCCCATTCAAGCTGATGATCACTCTGGCGGCTTCACGGCAGGGAATACCTTTCTCGCCTTTTACCGAAGCTATATTGATGATTATAGCCTTTGAGCTCCTGCGTGAAGCAGGTGTCCGTATGCCAAGGCCTATCGGCCAGGCGCTCAGTATTGTAGGTGCAATTGTGCTGGGTGAGGCTTCGGTGGCGGCGGGAATTGCCAGTAACCTGATGGTGATAATCGTAGCTATTACGGATATCTGCAGCTTTGTTGTCCCGCCACTCATCCGGGCAACCATGCTTCTGCGCTTTGCATTCCTGGTTGCGGCGAATTTTCTGGGCTTCCTTGGAATTTCCTTTGTGGCTGTGGCTGTTTTTATACACCTCTGCAGGCTGCGTTCCTTTGGTGTTCCCTATATGGCTCCTTTTTCACCGCTTACGGTTAATGATCTCAAGGACTCCTTTGTGGTAGTGCCCATCTGGGCTATGGTGACAAGACCGAGGATACTACGGCAGGAAAATTACAAGGGTGCAAAAGGGACAAAACGCCAGGAGGTGAAAGCAAGACCGTAATGTGCAGAAAAGTTAAAAAAGGAACTGGTATAGCTCTACTGGCCTTTTTTCTTATATTTCCTTTGCTGCTAACCGGCTGCTGGAACAATAGAGACCTGACTGAAATAAATATTGTGGCGGGGCTGGGACTGGACCGGACGGAAGACGGCAAAGTTCTGTTGACCGTCCAGGTGGTAGAACCTGCCGCAATCCAATCCAACATCCTCCGGAAAGGGAAAAGGCGGAGGTGCGCAGCCAAAGCCTGTATTTACCGAGTCCTATGAAGGAGAAACAGTTTTCGACGCTGTCAGAGGTATGTTATCCATTGTTGACAAAAGGCTGTTTTTAAGCACAGCCCAGGTTCTGATCCTTGGTGAACGGCTTTCGCAGGATGGCATAGAAGAAGTCCTGGATTTTTTTCAGAGAGACCATGAAATAGATTACTCAATGACAGTTCTTGTGGCAAAAGGCGTAACACCAAGGGAAATCCTTGAAATGGAAACTGATATGGAGTCCATACCTGCTGTGTATATAAATAAAACGGTAGAAAATACTGTTTCACGGGGCACGGTGAAACGGATCATGCTGATTGACTTGATTAAAGATATTGGTGGCAGCGGAAGGCAACCTGCCATCGGACAAATATCAAAGGCCGGAGAAAAAAAAGTCATTACAGAAGGCACTGCCGTTTTTAGTGACGGAAAGCTGGCGGGCTGGCTGAACCTATATGAAACACGTGGGTACCTGTTTGCAATAGATAAAGTAAAAAGTACTGTTGTGAATGTTCCTGCAGATGAGGGCAAAATAGCGATGGAAATCATAAGGTCAAAAGGGAAAGTCAAAGTGGCATTTGAAAACGGCGAACCATCCATGCTCACCGTCAAGGTGGAGACTCAGGCCAATGTGGGAGGATATGAGGGAAAAGGCGCATTGGAACTCGCCGGACAATCTGTTTTTTCTGGAGAAAACTCTGGGGGAGGAAATAAAAAAAGAAATCATGATGGCGCTGGAGAAGACCCAAAAAGAATATTCCAGCGATATATTCGGTTTTGGTGCGTATGTGTCCAAATACCACCCAGCGAGCTTCTGGTGCCTGTAATACCTTTAATAGTCGTAATTATCAGCCTGTCGCTTATCACAGTCCATGATTTCACGGCTTTCCTCCCTATCCTTAAAAATGGCATGACACCTGTGCTCAATGCGGCTTTTAGCTTTATAACTTTTCCCTTTGGGGAAACGGTCGCCTTCCTTATGCTGTTTCCGCATGTAAACAAAAAGGAAAAGCTAAAAAAAATTGTGCTTTTATCAGCGGCAATTTCAATCCTTTTGGGAATCATATTATTTTTCAGAGATATATCTGTTCTGGGAAGCGATTTGATGGATCGTGCCACCTTTATCCCCCATTTGACATCACTGCTTATTCCAGGGCTTAATGTGGAACCGCTCGTAGACATAAACCTGCTGATCGGCGGAGGGGTAAAGATTTCAGTTTGCATATACGCGGCAGCAAAAGCATTAAGCCAGATAGCGGGAATCGGCGACCACAGGAAACTGACCGGGGCGATAACCACCTTTTGTGTCGTACTTTCAATATGGGAGTATAAAAATGTGCTTGAATTGTTCGATTGGGCAGAAAAGGTGTGGCCTTACTATTCCATTCCCTTTCAGATTATTGTTCCCCTGCTGCTGCTTTTGTTATCTTTAAGGAAAAAAGGCAAACCTTCGAATGCAGTGACGGAAAGCTGAAACGATAAAGGAGCAGGTTCGGCATCATGTCTTGGGGTGCAATATACCGCGTTTACACTGAACACAATTTATCAACAGGTTTATGCGCAACATCAAGAACACTGAAAATTCAGTATTTAAGAGAACTAAAAGGAATAATCCACAAATTTGGCGAATGATTTATCCACAGAAAAGTTAATTCCGCTGACATAGATTTTGGGTGGAAATTATTTTTTCAAATGAAGAGCAAATTGTTGACACAATTCATTGACAAAACATATTGTTTAATTATAATATAGGTCATTATGAATAATATGGCTGGGGCCATATAAGCAATTTATTCGGATTGGAGTTAAGACCCGGTGAACAGCTGTACCCACTGCCGATCGACGGTGCGATGCCGTCATTATTGATTGAGCTTATAGCTTTAAATTTTATAAGTTGGTTACTTTATATCCGAATGCGTAATTTACGTAAACTTGTGAAACGGTCAATAAAGAAGAGTAGTAAAAGTAATAATGCTGTATAGACTCCGGGTTGCCTATCCTTTATATTAAGGCAAAAGTGGTGTGAATACAGTTTGCACCATTTTTTGGCTTTGGAGGTGGGATGAAAAAGATGGATCAAAACAGAGCGCCTATATATGAAGCGCTTCAGAGGTTCAGAGAAATGAGAGTTGTGCCGTTTGATGTTCCAGGCCATAAGCACGGAAGGGGCAATCCGGAACTTACGGCATTTCTCGGCGAAAAATGTGTCAGTATTGATGTCAATAGCATGAAGCCGCTGGATAACCTTTGCCATCCGGTTTCAGTTATTAAAGAAGCCGAATTGCTTGCCGCTGATGCTTTCGGCGCGGCGTACGCATTTTTAATGGTAGGTGGAACGACAAGCTCTGTCCAAAGCATGGTGCTTTCCACCTGCAAGAGAGGCGATAAAATCATCCTGCCCAGAAATGTACACCGAAGTGTTATCAATGCCCTGGTTCTTTGTGGCGCCGTGCCTGTTTATGTAAATCCCGGGGTGGATAGAAAGTTAGGGATTTCCCTCGGTATGCAAAGAGAGCAGGTTGCGCGTGCAATAGCTGAAAACCCGGATGCTGTTGCCGTGCTGATAAACAACCCGACGTACTATGGAATATGCTCTGACCTGCGCGCTATCGTGAAAATGGCACACGATGCAAATATGCTCTGCCTTGTTGATGAAGCACACGGCACACACTTTTATTTCGGCGAAAATATGCCGGTGTCCGCTATGCAAGCAGGCGCAGACATGGCTGCGGTATCAATGCATAAAAGCGGCGGAAGCCTTACGCAGTCAAGCCTGCTTCTCATCGGGGAAAAGATGAATCCGGGCCATGTCCGCCAGATTATTAATCTTACCCAGACAACATCAGGCAGTTATCTTTTGATGTCCAGTCTTGACATAAGCAGGCGTAATCTTGCATTATGCGGGAAAACCATTTTTGCTGAGGTAGTTGAAATGGCAGAATATGCAAGGGAGGAAATCAACTCTATCGGCGGATATTATGCTTTCGGCAGAGAGTTGATAAATGAAAATTCCATATATGATTTCGACCCGACAAAATTAAGTGTGCACACAAGAGACATTGGACTTGCAGGAATAGAAGTATACGACATTCTGCGAGACGAATACGACATTCAAATAGAGTTTGGAGATATCGGGAACGTTCTTGCCTACCTTTCCATAGGCGACAGGCTGCAGGAAGTGGAACGTCTTGTGAGCGCGCTTGCAGAAATAAGACGCCGCTATCAAAAAGATCCGGCGGGGCTTTTGTCACAGGAATACATTGATCCCGAGGTCGTAGTAAGCCCGCAGGAAGCGTTTTATGCAAATAAAAAGAGTTTGCCCATAAGTGAGAGCGTGGGCTGCGTCTGCTCGGAATTTGTAATGAGTTACCCTCCCGGAATACCCATTATTGCACCGGGTGAACGCATCACGAAAGAGATACTGGACTATATAATGTATGCAAAAATAAAGGGCTGTTCCCTGACAGGCCCTGAGGACCCGGATATTCAGTATATTAATGTTCTGGCTTGAGGAGATAGTTTATGGAGATTTGGTTCAGCGAGTTTCACACCCCCGATGTCAAGCACAGTATTCGCATCAACCGTCATCTTTACTCGGAAAAAAGCAGCTATCAGCAGATTGATATTTTTGATACACCTGAATTCGGGCGGGTTTTAACCCTTGACGGAAATGTGGTGATCACCGAGCGGGACGAATTCATTTACGACGAGATGATCACACATATCCCTATGGCGGTACATCCCAACATCCAGGATGTCCTTATCATCGGCGCAGGTGACGGCGGCGTCGTAAGGGAGCTTGCGCGTTATGACAGCATCCGGCGTATTGATCTTGTGGAAATGGACCCCATGGTGCTGGAAGCCTGTCGGATGTATCTGCCCGAAAATGCAAGCCGTCTTGACGACAGCAGGGTCAATATCTATTTTGACAATGCGCTGCGTTTTATCAGAAGATGCAAGGATGAATACGACCTGATTATTGTCGATTCCACCGATCCCTACGGGCCATCGGAGGGGTATTTCACCCGGGAATTTTACGGGATCTGTTACAATGCCCTGCACGATGATGGCATTTTAATAAACCAGCAGGGAAGCCCTTTTTTCAAGCATGACGCTGAGGCAATGAAAAGAAGCCATCAGCGGATTGTGAAAATTTTTCCCATCTGCCGGGTCTATCAGGCACATATTCCCACATACGCAGCTGGATACTGGCTGTTTGGGTTTTCCAGCAAAAAATATCACCCCATTGATGACCTGGATGCCAGGCGATGGGAAGCATTGGGACTTGTGACCCGGTATTATACGACCAAACTGCATATCGGGGCATTTTACCTACCCGCTTTTCTTGAAAATATGCTCAGGGAGGTCGAGGAATGATCGAGAAAAACATAGAGAATTTTATCGGGTGCGACAGCAGTTATGAAGATTCAAGCATCGTGCTGTTCGGCGCGCCCTTTGATTCCACAACAAGTTACCGGCCTGGCGCGCGCTTCGGACCGTCGGCGATAAGGCACGAAAGTTATGGGCTTGAAACCTACAGCCCGTATCAGGACAAAGACCTGACCGATTATCGAACATTTGATTGCGGGGATCTGGAGCTTTGTTTCGGCTCAACCGGGCTTGCCCTTGCCGATATTGAAAAACGTACGGCAGAGATTCTCGATGATGGCAAGCTCCCCATTCTGGTGGGCGGTGAGCATCTTGTGACATTGGGCGCTGTCAGAGCGGCGGCTGCAAAATATCCTGATTTGCGGATTTTGCATTTTGATGCTCACGCGGATTTGCGTGATGATTATCTCGGCGCAAAACTCAGTCACGCTACCGTCATGCGCCGCTGCCATGACCTTCTCGGGGACGGCAGAATCCATCAGTTTTGTATCAGAAGCGGAGACAGGACAGAATTTGACTTTGCAAAAGCCCATACAGATTTGCACAAATTCAGTTTTGACGGTCTTACACTTTTGTGTAACGAGCTGGCAGCAGCCAAAACGCCGCTGTATCTCACGATTGACCTTGATTGTCTCGACCCTTCGGTTTTCAGCGGTACAGGAACCCCCGAAGCGGGCGGAATTGGATTTCTGCAACTTCTGGATGCCATTTTAGCAGTTTCAAGGACAAATGTTGTGGGAGCGGACATTACCGAGCTTGCCCCCATGCTGGATAACAGCGGGGCCTCCACGGCTACAGCCTGTAAAGTATTGCGGGAATTGATTTTATCACTTCACAGATAATATAAGGAGATAAACAATAAAAAGGAGATAAAAAAATGAGCAGAGTACTTGTTATCGGTTGCGGCGGAGTCGCTTCTGTCGCTGTTAAAAAATGTTGCCAGGTAAGTGAGTTTTTCCCGGAACTTTGTATTGCCAGCAAAACCCTTTCCAAATGTGAGGCACTGGCAAAATCTCTGGAGGGTAAAACAAAGACAAAAATAACCACCGCGCAGGTGAATGCAGACAATTTCGACGAGCTTGTCTGGCTTATTCGTTCCTACAAGCCCGACCTTGTAATGCATCTTGCGCTTCCTTACCAGAATCTCACGATCATGGAAGCATGCCTTGCCTGCGGCGTGCATTATATGGATACTGCAAACTACGAGCCGGAGAATACCGATGATCCCAGGTGGCGGGCGGTTTATGAAAAGCGCTGTAAAGGAGCGGGATTTTCGGCGTATTTTGATTACAGTTGGCAGTGGGCTTATCGTGAAAAGTTTGAAAATGCCGGTCTTACTGCATTGCTTGGGTGCGGATTTGATCCGGGTGTTACACAGGCATACTGTGCCTATGCGAAAAAACACGAGTTCGATACTATCGACACCATTGATATCCTTGACTGTAACGGCGGTGACCACGGCTATCCTTTTGCGACCAACTTCAATCCCGAAATAAATCTGCGCGAGGTTTCGGCTCCGGGTAGCTATTGGGAAAACGGGCATTGGGTAGAAGTCCCGGCCATGAGCATAAAACGTGAATATGACTTTGATGAAGTAGGGCGGAAGGATATGTATCTTCTCCACCATGAGGAAATCGAGTCTCTTGCCCTTAATATACCCGAGGTCAAAAGGATACGCTTCTTTATGACCTTCAGCCAAAGCTATCTCACCCATATGAAATGCCTTGAAAATGTAGGCATGCTCTCCACCACGCCCATTCTCTTCGAAGGGCGGGAAATCGTGCCGATCAAGTTTCTCAAAGCTCTCCTTCCCGATCCCGCAAGCCTCGGCCCACGTACCCGCGGAAAGACCAATATCGGCTGTATCTTTACGGGTAAAAAGGATGGCAAATATAAAACCTATTACATCTACAATGTGTGCGATCATCAGGAGTGCTATAAAGAAGTGGGAAGCCAGGCTGTCAGTTATACCACGGGTGTACCTGCCATGTGCGGCGCCCTGATGCTGCTCACCGGGAAGTGGAATAAATCAGGGGTCCATACCGTGGAAGAATTTGATCCCGACCCGTTTTTGGATGCACTTGACAAATACGGACTTCCCCGAAGAGAAAACCTCAATCCGGTCTTGGTGGAGTGATGGAAATGGTAACCGTTGACACAAGACCTGCGTTTGCCTTTCTCGGCGGCAATTCCCCGAGAGAGCTTTTTGGCGCTTTGCCCACCCCATGCTATATAATCGATGAGCGTGCGCTTATTTATAATTGCGAAATTTTGGCATCGGTTATAAAAAACACAGGATGCAAGATATTGCTGGCACAAAAGGCGTTTTCAAACTTTGCCTTTTACCCTTTGCTATCCAGGTATCTTTCGGGAACAGAAGCAAGCGGTCTTTATGAAGCACGACTCGGAAAAGAAAAAATGCCCCACCGTGAGGTACATGTGTTTTGCGCGGCTTATCGCGAGGACGAGTTTGATGAAATTTTGCAATATGCCGACCATATTGTTTTCAACTCCCCAAGGCAACTGCAAAAGTTTGGCTGGAAAGCAAAGAGCCATGGAAAAAGCGTCGGTTTGCGCATCAACCCCGAATGCTCCACTCAAAAAGGGAATGCGATATACGACCCGTGTGCTGCCGGGAGCAGGCTGGGTACGACACGGGTACAATGGAATAAGCACATGACTGATGAATTGATCGGCTTGCTTGATGGCTTGCATTTTCACACCCTTTGCGAGCAAAATGCCGACGCCCTTGAAACCACCCTCTCCGCGGCAGAAGAAAAATTCGGCGACATTCTCCCGAAAATGAATTGGCTGAATATGGGCGGCGGTCATCATATCACCAGAGCCGGTTATGACATCGCAAGGCTTCAAAAATGTATTCGGTACGCACAGGAAAAATGGGGTGTGCAGGTATATTTGGAACCGGGCGAAGCGGTGGCGCTCAATGCGGGTTATCTGGCGGCGCACGTGCTTGACATCGTGGAAAACAACGGTATGAAGATTGCCATCCTGGACGCCAGTGCCGCCTGCCATATGCCCGATGTTATTGAAATGCCTTACACCCCACCACTTTACGGTGCCGATCATAAAAATCTGACGCAAATGGTCTATCGCCTTGGTGGGCCAACCTGCCTCTCTGGGGATATTATAGGCGATTATTCCTTTCCGGCGCCCCTTCGAGAAAACGATCTTCTGCTGTTTGGCGATATGGCGATCTACACCACCTGCAAAAACAATACTTTTAACGGCATGCCGTTGCCTAATATATGGAAATGGGCAGTTGACGGCCGGTTGATCAGGCTCACCGATTTCGGCTATAAGGATTTTGAAAGCCGGCTCGGGTAAAATAAATATTAGGTCTGTCCCGAATTCTGTGAAAACTCCGAATACTGGAGTGAAAGAGGGCAAAGTCTTTATCTGCGGTAGCAGTCTAACCACTGCCGTTTTCTTTCACCACAACGCCGGTAAAGACAATTGTCAACAGCGGTATCTTGCCTGCTACAACAGACTATGCCAAATTTTCTTGTACGACCGGCATCCGGTCGGCAAAAACACGGGCAACAGGGCATATATGACGCTCCAATCCTGCCGCCGACCCGTCCATTTTTTTGTAATGTCTATCATGGCCAGATACAACATTGTAGTCATACTTGCTGTAGCCCAACTCGTTATCCAGTTCGGCTTCCAGGCCATTTTTTATATATTTAGTAATGGTTTCCTTGAATAGAACCTGAATGCTACTTATGTTTTTCTTCTGTAGCAATTCCCGTATCATTACTCTGCGGGCATCCTCTTCCAGGCTGTGGTTTCTTCTTGACACAAGTATAATCTCTGATATAGGGTTCTTATTCTATAACATTTTGGAGGTTTACACAATTTCTGAGATGGTCTCTTGATTTACATCCATCCTGTATCCTCAACCCCCCGTAAAAAAGGCGGTTATCTAATCTGGTAACTCAACTATTAATTTTCAGGCAGTTGATATGTTCCCGTAAACAATAAAAAATAAGGGGTTCCTGACATTGCCACATCCGGCAAAGCAGCCTAAAGAAAAGCTAAATGTCTGGAAACCCTTTATTTACAAGCTTTTCAGTCCTTTATTTCTCAACCCTTGACATCAATGTTACGCACTCCACGTGGTCTGTTTTCGGGGAGATCGTGATCCTTGTCCTGATGCAATTGGGCGGACTAGGCTTCATCACTCTGGCCACCTTTTTTCTCACCATTGCCGGCAGGAGAGCAGGGCTTAAGAATATGAAGCTTG
>Ga0209508_1002488_pt1 | contig 12015 bp, 10 predicted proteins | sample AD_UKC129_MetaG_FD_184427 | JGI IMG/M metagenome (GOLD analysis project Ga0209508, IMG submission 184427) | Active sludge microbial communities of municipal wastewater-treating anaerobic digesters from Canada - AD_UKC129_MetaG (SPAdes) (version 2) | ecosystem: Engineered > Bioreactor > Anaerobic... | reverse complement strand
CTCGTCTCTTTTTACCTTTTTCAGAATAATTCATTAGAAGCTCCTCTAATTCCACTATTCCAAAGAAATTAACATTATCTTCAAAAGATTGCAAAGCACACAATATTCGGTGTCGCCAAAAGAAACTCGTTGTGAGACTAATATGGACAATTCTTGCGCACTCTCTCAAGCTCATGCCAGCACTCATACATTTGATATATTCTAGCATTTTGCCCTTTTCATGAACACCATACATAAAGGTACCAGTGGTAACTCTAAATTGTCTTCCACAGTTTTTGCAACGGTAGTTTTGTACTCCACTTTGCAAACCATTTTTAATTACATGACTGCTATTGCAATCTGGACAAAGTACTCCAGTAGACATTGCTTTAATTTCTTGATAATCTACGACATCTTTGCCTTCTTCAATCATTTTGTCATAGAGATTGTCGTAGAATTCACGTGTTCTTTCTTTAGTAAGGGCGAATATTTTAGTTGGGTTTTCAAATATTTTATCCATAACAATAATTTTTTTGCAAATATATAAATTTTTTTAAACCAAAAAACTTGATATTATAAAACAATTTAATTTTTTAATAGTTAGATTGAACCTGTTCCCATCAGGTTCAATCTAACTATCCCATCAAGTCTTACTAAAATTATATAATCTCTACCCCTATTTCATTATTTTAATCCCATTAGTGCTAGTGCCTCAATATTATTCGTATATGGCAAAAAATCAAAAAAATGTATGTGATTAATTAAATAATGATTTTTCAAATACATTAAATCTTTATTTAAAGATTTGGGATTACAAGATAAGTAAGCTATTTGTTTTGGAGGTTTTTTTAGTATTTTTTCTATAACTTGCTCGCCCATACCAGATCTCGGAGGATTTACATATAAAGAGTATATATTGAAAAATATTGAATTTTCTGAAATAATATGATTAATTATGGTTTCTACATTACCTGTATAGAAACTAGTATTAAATGAATTTTTTTTAGCACATTCTATAGAAACGGGAGATTGCTCGACTCCTATTATAGTATTGAAATATTGCTCTGCATTAGCAGACATGATACCAATGCCACAATATAAATCTAACAAATTATCATTATTTTTTAAATAATTTATTGCAATTTGTAAACTTTCAATATGAATTGAACTAATTTGCTGCTGAAAAGCCAATGGATGATACCAATAACCTAAATCATTTCTAATGAATTTTTCACCATAAATAGGGTAAAGATAACTTTTTAAAAACACTTTATTTCCAGTAGCTGGATTCAAATGTAAATATAAATTAGAAAAATCTCTTTCAGTGAATATATCTTTAGCTAATTTAATATATTTAGATAGTTTATTATAGTGATCTTTTATTACAAGCACAATAGCAGTATCATTAAATAAAATATATTTTAAAGGAAATTTATCAAAATGTGGTAAAGAATATTTAGTTATTTCAATTAACTCATTAATAGATTGTATATGCAAAGGACAATTATTGATATTTACCACATCATTATTTTGAATCAATCCGATTTTAGGTGGAATTATGGAAGAATCCACATGTAGAAGGGATTTTTTGCGATAGTGCAATTGATCATGTGGGTGTAGAGTAATAGATTCATTTTTATCAATTGATAATATATTAATAGCATTATCTAACTTTTTTGACCAGATTTCTTGATAAGTACCATTAGAAAATGAACATGCATTGCATTTGTGATGTATATTACACATAATTAAAACACTCTATGCTCGCAAGTTTATAAAGCAAATATTGTGATAAAAAGAATAAAAATTAGTCAATTATAATTTTATTTTTGATTTTTTTGTAGTGCTTATTTCAAATAAAACGTAGTCTTTCGCAACTTTATCCCCTTCCTTAACATTTATCTTTTTTATCTTACCGTCGATAGGAGCTAATACTTTATTATTCATTTTCATCGCTTCTAAGTCGCATAGTATATCGCCTTTGTGTACTTCTTCCTTTTCTTTTACACGAATACCTTTGATAATACCAGGGATGAAAGAATATACTAAATGCAAATCTTTTTTAGTATAAGGTTTACGTTTTTTATATTTAGGAGGTATAATAGTGAAATACGTAACATCATTAATCATAAATTCTTCAAATTGCTGTGAATTTTCTTTTATATCTTGACTGATATTATTTTCTTGATTTTTCATAATAAAATATTTTAGAATGGAGGAATGCCATGTTTTTTTTCAGGCATGATAACTGTTTTATTAGTAGAAATTTGCAAAGAGTGAGCTATATACATACGAGTATCTTTAGGATCTATAACAGCATCTATGTGGCCATAGGCAGCAGCCACATAGGGATTTGCGAATTTTACTCTATATTCATCGACTTTCTTTTTTCTCATCTCTTCTGGATTTTCTGCTTCTTGAATTTCTTTTTTGAAGATAATATTTGCAGCTCCTTCTGGTCCCATAACAGCAATTTCAGCAGTAGGCCATGCAAAAACGAAATCTGCTTGTAAATGACGAGAGCCCATAGCTATATAACCACCACCATAAGCCTTACGTAGAATTATTGTGATTTTAGGAACAGTAGCTTCGCTATAAGCATATAATATTTTGGCGCCATGTCTGATTACACCACTATGCTCTTGATCTACACCAGGTAAATATCCAGGTAAATCTACTAAAGTAATAATAGGAATATTAAAAGCATCACAAAAACGTATAAAACGAGCTGCTTTATCGCTGCTATCTACATCTAAAACACCTGCTAAATATAAAGGTTGATTAGCGACTATTCCTACAGTCATACCTTCTATTCTTGCAAATCCTACAACTACATTTGGTGCAAATAATTCTTGTACTTCAAAGAAAAAACTCGCATCGGCTATTGCTCTAATAATATCTCTAACGTCATATGGTTCCTTTTCATCATTAGGAAATATTTTAGAAATTTTATATTCTTTGGTGTCTGGTTCTTCAGCTTCTAACATTTCTGGTTTATGTGAATTATTCCACGGAATAAAACTTAATAAAGTTTTAATTTGAATAAAACATTCAAATTCATTATAAGCGAAAAAATGAGCATTACCACTAATAGAAGCATGAGTACGGGCACCACCTAAGTCTTCCATAGATATTTCTTCTCCCAATACAGTTTTAATAACCTCTGGTCCAGTGATAAACATTTTAGAAATACCATCAACTACAAAAACAAAATCTGTAAGAGCTGGCGAATATACAGCACCACCAGCACAAGGACCTAAAATAACGCTAATTTGCGGTATTACTCCTGATGATATGGTATTTCTATAAAAAATTTCACCATAACCAGCTAAACTATTGACACCCTCTTGGATACGAGCTCCACCAGAATCATTAATACCTATCAAAGGAACTTTCATCTTAAGCGCATGATCCATAATTTTAGTAATTTTTTTAGCATGCATATATCCTAGAGAGCCACCAGCAACAGTGAAATCTTGAGCATAGATACACACTGGATGGCCATCTACAGTTCCAGTACCTGTAACTACACCATCACCAGGTAAATATTTTTTGTCCATATCAAAATCTTTACCTGCATGCTCTACAAATAAATCATATTCATGAAAAGAATCCTGATCAAGAATAGCCAATATTCGCTCACGAGCGGTGAGTTTACCCATAGATACTTGCTTCTCTATAGCATTCATACCGCCACCTTGTTGAGCATTTTGCATTCGCTTTTTTAATTCTCGTGTCTTTTGCCTTAATGACATAATTCTAATTTTTTTGTTTTAATTGAACTGCAAATATAAATTTATTTTTTAAATTGTGATTAATTCATTTCTTTAGCAGAAATATATTTTTAAAAAAATAATGTAAAAATACTTTTAACTAGTAAAGCCACACCATAAGCTATGATTGTAGGATAAATAGCTGCGAATATTGACCACCACCAAGATCCAGTTTCTTTTTTAATAGATGACAATGTAGCTATACATGGACAATAAAGTAATGCAAAAAATAATAAACCCGCCGCTTCTGGAGGTGATAGTATCTGAGCAATGGAACCTTTTGTGGGCAAGACTATCGATAATGTAGATACTATAAGCTCTTTAGCTACTGTACCAGTAATAAGTGCAGATATTATATGCCAATCATACCCCAATGGTTTAAATATAGGTTCTAATAGTGTACTTATTTTAGCTAAATATGAATTAGAAATTCTTTCATGATTTAACTGATTTTGTAAAGAATCTAATAAAGTAGCGTTAGCTGGAGTATCAGTAATATTAGCTATCTGATTTTCTATTGATTTTATACTATCACTTTTCATAGGGTAGTGAGATAAAAACCAAATTGCAATGGATGCTATAAAAATTATTGTACCGATTTTTTTTAAATACATAGAAGCTCTAAACCACATATGTTTGGCAATAGCATTAAATGTAGGCATCCTATATGGTGGTAGTTCCATTACAAATGGAGAAGCCTCTTTAGCAAATAAAAATTTTCGAAACAAAATAGCTACAATAGCAGCTATTAATACTCCTGTTAAATATAGTATAAATGGCATATATGCCAGTGAAGTTGGGAAAAATGTATTAATAATTAACACATAAATCGCTAATCTAGCATTACATGAAAAAAATGGATTTATCAATATTGTTATTTTCCTATCTGATGGATTCTCTAGAATTCTAGAGGACATTATCGCAGGCACATTGCATCCAAAACCCATTATCATAGGTATAAATGATTTGCCATGAAGTCCTATACGATGCATCAATTTATCCATCAGAAAAGCCACTCTACTCAGATAGCCTGTATCCTCCATGAAAGCAATAAATAAAAATAAAATAACAATATTTGGTAAAAATACCAATACACTCCCTACACCTGTGATGACCCCATCTATTAATAAATCTTTAAAAATTGATGTAGGTAAAAGTCCGGATAAAAATATTTTAATCCAATCTATTCCAAAACTCATCCAATTTTGCAAAAAACCACCCAAATAAAATGTAGAAAAAAACATGATATACAAAAAAGCAAGGAATATAGGTATTCCCCAAATTTTGTGTGTTAATATTCTATCTAGTTTATCAATACCTTTATCAGAGTCATCTCGTGAATATGTTAATGTCTCTTTCAGTGCACCTTTTATGAAACCATATCTAATATCTGTAAACAGAAATTCAGATGGTTGATTATATTGTTTTTCGATACTTTCTATACATTTATCTACTATATGTTTCACAGATGCATACTCATTTCGCTTTATTAGACGAAGAAATTCTGGATCTTTTTCTAACAATTTAATAGCCACGAAGCGTGTAGATATAGCAGATTTAGTGAAATTCGTTTTAGCAATTTCATTTTCAATCTTATCTATACAATTTTCTATAGGGAGAGGGAAATGAACGACACTTTTAACAGTTAATTTGGATTCATATCTATCGATCACAGCATCCAATAGTACATCGATGCCTTTATTTTTAATACCTATTGTGGGAATAATAGGTATTTTAAGCATCTCGCTAAGTGTATCTACGTTTAATATGGCAGATTTTTTAGATAATTCATCGAACATATTGAGAGCTATCACCATAGGATAATCTAGTTCCATTAGTTGAGTAGTTAGTAGCATATTACGTTCTATGTTGGTAGCATCTATAACATTAATAATAACATCTGGCATTTTTTGAAGTAAATAACGACGTACATAAGCCTCCTCGGGTGAAAAGACTTGTAGTGAATATGTACCAGGTAAATCTACTAAAGTGATTTTGTAATCTCTATATTCTATAATGCCAGTTTTGGCATCAACTGTTACACCAGCATAATTCCCCACGTGCTCATGTGCACGACTAGCAAAATTAAAAATAGTGGTTTTCCCAGAATTAGGATTACCTATAAGAGCTACTTCAATATTTTTACTTTTTTTTGTGATTATATGCTTAACATTTGTCGAGAAAATATCAATATTTTCTAACTCATGCAATTCTTCTACTGTAGTGATTTCAATATTAATTGCTTCACTTCGTCTAAGAGAGACTTTAGATCCCATCACTTGAAACAGCAATGGGTCATTTAATGGAGCTTTGTGCAATAGAGTAACTTTTTCATTAGTTTTAAATCCCATCTCCATTAATCTATGGCGAAAAGTCTCATTGCCCCTAATCTTTACTATATAGCCACTCTGTCCAATATCTAAATCATTTAAAGTCATTTATAAATTTTAAATATATTGCAAAATTAATGAATAAAGATCTACAATAATATTAAGCTGATAAATATAAATGCATTGAACAAAAAGTAACCTTTTCTGCAATAAAATCATTATTTTACTGTATACGATATTTGTTTAAAATAATGTTCAATTACAAAAAAATTACAACATAAATTTTTGCAATTCATTAATTGTTTTGTGTGCAGAAATGTGTAATATACCTACACCGCCACGTTGAGTCCATTCTTCAATATTTTTTTTCATATCATCGATAAGGATATGATCATTAGCACTGAAATTTTGCTTTTCTTTTCTAGTAGTTAAATGATATTGTATATCTGGTCCTAGCTCTTTTTTAATCCATTGTTCTTTGCATTGAGTAGCTATTTTTGACATAGATGTAGGCACAGATGAAAGAATAATGGGATTATATGGACTTATATACTGCCACAATTCCTTTCCATCACTTTTCCATTGAATACCACACCAAAAGTCCTTTGCTCGACTAGTTATAGAAGCCCAAAAGGTTGAATAACCATAAGCATTAATAAATTCTTTTGGATGTTTGCCAAACAATTCTATAAATCTACCATCAAAATCAGTTAGCACTCCATCGAGATCACAAAATATTTTCATTACTTTTTTCTCATTTTAATTTGACGCCAAAGCACTATTATAGCAGATAATAAAATGACTACTGAAAAAATAGCCACATATTTAGGATTTATATTATACAAAATTCCCATCAACCAGCTACCAATAAACCATGTAATACCATAAAAAGTATAATAAATACCTAATATTCTGCCCCTATAATTTACCTCTACATTATCTGCTATATATGCTAAAGCTATACTCTCCATAGCACCTAATAATACACCCCACAATATTAAACCAATTACTATATTTGTTATATTAGTAGTCAAGAAAACCAATGGAGCAAAAGATAAACCAATAATAGCTGCTATCCATAGCGTAATTGCACCTTTTTTATCGTATAAATTGCCAAAAATGAATGCTGCCAGTCCATCTACTCCCATCACCATCATATATAATAAAGTAATATATTTGATATCTATTACTTTATTGGTTTCAATATGAAAAGCCATCAGAGGGAAATCAGCCATTCCTACAGCTAATAAACCTATAGCGATGATATATAATAAAATAGGTTTTATTTTTTTGAGTTCTAATTTTTGTGTAGGAGCATCAACCTCAGAATCTGTTAATTCAAATTCTTCTGCTTTAGGGAAAAGAGCTTTAGATATAGTTAAAACTATTAGTGTGAGTAAAGCTGGGATAGCTAAGCTAGCAAATGCCCATTGATATTGAGCATATGTGCCAGCAGACTCTTTCCATTGCATAATGAAAAATAAAAGTAAAGGCCCCAGCATAGCTCCTATTTGATCTAAAACTTCTACAAAACCAAAGCCTTTTCCAGTACCTACACGTTTAGCAGCAAAAGATACCAATGTGGTTTTAGCTGGAGCTCTTACTGCCTTGCCTAATCTCTCACAAACTATTAAAATAGCAGCCCATATCCATCCATTGGGAGGTACTACAGCTAGCAGTGGAATAGCAATTAAATTAATAGAATAACCAAGAATGGTAAAAAGCCAATATTTCTTAGTTTTATCCACTACAAAACCAAATAACAACCTAACTGTATAGCCTATAAATTCTCCTAATCCAGAAACGAAACCAACAGCAGAGGCACTTGCACCTAAAAATAATAAATATGGACCAATTAAGCTACGTGCACTTTCGTAAGTAATATCTGCTAAAAGACTCACAATACCCATTAATAACAGAAAGGTAAAAGCTTGTTTTTTTAATTTTTTATCTGTCATTTTCATATTTATTGTTTAAAAAAGTTTTAATATAAAATTCAGAATTTGATAACGAAGTTAAGGTCCATTTACATAAAATTTTGTAATATTCCTCATTAGAAAGTTTAGGTAAATTATTCATTTTTCTCATCCGTTGTGTAATAGTAAATAACGAAATACCTACTGCTACCGACACATTTAAGCTTTCAGCAAAACCATACATTGGTATATACAAAAAGTTATCTGCTAAAGAAATAGCCTCATCTGATAAGCCTTCTCTTTCTACACCAAACATTACAGCTATTGGTTTATCTAGCGGCAAAGTTTCAGGTGTATAAGCATCAGATAAATGTGATGAAGTAGCTACAATATTAAAATTATTTTGTTTGAGTAAATTGACACAATCTGTCAAACCATCTTCGCCATTATATGACGATATATCTACCCATTTATCACTTCCTAAACATATATCTTTGTTAGGGTTAAATTTATTTCGCTTTTCAATAACATTAACATATTGTATTCCCATTGCATCACAGGTACGGATAATAGCACTAGCATTATGACTCTGATAAACATCCTCTAATATTAATTGCACATTGGTAATTCTATTACTAATGACATTATAAAATTTATCTAATCTTTCATCTGTTAAAAATTGTTTTAAAAACTCAAAGAATTCCTTATAATTAATATTATCAGGTAAATTCATAAAAATTCATTTATTAGCAAAATTATAATTTTTTACATATTAACGTAATGCCAACATGCTCAATAAATACATTATTCTACTACCCACTATTGCATCCCATTCAGATAAACCACTAACCTCACAGAGATCAAAACCAATGATTTTTTTATTAGTTTTACTAATCAAATAAAACAAATATTCTATTTGTTCATAACTCAATCCACCAGGTACAGGTGTGCCCGTCTCAGGGCAAAGATAAGGCTGTAACCCATCTATATCAAAACTAATGTATAAATTGTCTGTTAATAAATCAACGATTTGCTTTGCAATATCATGGAAAGATTTACCATTGAACAATTGTACATTAATATCAAAGTCATAAAAAGTAAATATTTTGTCATTTTCTTCCACTAAATTTTTCTCTTCTTCACAATAATCCCTCACGCCAATCTGAACTATTTTATTTACATTATTGTATTTATTTAAAATATTATACATTACTGAAGCATGAGAATATGTGAATCCCAAATAAGCATTTCTGAGATCATGATGAGCATCTATCTGCAAAATGCAAAAATCATCATAGACATTCTGAATAGCATCTATCACACCATAAGTTATACTGTGCTCTCCGCCTATTACTCCTGGTATTTTGTCATTTTGTAAAATTTGAAATACCTGCTTATATATTTCATTTGATGCTTTTTCACAGACATTATTAATAATGTCTAGTTCATTTTTTAACTCATCATTAAGCAATTGATTATTATTCTCTAAAAAATCAATTATTTTTTTTGCACTTGGACGATAAGACTTGCTGATATTTAGAAAAAAATCTTCATTGCTATTATCCCAATAAATACCTTTTTGCCAAGCATAAGAGTCTAAATTATTCATTAAATCTATTTGGGATGAAGCATCCTTGATTTTATGAGGAGCATATAAAGTACCTTCTCTAAACGTTGTGGTGAGCTCAAAGGGTATAGATAATAAAATCAAACTACTTTCAGATTTATCATATGACAACCCAAATACACCATATTTAGAAATATTATCAATGTTTTTCACTTTTTTTAAACAAAAATAAAAAAAATATGTAAAAAATAATAAAAGGAAAATTGAAGGGGGTATGTAATAATAATTATGTATAAGTTTTATATGCTAATATTTTAAAAATATATTAGCTTTATAACAAAATTTTTTTAAGATAAATTTATTAGCTTCAGACTGAGAGGGCAGGTTTGTATATATCAGGTTGAAATTAAAGCATAGGGAAAAGCTAACATAAAAATATTTTTTTCCTCCCCCTCTATCAGATTAAATAATTTTTTATTCTTATTTATTACAAACTTTGTAATTTCGTCTAAAATTTCTTTATGATATACAATTTAGGTATTTACAACACCGTTTTAAATCAGTTTGTTGCTGAAATGAGAGACAAAAATATTCAAAAAGACTCAATGCGATTTCGTACTAATATGGTCAGAGTAGGTGAAATTATGGCTTATGAAATTAGCAAACTTCTCCCTTATAAAACAATAAACGTCGAAACTCCATTAGGTATTGCCGAATCAAAAATCTTGGCAGAGCAACCAGTTTTAGCTACTATTTTGAGAGCTGGCATTCCTTTTCATCAAGGTTTTATAAATTTTTTTGATAAATCTTCTTGTGCATTTGTAACAGCTTATAGGAACCATTTGCATGGAAGTGAGTTTAATATCAATGTAGAGTATGTTAGTACCCCTTCTATTGAAAATAAAATACTTATCCTTTGTGATCCTATGCTGGCTACGGGTAATTCCATTATTCTAAGTTATAAAAAATTATTGTCTCATGGTATACCTAAACAATTACATATCGCATCTATTATAGCTTCTCAAGCTGGCATAGATGATGTGACTAGAAATATTGACCATCCTGATTTCTATATTTGGTCTGCTGCTATTGATAAGCAACTTGATGAAAATTATTACATCGTTCCTGGGTTAGGAGATGCTGGTGATCTAGCCTTTGGTAAAAAAGAATAATTATTTCTAATTTTTTATTTTAATTTAGTAGAAATATTCTTGTATGGTTAGTGTTATAAGTTTTTTATTTAAAAACTTTTATTTACTTATAATCGGTGCTACTAAATTTATGTTTACTACTACTACAGCTAAAATTGCTGGGTTAAATTTTTATGAAGCTTTTTCTGTAACTGCTCTTGGTGGTATAATGGGGTATTTTTTCTTTTATTATCTTTTTGATAGTATTATTCATTTATACAGCATTATTTCTAATCATTACAAAAATCCTAATAAACCACAAAAACCTAAAAAAAATGTTTCTTATAAAAAAAGAAAAAAATATGTTAAGTGGGTAAGACATTATGGATATTGGGGATTGATAGTTTTCACTCCTTGTTTTATTTCTATTCCATTAGGAGCTTTTTTGCTTAGAAGCTATTTCCCACATAAACGTGGAAAAGATTTAATTGTTTGTTTTTCTATAGTCATATGGGCAAGTATTTATACCTTTGCTTTATATTTTAATGAAATTCTTTATATTTTATGAATAAATTAAAAAATAAAAATTTTATTCCTCTAATTTTATTAATAATGCTTCTAGCTACTTCTTGTAGTGTGCCAAAGATGTATCCAGATAAAAAATTTATTATTAAAAATGAAATTAAAATTAATTATGATACATTAGATACATTTCAAACAATTAATAAATCTGATTTTAATTCATTTGTTCGATTGAAACCAAATAGAAAATTCCTTTTCATTTTTAGATTTTATAGCTCTATTTATGCTTTTGCAGATCTGAAATTAGAGGATAGATCTAGTATAAAACAACAAAAATATGATGAACGAATAGCAAAGAAAAAAGAAAAAGGTAAAAAAATAAATTATGAAAGAGAACAAAAAAAATTAAATAAAGGCATAAGAAATTATCTTTTAAATCAAGTGGGTGAACCTCCTACATTTTATGATCCACATATTTCAAAAATATCTACTGAACAGATGCAATTATTTGCTAAAACAAAAGGATATTTTTATGCAAAAGTATCTGATAGTCTAATAATGTCTAGAAAAAATAGATATACTCTACGTTATGAGATCAATCTATGTAGACCTTATATCATATCTTCAATAGATTGGACCTTCCTCGATACCAGCATTGACCAAAATATTTTAAAAAATTTATTTGTAAAACCTTTCAATTATAACAATGTTTTTTTAATTAATAATATTAATTGGCAATATTTGAATAATTCATTTGCTTTAACAGTTCTAGATTATGCTGCAGAGCTACCATTAAAA
>Ga0209508_1002486_pt1 | contig 12022 bp, 10 predicted proteins | sample AD_UKC129_MetaG_FD_184427 | JGI IMG/M metagenome (GOLD analysis project Ga0209508, IMG submission 184427) | Active sludge microbial communities of municipal wastewater-treating anaerobic digesters from Canada - AD_UKC129_MetaG (SPAdes) (version 2) | ecosystem: Engineered > Bioreactor > Anaerobic... | reverse complement strand
ATTCCTTTTAATACTCCGGAGGTTATTAAAATCTTTGTGCCTGCTTCGGGGACAGAGGAAATTTCCGGGTCGAATTCGCATAATTTCTTTAATCTTAGAATCTCCGATTGAGATATTTTTTGAGGAATATTATTTATTCTCAGAAAATCAATGCTTCCGGGTAAAAATCTTAACCCTTCTGTTTGGCGTTCAGTACATTTTACAAATACATATCCCGAAATCAGAGGCTTTTTTATTTTTCTAATTATGTTTTTCGTGCTTATAAGTTTTGTTGTTAATGGTAATTCTGTTTCAAAGCCTTTTTGAACTAGGTTTTCTTGAACCAAAAACTCTTTTCTAATTTTAGTGCGCAAAACAAACCATTCTTCAACTTTCTCCATAACAATTACACAAAGCTCCGCTTCTTGAAGAATATCTTTTTCTCCAAAAAACTTAAAATTTAACACTGCAACAAACTTAAACAAAACATCAATAATTCCTTATGCAAGTTTAAGAAAAATATTTAAAAAGTCCAAATAATTATATGAAAATTGTTGTGTTGGTTACTAAGGCTTCGCTACTGTTGCGGATTACTGCCTGATAACTCATTTTTTCGGGACTTTGTGCCCAAACTGGGGCTGTTAATAATACAGCTGCTAAAATTGTAAATAATTTTTTCATTGTTGTGTCCTCCTTAATTTTTAATGATTTTAAATGTTTTTACTTCTTTGTTTGCTTGAATAACTTTCACAAAATAGTTGGCAGGTACAAGATTGCTCATAACAATGCTTGTTTGGTTGCCTGTAATTTTTTCGCTTTGCAAAAGTTTTCCATTCATGTCATACAGTTGATACGACATTGATTGGATGCTGAGCGTAGTCGAAGCATCTACTTTCAACTGTAAAAAATCCGTAGTTGGGTTGGGGTAAGCCGTAACCGAAAGATTTATGCCTTTGGCTTCCTCAATTGCCGTTACTACCGAGATTTCGAAAGGTTGCTGTACGCCTTGTGCCACAGAACCATTTGCTCCTATGTTGGTGGTGTAAACAACCTGTCCAAGGGAATAGCTCGCCGTGCCGCCGCTACCCGAAGCATTGCCAGGAGAATCATCCATACTATTCCCATAACACCGGATTCTTTTCCGGTATGTTTTTCTATAATCTCCTTTGGCACCCAGACCTCAAGAAGCCCAATAAGGATAAACATAAAAGGCATAAACGAAATCATTTCCAGAAATGAAGATTTAAAATTTTCTATAACCTTGAAGCCAAAGGAAAATTTTGTAAAAAAAGTAACCACGGCAAAAATAACAAAAATTCCTATTACGATAAGGTCATTACGATTCTTTACAAGGTATTTTTTCATACAAAACTCCATAGAAAGGCTATTGCAAGCCCAATAATTAAGGCCCCGATAAAGCTAAACAAATTTCTTGTAAAAGCCACTTTGAATCCAAAAAACTTTGTCTCAAGTGGCAATGTGATTATCCCCACCATCATAAGTGTTGTTATAAACACAGCAATAACTGGGTAGCTTGCACCATTTTTGAGAAGTATTGAAGAAAGTGGATAAGCCACGAACCCCGGAATAAGTGAAATAGAACCCAAAAGAGCAGCAATGACAAACCCAAAAGCTCCAGACTTTTCACCCAGTAGCTTTGCAAGCACCTCTTTTGGAAGAAATGCAAGCAAAAACCCAACAGCAATGAGCACTGTAATAAAAGATGGCAAAATGTTTAAAAAAAGGTTTAGTGCCATCTTAAGCCCCTGGAGTGTTTTATTTCTACTGGCGATAAACCCAAATTATTCAATAGATGGATAAATATCTTGATAAGTTAAACGAAATCAATAAATTATGGAGAAAAAAGGAATAAGAAAAAATGGAAATACCTTTAAGTATGAATTAGTAGAGAAGGCGGTCGCCTCATAGAGCGGAATGCGAATGATGTATGTTTTACAAAATCATCCACAGTCTACTATAATCACATTAAAATTCAAATGCTCTGCATTAGGAAGTTCGATGGTACAAAACGGCACTGGTTAGAAGGTTTATTCTTAGAAATAGCACATCCCTTTTTCTTTCCTAATGCATAATTTGGGTTAATAATAAAAAAGGCTGCCTTATTGGCAGCCTTTTTTTATTTATTTTTGAAATAGTTTACATCGATTTCCCTTGCTGCTTTTGCATCATCTAATCTTTTTAGTGGTGTATTTTGAGGGGCATTTCTCAATAAATCTGGATTTGTGTAAATTTCTTCTTTTATTTTAATCATAGCTTCAGCAAATTCATCTAATCTTTGTTTAGGTTCACTTTCAGTTGGTTCAATCATTAAAGCATCAGGAACAATTAGAGGGAAATATATAGTAGGAGCGTGGAAACCGTAATCAAGTAATCTTTTTGCTATGTCCAATACTTTAACGTTTTGTTCTTTAAATTTTGTACCACTTAAAACAAATTCGTGCATAGGTGTTTCTTTATAAGGCAAATCAAAATGATCTTTCAGTTTAGATAGAAGGTAGTTCGCATTAATGATAGCATTTTTGCTAATTTCCTTCATACCTTCCTTACCTTGCATAAGGATGTATGTATAAGCACGAACTAAAATTGCGAAGTTTCCGAAGAATGAATGGACTTTACCAATTGATTTACTATTTACCCATTCAAGATAGTAAAAACCTTCATCGTTTATTTTAACTTGTGGTAATGGCAAATGTGGTAAAAGTTTTTCTGATACAGCAACAGGTCCACTTCCTGGGCCGCCACCACCGTGAGGAGTAGAGAATGTTTTGTGTAAATTTATATGTACGGCATCAAATCCAATATCTCCTGGTCTTACAATGCCAAGAAGTGCGTTTAAATTTGCGCCATCCATATATAAAAGAGCATCTTTTTCATGCAATTTATCGGCTATATATTTGATATTTTTTTCGAAAATTCCAACTGTATTAGGATTGGTAATCATCATTCCTGCTACATTATCAGTTAATTTTTCTTCAAAATCTTTAATATCAACCATACCTTTTTCGTCGGATTTAACATTAACAGGGATAAGACCTGAAATAGCAACTGAAGCAGGATTGGTTCCATGAGCTGAATCTGGAATTAGTATTATATTCTTATGGGAATTACCTTTTGTATCATGATATTTTTTAAACATCATTATAGCAGTATATTCACCATGAGCACCAGCAGAAGGTTGCAATGTAATACCTTTCAATCCAGTTATTTCTTTTAACATTTCACCTATGTTATACATTAAGGCTAAAGCACCTTGAGTTGTTCTTGTAGGTTGAAATGGATGGATATTTGTGAATCCGGGTAAAGATGCAGTGGTTTCATTAATTTTAGGATTATATTTCATTGTGCAAGAGCCTAATGGGTAGAAGCCTTTATCAATATGATAATTTTTAGTAGAGAGCTTAATATAATGTCTAACAACTTCATTTTCAGCTACTTCAGGAAGGTGCAATTCAGATTTTCTCATAAATTTTTCTGGTATAGGATAAAAATCAGTAATAGGGACATCTAAATTAGGTAGTTTTACACCTTTTTGCCCACTTTTACTTTTTTCAAATATTAATTTCATATATAAACCTTTAAATTTTTGATATAAAATTAAATAAAAATTAGTATAATTTCAAATTTAATGTGAAAAAATATTCTCAAAATATTTTTGAAATAATATTATTTGTGATTCATCTTTTAAAGTTTGTTTTAATAAATTATTAGGTAATAATAAAGATTGAAGCGTATGTTCAATAAATAGAATTTCTAATTCATCTTTTTTATTATTAAAAAATTGTGAAATATGATTTTTAAGTTCAACAATAAATTTTTCAATAATTTCATTTTCCCGTTCGTTTGTTTTATTCAAATTATAGTTTATTAAAGTTGTGATAAAAATATTGAATTCTTCATTTGGAGTGAAAGCTTGGTTTAGAAAAAAATTTAATAGTGTTTGTAAATTAGTAATGTTAATAATTTCATTGATGAATTTATCTTTTTGTCGTATGACAATTTCAAAATATAAATCTTCTTTAGTTTTGAAGTAATAGAAAATTCCACCTTTAGCAACTCGTAAATCTTTAGCTATTTCTTCTATTGTTGTAGCGTCGTAACCTAATTTACTAAATCTTCTTTCAGCAGCTTTGATGATTAGATTACGTTTATTATTATTTTTCATATTTTTTTGTTTTTATTAACAAAATTAATAAAAAGTCGTTATCCAAAAAAGAGTTTTTAAATGATATATTGTGATGATTTAAAGTTTATTTTATAATTGGAAAGTTATCGACTTATTTATAGGGTAATAAGTTAAAAGTTGAATAAATATTATTATTTAGGCTTTAGCCCGCCCGTGCGCCAAGCGCACGGGCTTAAGCTTACACCGTCCGAGCCAATGAAAATTTTAAAAAAAAGACTGTCTTTTCTTGACAGCCTTTTATAAATTATTGCATAAGATCATCTCTTTGTTCTTCATCGGTTTTTGTTCTGGTTTGTTTGAAATCATTAAATTTGTATGTTATGCCTATGAAAAACGCGTTTGAATTTCTTTCTCTTTTTGAGAATGATGTATAGTATTGGGTATTTGTGGTGTTTTCAAATTTCATTAGCTTGAATGGATCAAAAGTTCTGAATGTTAAAAATAGTTTGTCTTCAATTATACTTTTTCTGAGTGATAAATCGTTGTGGATGAATGCTTTAGTTTGGCCTTGAGCTGTAACACTTGGAGAATTGTAAGTAATGTTAAACATCAAATCGAAACCTTTTTGAAATGTTATTGTTGTGTTTAATTTTGTGTTCCAATTATAACTTGATGTGTTCAGATTTTGGTAGTTCCCTAAATTATCTGTGTATCCGCCTTTTATATTAAATTTATAGTAGCTGAAACTTATATTAGCTCTTATAAAATTTGCAAAGTTGTTTTGTGATACAATTTCAAAACCGTATGATTCTTGTTTGCTTAAATTTACTGGTTTTGAAATAATTGTGCCATCTGCATAATAATATTTTAAATTTTCTACGTTGTCATTTGTATTACGGTAAAACAATGATGTATTTATAGATGTTGGGCCTAAAATAATTGAATGTATAAATTCGTATGAATTATAATATTCTGGTGAGATATTTGGATTTCCGGTATTTATATATGGGTAATCTGTTGAATCAATAAATGGATTTAATTGATTTGCATTTGGTCTATTTAATCTTCGGCTGTAACTAAATTGTAGAAGATTGGTAGTTGTAATATCATAGCTTATGTGAAGTGTTGGAAAGATGCTTTTATAAATTTTATCGACTTTTAAGTTTTGAGATTTTTGATTTAAATTGATTTTCGCATATTCGTATCTAAGACCGAATTGGAACTTTAAATTATCGTATCTTGAGCCAAAGGTTGTGTAAAAGGAATAAAAATTTTCATCGAAATCGTAGTTATTAAATCTTAAATTATTCTTTGAGGTAAATGAATTTTCATCACTGCGCCAATTATTGGATAGTTTTACACCTGTTTCTAATTGTGTGAATTCATCAAATGGTAGTGTATAGTCTGATTGGAGTGTTAAATTGTTTCTTTTAGAATTTTGTTGTGTAAATCCATTAAAATTTTTAGGTTTATAGTTACCTTGTAAATTTATATTTGAGTTATCGTCTTCTAAAAATTTAGAATATGATAAATTTGTAATTAAATTTTGCCCTTTATCGTTTATATTGATTTTATGATTTATATTAAAATTAAATCCGTGATTATCTTCTGTATTCTTGCTTATTCGGTAATAATCTTCAATTGTTGCAAGATTTTCTGATAAACTTAAATAATTAATGTTACCATTCATTTTTCTGTTGTTTAAATTGTAAGAAAATGTAAATAATAATGAATGGTCGTTTGAAAAATTATATTCTGTTCCAATCCTGAAATTGTGCATATTCATTTCTCTTTTGGAACTACCGTATTGGTTATAATATGATGTATCCGGGTAAAAATTAGTTCTTTCAGATGTATTTTTGAATTCCATATTCATAATGCGAAAGTTATAAGAACCGAAAAAATTCCAATTATTATATCGATAATTTAAATTTAATGAACCATTGTATCTATCGTTATTTCCTGCATTTAAATTGATAAGAGCACTGTAATTTTGTGTATTATCTTTTTTTGTAATGATATTAATTATTCCCGTTGTTCCATCCGGATCATATTTTGCAGATGGATTAGTTACTATTTCAATTCTTTCAATGGATGATGCGGGTAATTGTGCCATAGCGTCAGCATTCGACATTCCCATTAACGAAACAGGTCTGTTATCAATCAAAATAGTTACATTCTGGTTTCCACGTAGGCTAATATTGCCATCGATATCAACGCTTACAGAAGGTACATTTTGCAAGACATCTGCTGCGGAGCCGCCAGAGTTTTGTGTTGCTTCATCTAAATTAAAAACTCTTTTATCTAGTTTGAATTCCATCATTTCTTTTTTTCCAGTTACAACAACTTCTTGCAATTGTTTATCGGCTGTTAATAATTTGATTATTCGTAAATCTATGGTAGTTTTTTGGGGTGTTATAAGCAAATCAGTAATACGTTTTTTTTGATATCCAATAAACTTAATTTCAAGAATATATCGACCAGGAGAAAGTTCAGATATGGCAAAATTTCCATCCTTATCAGTAATAGATCCGCCAGTTATCTTTTGAGTTCTTGTATTTATTAAAGCAATATTAGCGTATTCTATAGGCAAATTCGATAAAGAATCATAAATTATACCTTTAATTAAGCCCGATTTAAAATTTGTATTAGTTGTTTTTTGTGCAAAACTTAGCGCTATAGCAAGTAAAAGTGGAAAAATAATTTTAGTTCTCATACAATTTCCAAATATTTTTATAAATTAGACAATTAAAATAATAAAATAGTTTAACAAAAATTAATGAAACTTTTTCGTTTATTTATTATCAAACAAAAATGAATAAAATGAGGTAGTAATGAAAGAGTTATATTCAAAAGAAGATGTAAAAATTATGAAAAATATTGATGAATCCTACTTAAAAGGAGAAAGTCGTATTTACGAAATTAAAAAATTTGCAGAATTACAAGGGTATAAAAAAATAGGTATAGCAAATTGTATTTCAATGAATAAAGAAGCAGAAAAGTTAAAGGAAATTTTCAGCGATAAATTTGAAGTTTATACTATAAATTGTAAAGAAAATAGTATTCCAGAAGCAGAATTTTTTGATGATCCGAATGCAAAAGGAATAATTTGTAATCCAAAAGGGCAAGCAAAGTATTTACAAGAAAAAGGCACAGAGTTAAATATAGTTTTAGGTTTGTGTCACGGCCACGATATGTTATTCAATATGTACAGTAAAGTGCCTACAACCACATTAGTTGTTAAAGATAAAAAGCATAAGCATAATCCAATTCTCGAATTAAGAGATTAAAAAAATTCAAGAAAGATATTAGAACAAAAATTCTTCATTAGCTCAGACAGTATAAGCTTAGCCCACGTGCGGCTGCGCCGCACGTGGGCAGCGGGCCGGAACGGCCCGCTAAAAATCTTTTCTTTATCACCTTACAAAGTGTAGCTTAACGGTTTCACACTTCCACAAATCCCTAAAAGTAGCGTCATAAAGCAGTGCTGATAGTCTGTTTCACTGAAAATAATCCTCTTGGCAAAACTTATATTGACTTTCACATATTTTTATATTTGTTGCAGATTCCTTTATAATAAAATTGTATTCAGAATTATATCGTAGAAGCAATTATATTGTATTTACAAATATATTATTGAGAATCGCAAATATATCGTATATACAACTATATTGCAAATACAATATATTTTTAAGAAAAGTCAATATATCGAAAATACTATTATATCGTATTTACGAAAATATTATTGCTTTAAGTTTGCTCTTACTTTGGAAAATTTTCAGTCAATAGTTATTTTGGTAAAAGAGTAAATATTGTAAGTTGTTAGTAATATGTAAGATATGGTTTAAAAAAGTTAAATATTTTTGGGCGTTAGCCCGCCCGTGCGCCGTACGGCGCACGGGCTTTATGCTTACACCGTCTGAGCTATAATATGTATTTATTCTTCTCGATAATTATAGTATGAATTTGCTTGTGCTGTTGGTGTAACAACAACTTCGTTAATACAAACGTGATCAGGTGTGGTAGCTATCCAAAAAACTATATCAGCAATATCTTCTGCTACAAGAGGTTTTATTCCTTTGTAAACATCTTTTGCTTTATTTATGTCACCATTAAAACGTACAATGCTGAATTCTGTTTCAACCATTCCGGGATCAACAGTTGAAACTTTTACATTTGTTCCCAATAAATCTGCTCGTAAAGCTTGAGTAATTGCTAATTCCGCGTGTTTTGTAGCACAATAAACTGCTCCTTTTGTATAAGGATTACGCCCAGCAATTGAGCCCATATTAATTATATGACCACTTTTTCTTTCCACCATTCCGGGAAGAATTGCTCTTGTTACGTATAAAAGGCCTTTTATATTTGTATCAATCATTATATCCCAATTATTCGGATCATCCAAATAAAGTTTTTCTAATCCTTTAGCTAATCCTGCATTATTGAAAAGAATATCAATATTCTTAAATTCTGCTGGTAAGTTATTTATAACATTAACAACATCATTATTATTAGTTACATCTAATTGTGCTATATAAACTCTGACGTTATATTTTTTTTCAATATCTGCTTTAATTTCTTCCAAAATGTTTAACCTTCTTGCTGTGAGAACTAAATTACATCCTGCTTCTGCAAATTTATACGCAGTTGCTTTACCAATTCCAGCTGAAGCACCTGTGATAAACACAATTTTGTTTTTTAAGTTTTTCATAATATTATTACCTTAACATTTGTTTGTTGATAGTATAATTATCGTATAAATTTTTATAATGTTTTTTGGAATATTCTTGTGCTTCTTTAAGGCTGTTAAAAATTATATCTATTTGAACACGATAGAATAGTTTTTTATATTTTGTTAATAAAGCCTTTCTAATAACAACAGGATATCCTTTTTGTTTAATAGACTTAGCAACTTTTATTGCTTTATCTGGATTATCCCAAGCACTAACTTGAACAATATATTTAATTTTATTTGATAAAATATTCCATTTAACAAAAACAAAATCATCAAAATCCAATATTGGTATTGAATCGCTGGAAACTTGTTGTTTGTTGGTTGATGTATCAATTACTGTTATTGGTTGTTTAATAAAAATGGAATCTACTTGCTTTATAATAATTGTATCTTTTAAAGTTTTTTTCTGTTTAGGAGGTATAGCTTTTAATACATACTTTTTATTTATCGTTAAACTATCCTTAATGTTAGTAAAGTCCAAATTATCAGTTTGTGAAATATATCTGTCACAATTTATATTCAGAATATATTTATCCCCTGAATTTAACTTTAAGATAAATTTACCAGAAATATCGTCTGAATATACACCGCCTTTATCTTGATTTAAACTATCATTATTGCTATAAGTAATTTTAGCATATAAAGGTCGATTAATTGAATCTACAACACTTCCAACAAATTTAATAATTGGGATAAATTGAGCCTTATATGATTTAAATAAATTTTTGTTATCAAAATCTACATTCGAAGCAAATATGAAACTGTTTTTGTCGAGTAATTTAATTAGCAATTCATCGTTTGCTGTATTAATATATTTTTCTAAATTTTCTGGTTTGCTCCATTCAGTCCAAGTTTTTTTTGATAATCTTTTTGAAAAATATATATCAAATCCACCAAAACCATCTGGCCTATCGCTAGCAAAGTAAAGTGTTTGTTTGTCTGGAGAAAGAAAAGGAGTTCTTTCAGCATATTTAGTATTTATTCTTTGACCTAAATTAATTGGTTCGCTCCAAGTTCCATCCTTTTTCTTATATGAAAGGAAAATATCTGTATTTCCCCAAGAATAGTTATCATAATTATAGTGGAGAGGTTTAGTTTTACCTATGACATTATTACCATCACTACAAAATAAAACAACTGTACTATCGTTAGTAAAACAACTATCAACAAAATTATGATCAAAAAATAATCTTGCGCCTTCTTCAGGTATCTCTTTTCTTGGCAAAATCTCAAGGGTCTTAGGAGAAATATCATCTTGAGTTATAATAAACCTATAATTATTTTTTTGTAATAATTCTGTGATATCAATAAAATTAGGATTTCTTGTTTCAAATAAAACTTTAAACCTATTATAAGTTGTTATCATACTTGTAAAATCATTTTTCTTTTGATAGTAACTAACAAGTAATTTAAAAGCTGTTAAAGCATTATCCTTAGGTGCGTTTTTAATAATATATTCTTGATAATAATTTACATCAATTTCTGAAGGTATATCGTAAAATTTGTTAGTTGAACTACAACTTATTGATAATAATGATAATAACAGTAAAAATATTGATAAATTCGTTTTCATATAAAAGATAAAAATTTTGTTAAAAAATGTTATTTTTAAAATAATAAAATAATTTATTTTTCTATTAAAAGAAAGGGCAAAAATTGGATAAAAATAAAATTGTTTTAGGAATGAGTGGCGGCGTTGATTCTTCAGTTACAGCAAGATTATTATTAGATATGGGTTTTGAAGTATATGGAATAACATTAAAAACATGGGGACATCTTGAATTAGTTAATTATGATACATTTGAATTGGGTTGTTGCTCTTTAAAAGACGCCAGATGTGTTGCCAATAATATAGGAATTTCGCATATTACTAAAGATATAAGTGACGAATTCGAAAATATGATAATTGGTAATTTTATTGGCGAGTATCTTAATGGTAGAACACCTAATCCTTGTACAGTTTGTAACAGAGAAATAAAATGGAAATATTTAATTGACTATGCTAATGAAATTGGGGCATATTATGTTGCAACAGGCCATTACGCTGTAATTGAAAATGTAGATAATAACTACTTATTGAAAAGATCTTTAGATAAAATCAAAGATCAAACTTATTTTCTATGGAAATTAACTCAAGACGATTTAAAGAGAACGATTTTCCCATTATCGCCATATACAAAGCCGCAAGTAAGAGAAATAGCGAAAAATTATGGTATCCATAATGCTTCTAAACCTGATAGTCAAGAGATATGTTTTGTAAATGACAATCGTTATACAAATTTTATTGAGCAAAAAATTAGTGAAAGAAATATAAAAATTGAGGTTGGTGATTTTGTTTACAAAGGAAAAATTGTTGGAAAACATAAAGGAGTACATAATTATACTATTGGACAACGTCGAGGAATAGGTATTGCATTAGGTAAACCAGTTTTTGTAGTTAAAATTGATACCGAGCTCAATACCGTTCATTTAGGTGATTTTGAAGATTTATTATCTGACATTGTTATTGCAAACCAACCAAATTATCAAAAAGGCGAACTTTTAAAAGTTGGTCAAAAAGTTGTTGCAAAAATTCGTTATGGAGATGTTGGAACTAAAGCGGTTGTTGAAGAAGTAAATGATTTAAATATAAAATTAAAATTTGAAGAAAAGAAAAGTGCTATAACGCCAGGGCAATCACTTGTTATTTATGACGAAAATTATCAATATTTATTAGCAGGTGGTGTTATTAGTTCGGCAGTTTAAACAAATATACTTTGCTATCTAAGGTAGAGATAAAGATTTTTTTTGAACTATAAAGTATATCGGATATCCATGAATTAGTTATTTTAATATCATAGATGATTTTATCATTATTAATATCATAAACAATAACTCTATTATCCCAACCAGCACTAATGAGAAAATTATCTTCTTTTACTAATTTTATTATTTTGTTGGTATGTAATTGAATAGATTTTGTGAATGAATGTCTATTGATATCATAAAAATTAATTTTACCTATTTCGTCGCCAAAAATTATTGTTGTGTCATTTAAATTGCAAGTGGAAGTAAGAGAAAAATCATAATAGCTAATTTTTTCTAACTCTGCTGATTTATTATAAAACTGTAGTTCACATCCATATAAGTTATTAATAACATTTACAAATTTAGGGTCATTACCA
>Ga0209508_1002485_pt1 | contig 12047 bp, 12 predicted proteins | sample AD_UKC129_MetaG_FD_184427 | JGI IMG/M metagenome (GOLD analysis project Ga0209508, IMG submission 184427) | Active sludge microbial communities of municipal wastewater-treating anaerobic digesters from Canada - AD_UKC129_MetaG (SPAdes) (version 2) | ecosystem: Engineered > Bioreactor > Anaerobic... | reverse complement strand
ATTATTAAGGTGACTCATTTCGGACCCTCCAATATGTTTTGGTTTTGTCACTTAAAACATTATCAGAGGTTCTGATTTGAGTCACTTCTTTTTTATCATGTTTGGGCAATTAATTTTACAACTTACCGTTTGATTGTGTAAGTTATATTTGGTATAATATATATGTTTTTAGGAATACATATGAATTAGTACTGCAGTACTTATAACAAAATATTCATTTTTTTCAAGTAAACATAACATGTAATGACTTAGTTATTACCCCTATTATTGCGAGAACATGTAATAGCATCATTACATGAACAATTGTTTTATTTGTTTAAAAAAATGTTATTATTTTGTGTTCCTAGGTATTCAGGGATATTAATAATAAAATATTAGGGAGGTTTACTATGTACAAAAAGACTTTTGCTTCAATGTTAATCGTGTTTCTTATTTTTAGTTTGTTATCAATTAATATTTCAGCATATTCTTTATCACCTAATGAACCAGGAACCAATATTTTCCCATATTATATTAATACTACTGTTCCTACTTCGGCTAGAAGTAATATACAACTAGCTGCCCAAGGACTTAGTAATTATAAATGGGGAAGTACGCTAGTTATCAGTTATAAAGGAACAAGACAGGGTAGTGTAAGTTGGCAAGATAGTAGAAGTGAAATTGCATACCTAAATATTTCAGAATTATCTACACAATCTGGATGGGAGTTCTTGGCATCAAGTAATTATGCTATTGCTGTTACTGTTGTTAACGGAAGTCCATATAATTATTTTGATATTATTCTTAATTCTTATTTTGGATCTATTTGGGGAAATGGGAGTGGAACTGTAACTATTAATGGAACCCAATATTGTATAATAGATTACCAAGGAATCGTTACCCATGAGCTAGGTCATGCAGTTGGTTTAAATGATACATACTGGGTCCCAACAACAGAAACTTATCCAACAATGTTTTATAATGTTAAAAGATATCCATCTACTTATGGTGCTCCACATCCCTTTGAATTGAGAACTCTAGAACCAGATGACAGGAGAGGGCTTGATGCACTGGGCTATTAGTTTGCACTTTTATTATCTGAATCACATTATAAATAAAATTTTAATAAAAGGAGTGATCATTTATGAATATTAAGAGGGTTTTAGTTATTCCAATAGTGGCTGTTGTACTAATTGTTGCAGCTACTATTAGTTACAGTCATATTAGTGGGAATATAAATAAAGATTCGTATGAAACGAATGCAGAGATTTCAGTTAAGTCAAGCTTTAAGAATCAAGTCGAGCCAATATCAGTTTCAGCATCGATGATAGGTGATGAAATTGATTGGCTGAATGACTCTGATTTGATTGTAAGGTTAAAATTAACGAACTTAGATTTTACTGACTATTTGGAAGATTCTTATTTTGGACAACTTGAATATAAAATTTATAGTGCCAAAGTACTGGAAACATTTAAGGGTAAATGCCCCAAAGATATTAAGATAAGAATAAGTCAATTAGCATTTATTACCCAAAATACTGTATCTGATATTATTCTCGGACGGGAGTATATCCTACATTTAAACAAAACTCCTGAAGAATATGGAGATAATACCTATTATATTAATACATCCAAGGAATATGTCTATGAATTGATTGAAGACAGTAATAATAAAAATGAAAAGGTATTTATGAGGGAAAGCACAGAAAATCCTCACTATTCAGACTTGGGATTAAAGGAAAAACTAACTTTAAAGGAATATAAAAAAGTAATAAAATCTATAATTGAAAAAGACCGAGGTACATCGGAGCAGCTTGAAAAGGAATTCGGTCAACGCAAAAAAGATAAAGATTAAAAAAGGAAAATTAAGTGGGACAGATGGAAAACACTACCTCTGTCCCACTTTGTTATTTTATTCTTCACTAATTATAAATTTAAATTTATCAATGGAATATCCGCCAATTTCCCCTTCCACCGTATAAGTTCCCGGTTTTAAATCAGCATGTTCAAGGTCTGCTTGAATAAGATTAAAAAACATTCTTTCCCGGGACATTAACACACCCTTTTCCGGCACGGGAATTTCAATGTCTTTCCATAATTTATAATCTTCTTCGCCGGTGATTTTTATCCATCCCTTTATGTTTTCGTTAAATGTAATGTCCTCATCTCCATTGTTAATTAAGACAGCATTGATAGTAAGGGTCTCGTCTTTTGAATATTTGTCTTTGACAGAATAACATGTGAAATCATTTTTATTTATATTGCCCGCAACTTTCCAACCCTTATCAATATTAATGTTAAACAGCTTTCTCATTATAGCAGCATATAAATTCTTGTTGTCACTGTAGAGAAAAGTAAATTGTTTTCCGCTTTTGGGATGCCATATGCATTCAGCACTTATATCACGGCTGAAAGTATTTATTTGCAGAGATATAAGAGCTGTACCCTTTTCAGACTTCATTCTAAAGTATACATGAACGCTGTTTATACTATGTCCACGAACAAAACCAATATCCTGAAATTTTTCTTGCCATAAACTTTTATCATTAATAAGGTTTAGTACATCACTTATAATTTTATTATTTTCGGTCTCGAGTAATGGAAGATCCTTCTCATTTCCAAATCCGATATCAACATTGCCATAAACATAAATTTCATCAATATATGAATCCTGTATACCTGTTACATCCGCCAAGTACCCATCAAGCTTTATTTTCTCAGCTTCAATATCATCTGAAGCATAGTCAGGTTCCGGCATGCCGATATCGTTGCCTTGATCTTGGGTCAAATCCGTAGCCGTAGGCTCAATCGCCATTTGCGGTGAAACTAAATTATTATCCTGTTGTCCTAAATCAGTAATTTGACTTGATTCATCTGATTTATCAGCTTTTGGATTTGCCATAAGTCCTATCCCCACTATCGACACAATAATAATTGAAACAGCAATTACCCAAAAAACCGGCTTTTTATAGTTTAACACATTTTTAATTCTCCTTTTTACATTTCCCTCGCCAAAAGCAAGGGGACTTCCGTTTAAAATATGTTTCCCGGCAGCAAGGGATAATATCAAATTGGCATAGGGCTTTTTAATATCTTCATTCATTACCTTCAATACTTTTTCATCACAGGAAAGCTCCATGTCCGTGCTCATCAACATGAACGCAATCCACACCAAAGGATTAAACCAATGTACGGTCAATATCAAGAAAGCCAGTCTTTTTATGATATGGTCTTTTCTACGAATATGGGTCTTCTCATGTATGAGAATGTAGTTTTGCTCCTCCTTTAGAAGTCCAACCGGCATATATATCTTTGGATTTATTAATCCCAGTACAAAGGGTGTTTTTAAGTTGTTTGCTTCATAGATGTTTTTATCAATCAGTTTTGCACCTTTAAGCTGCCTTTTTAACAGCAAAACGGAAAAGAAACTATATAAAAGCAATGCAATTATGCCAAAAAGCCAGATAAATGTTCCTATTTTCACATATATCTGAAGGGGATTTACACTTGCTTCTACAGCCGGTGCAGGAAGAGAATTGTTTACAAAGGAATCCACTGCTTCTATCCCGCTGTTTATTTTCGGACTTTGCTGATAAATTATATCATGGGGAATGGGAGCAGGATTCGTATTTCTGGGCATAAGGCTAAATATGCTTTCAAAGGAAAACGGAATTATAAGCCTAAATGCCACCACTCCCCACAGAGCATAGGAGATAAATTTGGGAGCTTTCTTGAGTAAAAACCTTATTGCTATCACAAAAAGAATTACATAGCTTGCGGTAAGGCTCATATTCAAAACAGTCAAAAATAGTTTACTCATTACTACTCCTCCCTATGCTCGTCAATCAATCTCTTCAACTCTTCGGCCTGACGTTTGCTTAGTTTTCTTCCGCCGATAAAAGCCGTTAAAAACTTCGGCAAAGACCCTCCAAAGTTATCCTCAACAAAGCGTATACTTTGCCTGGCATAATAATCGTCCTTGGTAATTAGAGATGATACAATGGCATCTTCATTTTTAAAAATTCCCTTATCGCATAATTTTTTGAGTACCGTGTATGTTGTGGACTTTTTCCATTTCATTTCTTTCTCACATAGCTTTACAAGATCACCGGAACCTATCGGCTCATTTTGCCATATTAATTCTGCAAATTTTTCTTCACTTTCCGTAAGCTTATATTCTTTCACAATAACACCTCCTTGGTCTATGTAATATAGACCTGCAATATAAGTCTACACATTATAGACCAAATTGTCAATGAAGATTTATATTTTAAATAAAAATGAATTTCTCATTACCTTCTAGTAATCCAAGAACATCTGCTTTTGACGGTATATAATTTCCAGCATTTCATCCGCAAACTGTCTGGCAAGTTCCATATCCGCCTGCATTGTCTGATTTGTCTTGTAGCAATCTAATGCCCGGGAAATAAAGGAATGATATTTTTCAGGTAAATTTCTAATTCCCCACTCACCACCCGACTGCTTTGAAAGGTATAAGCCATCTTCTAAAAATGCCAAAACTCTGCATAGATTAAGGGTCATATAAACGGGTTCTCTGCTTATTTCCTCTCTTGCCCCTTTTACATCACACCAGATACTATCCAAATAATCCTTCTTCGGTACCTCTCCGAATACATTTTCAATTTTTTCTCCATAAAGCACTATTCCATATTTATTTATGACAGTGAAATGGGCGGCAAGGTCTTTATCCTCACCTTTCATATTTTCCACATATTTTTTCGGGTCATCTTTAATCCACTGTATATACATCGGTGAAAAATGCAATTCAAAAGGTGTCGGATACACAAAGGGTTTGCAGAATTCTCTCTTTACAACACTGATTTCCAATCCTTTCGCAGGACCCTTCTCATTCAACTTCACAACCTGTTTTAAAAACTCGATTTTCTGCTCAATGCCAATGTCATTTTCAATCACTACAATAAAGTCAATATCGCTTTTTTCAGGATTAAAATAATTCATTGCCATAGAGCCGTGCAAGTAAATCCCGGTAAGTTTCTTACCGATTATTTCTCTGCTCATGGAAGTAAATTCATCAATCAATGTTTGATAATACAAATATACCTTGCCCCCTTACAGGCTTTCTGTCTATTTTTCAACAAGACAATCAACTTACCGTCCTTGTAATATTTCTCATTAATTATTATAACGCATTGCCCTTTATTGGAATACCTGCACTAATGTTTTCATTTTTGAAAAGTTGAATACTTCCCACTTTTTTATTAGAATTAAGTAGGGGAAGTACTTGTGAAGAGGAGGTTTTTATGCAAAAGGTAATATTTCTTGTTGATATGAATGCTTTTTTTATAAGCTGCGAAATGACTAGAAATCCTTCTCTTGTTGGAAAACCTTCTGCTGTAGCCGGAGATCCGAAAAACCGTTCCGGAATCATACTGGCAGCAAACTATGAGGCTAGATCCTTCGGTGTGAAAACAACAATGGTTATTCATGAAGCCTTAAAACTTTGTCCAAACCTGCGTTTAGTTCCGCCGGATCATCCTTTTTACGAATCAAAATCCAAACAAGTCATGGCTTTACTGTCTAACTACTCCCCTGTTGTCGAACAGAATAGCATTGATGAAGCCTGGTTGGATATGACCGGCACAGAAGGGTTGTTTGGAACTCCGATAGAAGCTGCGAAGAGAATTATGAACGAAATCAAGGATAGTCTTGGTCTTTGGTGTTCTATTGGTATTTCCGAAAACAAGTTTCTTTCCAAGATGGCCTCAGAACTAAAGAAGCCTTTGGGAATCACTGAACTCTGGAAACGCGATGTTCCGACAAAGCTTTGGCCTCTTCCAATAAAGTCAATGTACGGAATCGGTAAGAAAACTGCCGACAAACTTAATACCTTGGGAATACAAACCATAGGAGATCTCGCAAAGCATGATAGGCACCAACTGGTTAAAATCTTTGGAAAATACGGAGATGAAATGCATTTACATGCAAACGGTCATGATACATCTTTAATACAACCTCATTTGACGGGAGAAATGAAATCCATAGGCCGGTCCACAACTCTACCTGAAGATGTTAATGATATTGAAAAGGCTAAATTAATTTTATTAAAACTGTCTGAAGATATTGGAATGACCGCAAGAAAATACGAAAAAAAAGCCCGTACCGTACAAATAACACTAAAATACACCGACTTTAAGGTTGTCACCAGGCAAATGACTGTATCTCCAACATGTGCAACCAACGATATTTATAAAGCTGGCTGCTCTTTGCTTGAACAGAATTGGAACCCGTTTCGTCCTGTAAGATTAATCGGGATCAGTATCTCAGGCTTTGACGAAAATTGTGCTATGGGCCAGGTATCACTCTTTGACCTTTATGAAAATAAGACTAATACAAAAGATGACAAGCTTGAACAAATTGACAAAGCCATCGATAAAATACGGACAAAATACGGCATTAATAAGGTAAGCCGTGCATCCCTGATAAATAAAGAAAATTCCAATAGCCATGCTGAACACAGAAAGTAATTGGCATCTATTAAAGATATTTTAAACGGGACAAGGTACCTGTCCCCTCGTCCCTAATAGTCGGTTAGAATCGCAATTTTTTTAATTGTTTGAGAATCCATGTCGGTCGATAACTCAATAATGACAAGCTTTTTTTGGAATCTTGTTCGAAGAAGTCCGTCACGGTTTATGTTCTCCCTCGTCCCTGTTTTTTTATATCCTCTTTCTTTGAGCTTTTCTGCCGCTTGCTCAATATTGTCACCCACATGTATCCCAAAAACGTGGTAGTCACCGCCGGTAATAAAAATTTGTGTTAAACGTCGGTCAATTGAGTCTTTCGGTATCTTAAAATAATAGCCTTCGACATAACCGTCACTTGTCCCTTTTGCCCCGGGCATATCATCATTAAATTGATTGGCACGTTCTTCTGTAAGTCCGGCAAATTCGAGGTATTCCACCCCCATAAAACTATTGCTGTTTACTTCCTGCGCTTCTTGTATTGTTTCTTCAACAAGCTTTATTTTTGAACTTTCTCTACTCTTAATAAAAACCACTGTTAACGTAATTATTAATAAACATATCAAAACTATAATCATTATCGTCTTTTTCACCATCAATTCTCCTTTAATCTTCTGGATTGGACAGAGCTGCAAATCCCCTTGCATCGCTCTCCACTTCTTGAGAATAATAACCAGGGTAATCATCATCAGAAGAAATATAGGGTGCATTCCACTCTCTTAGTAAATTATCTGAAATCCCATATAATCCTGGATTTTTCTTCACGTAATTCTGATATTGATGTCGCATCTCGTGGGTCAAGGTGTCTATGACCTTATCTACTGAAAAATTCCCGGTAGAATCTTCAATAAATTGCGGGTTTATTGAAATATGTCTGCCAAAACCCAAAAAGCCTCCCGGATTGGAATGACCGTATCCTTCGCTGTCATAATCAACCCTTGTACTGGATTTTCCAAACAAAACAAAACTTACCTGGTTAACATAATCCTGTATGATGTCTTTTTTCTCTTCTTCGGACATATTGACCCATTGTTCACGTACCTCAGGTGTAAACACAGATTCAGCTATAGCCTGACATTGTTCGGATTTCTCAAACTCGCCTTCCCAAAATCTTGCTTCTGCAATAGCATCTCTTAAATCATGGGATGGATTGTCATCGTCTAACTCTCTAAATCTGGAATTAAAATCTTTCTTTAGTTGTTCGTCAGTAATGGTTGATTTCATTAAGTCGCTGAGGGAAGTCATCTTATCCCACCACAGAAAAGTACCTGTTTTTACTTTGAAGTCAGATGGGTCCAAGTCGTAGGAATGCTCCAGCAAATCTGATATACCGGTGCTAAAAGGGTTGTCAACCAATTGACTGATTTCATAATGAATTGCATTGCAAAAAGATACCAACCTCCGTCTTTTCTCGTTTAGTTCCTCTATGTCATATTCGGACAGAGATATGCTCAAAGCTCCTATACCTCCCGCATTTGCCACAATGTCCACCGCTCTCCTCGCTGCTCGAAGTGCATTATAAAGAGGCTCAACATTAGTTGAATTAATACGATTATACAAATGTCTTGAACACTCAATCCATGACATACTAACAGATTTCATTCAACGCTACCTCCCCCTATCACCAGATCTTCTATTTGCTCTCTTCCCAGTACTCGCCATGTTATTATCCAATTCTATCATAGTCTCTTTGGTATATGTAACAAAACTATCCATTTGAATAAAACAATCCCTTAACAATTCCGTATGTTCCTTTATTTTGTTATATAAATCCTCAGCCATTTCACTTGCCTGTCCTTGATAGTTTCCCAAAAAGTTTGCCTTTAATCTTTCCAGATTATTTATTGCTTGATCTGCATATTCAGCACATTGCTTGTATTTCGAACTAATTTCATCCATATGCTCCGGATCATAGATTAGCTTGGCATTACTCATCACAAACTCATCCTTTCCTTGAGGATATTTACAATATTTTTCCGGCTCGTGGAATGAAGAACCTGTTCCAAGCAATCGTAAACATACAGTTTTCCATCTGCCTTTAAAAAAACTTCGTCCTTCTTAGTGTTGGCAAATTGGGATGTCAATCTAAAATTAGTTTTATAGTCCAAACTAAATTTTTTTGTGAATTCGCTATACTCAAGGGATTCAGAATAATCCGATTCATCCTTTACATCTTCTGCTAATAAATCGTAGTTCTCAGCTATTTGCTCTGCACCCATTGAGGTTTTAATTACGCTGACGGAATACTCTTTAAAAACAGGATTTAAGAATATAACAATGCTCTGAGTCTCATTCTCAATTCCTATCAACATTCTATTGAGCTTAATATGCTTTTTTGCTTCTTTGAATCTGCGTAAACGATCAGTAACCTTAAGACCTTCTTTAGAAAACTCATGGTTATTTATAAGCAATCCTTTTTTTATCATACCGTCTTTTATTGCTTCAATCATTATTTCCGACATATTAAACTCTTTAAAAGACGGCATAAAGAGGATATCCTTACCATCCAACGCTCGATTAAGAACATAAATCTCTTTGATATTCATATATTTCCCCCTCTTTTAAATAGTGCTTATAATTCTTACACTATCGGAATTCGATACAAATAATGACTTGTTTTTCAGCAACTCAGCTGTTTCCTGGCTTAGTTGGTCAACTAATCCGGCTATTTCATTACCATACTTTTCTAGTAGCCCTTGAATTTGTACGCACTTTTTCTTTGCGTCGCCTTCCCAATTATTTTGCATAAGCAACCCATTTATAACGGTCATAGTTGACTTAATGTCGTTAAAACTGTTCTTGATATCCACAAACCCATTAACCGAGTCTTGAACTGAATCTTTTATTTCTATCGTATCAATCATTTCAGTACTCCTCCCAAATTCCTATGCGACTTGACCACAAATCCCTAAGATCTTTAGCATTATTTATACATGTTTCAAGATCTATTAAAAAAGAGTCAAATACTGCAATTTGTCGGCTATGAATCCCTACCCAATCACCAACTTTACTTATATATATATTATAGTATTCACCATATACATCTTGTGGATGTATCAAAGAGCTTGACACACTTCTGGCTTTATTTACAGAGTCTTCTATATCTGAATGTTTGCTTCTAAGTAAATACACAATATTTTCGTAATACAGATATTTTTCTCGGGCTTCCGGATATTTCAACCGCTTTGGCATGACTATTTTCCCCCGTTATATTATTAAAGTGATCAAATCTTATTTGCAATATTATTTGGATATTTTTACGCAAATAAAATATATCATAGTATTCTATAAAAATCTATTCTTTTTTATTCTCTGAAAATAAATGCCTTGCCGAGGCGTTTTTCCAATTCCTTGCCAATATTCGGCAGATCACTCAATCTATCCATAGTCTTATCCCCTTAATTCCTCTGCTTTTTCATCAAGGCTGCAAGCCGTGTCATGCTCTTTCCACCGGGTGCCTGAGTACCGTTTTCATACTTTCCGGTTTGGATTTTCTCGGGTCGGAAAGATAAATCTCGTGATGTTTTCCGCCACTGGTCAGTCTGTCCTTTAATCCGTGTTCCGAAAGAAAAGCCTCAACTTTCTTCATAGTCTCCGGCTCGGTTGAATAAGGTCCGATATGCATAATTTGTACGCACAAACCCTCTTCAAAAGCTTCAAAGCGGGCCTTATTAATTTCTAATTCCGGCTTCTTCCTCGCCAATTCATCAACTGCCCATTGTACAGTCTCCACATTTACAAATTCAGGTTGGCGTATCATCAAAGTCCATTTCCAGTTATCCCTTTTTTCCAAGGAGAAGCTGCCCCCATCAATCCACCACAACCCCTCAAGGGGAGGAACCACATAATCAAAAAATCCTTCCGGTTGCTTTCCTTTCTTCTTGCTCATCTTGATGGCATATGACAATCCATACAACAGCTCAGTCGCATGTTCAAATTCAGGATTATCATTGGGATCTCCGCTTCCGTCCACCATAAGAAAATTCATAGGAGGCACCTCAATTAAAACCGGCTTATCCTTTGGCATATACAAATCCTTCTGCTCTTTTTTATAATCCATTGCCTTTTCACTCATTTCAAATCCTCCTACTGTTTAATATAAAACAACCGGCATTGAAGCGTAACAGGCTGATATGCCATTTCGTTTCTATAGTAAGCTTTTTTGTTCAACTTTTCACTATATAGTATTTTCACATTTATAATATCATATTAAACCTTATTCATCTATGCCGGATTTAATATAAGATGCCCCCATTGCTTTTGTTTCATTTTTCATGGCTGTTATCTGTTGAATATCCTGTATAGGAAAACCGCTGCTTCAGCCCGTGTGGTATTGGCACGAGGGTTCAGCCTATTATCGGAACCGACAATCAAGCCTTCCTTGACCAGAGCGGACACGCTGTCCACCGCGTAGCCTGCTATTTCACCCTTATCGCTGAATTTATCCGGCAGCTCGTTAACACCCGAACATTGCAGCTTCCCGGCTTTCTCCAGTGCTCTGACCGTCAGCACCATCATGTCCTGACGGGAAATAGCTTCCTCGGGATTGAACCGGTTATTACCTATGCCTACGGCAACGCCAAGCTTTTTGGCAATACCGAGTGCTTCATAATAGTATGCATCCGTTGATACATCATCAAAATTGTCGTCAAATTCCGTCTTAAGTCCCAAAGTGTTTACAAGCATAACCAGATAATCGGCCCTGGTGATGCTGTTCATGGGAGAGAAGGCATCCAACCCTGTTCCGCTGATGATGCCCTTGGAGGCCATAACCTCAATGGGTTTTCTTGCCCATTCCACACTGCCCAGGTCACCAAATGTTTTACGCACGTATGCCACGGCAAAATAGCTGAAATGGGTGGTTGTAAAGGTAACTGTTCCGGTTACCGGATCGTAGTGCCCGTTGGGTACGGGAACCACCTTGCCGCTGCCGTCAATGTACCAGACGACAATATGCTCCGGATCATTCAACTCTTCCTCTGTCGGTGTGTAGGGTATCGATACCGTCACCGGTGCATTCGGGTTGTTCCAAGCTTTCTGCTCGCCATCAACCGTAAAGACCAGTTGAATAACCGGCTTATCTCCTACTGAATTTCGAACTTCCTCCGGAAGGGTTGATTTATCAACATTTTTAATTGTAACTCCTGCATTACCCCGGTTTTCGATATCCGTACCGGCAATCATGTTGTCCGGAAGTGTAATTTTAGCCGCACCGGTTGTTATCTCAATATTTATGCCATGCTGCAGATTGGAAAGGGCTATTGCCGGAAGTTCCACATTGTAGCTTTCCGTATCCGATTTAGGCAGTCCAACCCCCAATGTCTTTTTTCCGTCATCACCTGTCAGTGTGCCTTCCAATGCATTATTTAGAGTTTCGGTATCAAACTCTGCTTTTACAGTACCTGTAGCTGCATCCACAGTTGCAATGATCTTCAATCCGCCTAAAGTTGCTGACGGAATTTCCACAGTTGGAATTTCCACTGGAGGAAGTTCCACAGCCTGGGGTTGACGATCCGGGGTTTTATCATTATCCTTGCCGTCATTCCTATTGGTACTTGGCGGTGC
>Ga0209508_1002477_pt1 | contig 12094 bp, 8 predicted proteins | sample AD_UKC129_MetaG_FD_184427 | JGI IMG/M metagenome (GOLD analysis project Ga0209508, IMG submission 184427) | Active sludge microbial communities of municipal wastewater-treating anaerobic digesters from Canada - AD_UKC129_MetaG (SPAdes) (version 2) | ecosystem: Engineered > Bioreactor > Anaerobic... | reverse complement strand
CCTGGATGCATGGGCGAAGATGCGCTACAACCTGCTCGGCCAGGCCGACCATTGGTTCCCGGGCGAGAACGCTTCCAAAGTCTCCGAACTGGACCTCTCGGAGGCGCTGCGGCGCAGCCCGTTTGCAAAGGAGATTCCGGGCATTCTCGAAGAGGCGCACCGCCTCTACTATGAGAAGCCGGTCGAACGGCTGAGCCGGAGCTGACCCCTCCCGCCCGCGCAGCAGGCTGCTTTACTTCGCGCCCGCCGGCGCCGCGGCGTTCAGTTGCGACAGCACCGCGTCGGTCAGGTCGATCGCGGTGCCGTACAGAATCACCGGCGTGCGGTCGGCGCTCTGCGCGGCGGAATCAAATACGAGCGTGAAGCCTCCCGCCTTGGCTCTTGAGCGCACCGCGTCCCGAATCTCGATCAGCAGGTTCTCCCGCATGCGCAGTGTCTGCTCCGTGAGCCGGTTGTTCGCCTTCTGGCGGAATTCCTTGATGTTGTTCTCCAGATCGCTCAACTGGCGCAGCTTGTCCTCGGCGGCCTTCCGGCGGTTCTCCCGTTCGGAGGACGACAGCGCCTGATTGTTGGATTCCTCCTTCAGCCGGTTGTACTCCTCGACGAGCTTCTGCCGGTTGCCGAGCATCTCCTTGTCCGTCTTCTCCAGATCGGCTTTCTCCTCCTCCAGGTGCGCGCTGGCCTGCTTGAACTTCCAATAGTTGGTAAACACCCGGCTCAAATCCACAGTGCCGATCCGTATCTGTTGTCCGTCATTCGCGGTTTGCGCCATCGCCGGCACGGCCATGGCCAGCAGCAATACCACCGAAAACAATCCTGTCAGCGTCTTTTTCATATTGATGGAACTCTCGCCTCTGCGCGTTCAGCCGGATACCGGCGCGGACTCCAACATGTTCAGTCGGTTCTCTCTGTTCAAGGAATGATTTTCTGAATGAACGCGTCGCTCATCCGGCTCTTTTTCCGGTTCCCCAGCAGGGTCTGGGGCGGATCCCCGGCCAGCGGCAGGTCGGACGACGTGGTCTGTCCCACCACGTAGATCGCGGAGCCATCGACCGCAATGTCGTTCGGCTGGTCGTTACGCGAACCGCCCAGCAGAAACGAATTCGTCGTCAGCGCGCCGCTCGCATCCCACACCGCTACAAACACGTCGTTTGCATTGCGCCCGCTCCTGGATACCGCATTCGTAGAGCGCAGATCGGTAAAGCTGTTCTCGGGGAAGAAGTCTCGCACGTTGCCCACGCCCGCGACGTAGGTGTTCCCCGCCGCGTCCACCGCCACGCCGAGCCCCTGCGCCGGACGAAAGCTCCCAAAATGCGTCGAGAACAGCAGGTTGCTCCCGCCGCCCGGCCCGATCCGTGCCACAAATGGATGCTGGAAAAAGTTCGAGACCGCTGGCAGAGCCGAATTGACCACCGGAAAACCCGACGACAGTGTGTAACCGGTGACGGAAGCGTTACCGTCGCCGTCCACGGCAATGTCCATCCCCACGTCATCGCTGATTCCGCCCAGATAGGTCGAATAGACCAGCGCCGATCCATCCGCGGTCAGTTCGGTCACGAAGGCATCCGTGCGCGGCGACCGTCTGCCCGTGCCGTTCAACCGATCAGCCGTCACCAGATTCGTGCCCTGGACAAAGGTGAGCGGATTCAGGATGGGAAAGTTGGTGGAGGACGTGACGCCCGTCACAAGAACGTTCCCCGACGGACCCAGGGCCAGGGATTGCGCATAGTCCATCTGCTCGCCGCCCAGGTATGTCGAAAACACGCAGTTCGTGCCGTGCGTCAATCTCACCACGAACGCGTCCGTCCTCCCGCCGATATTCGTCTGGAAACCGCCGAAGTCCACCGGTCGCGGAATGAAGTTGGTGGATTCCGTCAGCCCCGCCACGTAAACATCGGGTCCGGAGACCGCAATGCCGAACCCGCCGTCCCGCCGGTTGCCGCCGAGGATCAGCGAATACACCAGGCCGGCGCCATCCGGCGTCAACGCCGTCACGAAGGCATTCACCGGGTGCACCCGAAACGCGTTGTTGTTGCGGCCAAAATCACTGAGCTTCGGACTGATCGGATTGTTCGTCGGAACCAGGGGAAAATCTCTCGAATCCGTGAACCCGGTGATGTAGGCCACGCCTGTCGCATCCACCGCAATCGCCATGGCGCCGTCATCGGTCCGCCCGCCGAAATACGTGAGGTACACCAACTGATTCGAGACCGCGTCGTACTTCGCCACAAACGCGTCCCCGAACGGCCCGATCCCGCCGCCATACCGGGTCTGAAACCCCGATACGCCGGGCAGGTCTTTCGACAATGTCTCGCCCGCCACGTAAATGTTCCCGGCCGGATCCACGGCCACCGCGTGAGCGTAGTCCGCCTTCGCCCCGCCCAGGTAGGTTGAGAACGTCAGGACCGGATCGATCACCAGCGCGCGCGATCGGTCATAGTTGGCCAGCTCGAACGCCACGCGGTTGTGGCCAATCCGCCGATACCGGCCTTCGATCTGTTTCCTCTCTTCGCCCTCCTGATACACCACGGGCCGATGCTGCCGGATCTGCGCGCCGCCCACCTGCAACACCAGGTCGCCCGAGTCCGTGATCTTCAACCGGTCCGCGCCTTCCACGCGCAACCGGATCTGCCCGGGATCCGCTCCGGGCTGCACGTGGAAATCGTATTCGAGCCGTCCTGCCGCATCGGCGTAGTAAACGAGGTGGATCCCGGGATAAATGTTCTCGACCTGCACGCGGCCATACAACGGGATGCCGGTCCGCCATTCCGACGGCGCGCCCAACAGGTAATTCGCCTTGCCGGGAACAGGCTCCACTCCGTGCATCGGGGCCGACGCGTTGGCGTTCTCGAACACGATGCGAATGGTTCGCCTGCTCGCGCCGCGTTTGGAATCCGCGGCGTCCAGGAACAGCGTGACGGAATCGGCCGCCAGCAGCACCGCGCAGTTCCCGCCGCGCGCGATGTATGGGTGCGCCTCATCGGCCTGGCCGAGGTTGCGCTCGAAGTAGAGCGGCCGGGTGAGACCGACGCCAAAGACACTTCCCGCCGCAAGAACACATGCGCCAAGCGCAACCGACAGATTTCTCACAAATGAAGTCATGCTAGAAAGGACGCTCGAAACCGACGCCAAACTGGAACCGGCCCGAGCCGCTGTTGAACCGGTCATGGTGGATCGGGAAGCCATAATCGAGGCGCAACGGCCCGATCGGCAGGTTGAGCCGAAGCCCGATGCCCCAGTTGTCGTTGAAATTATCAAAATCGTACGTGTACGGACTCTCCATCACGTTCCCAACATCATAGAACACTGCAAACCGCAATCGTTCGATCAGCGGCAGGCTGTATTCCACCGATCCGAACCAATAGGTGTCGCCGCCGATCGGCTCTCTCGATCCTTCCTCGCGCGGACTCACGCTGCGGAACCGGTAGCCGCGCATCGAATACAACCCGCCCAGATAGTAACGGTCGTAGAAGGGAACCACGTCCGTCCTGCCGAACGCATCCGCCACGCCCGTCCCTCCCAGCACTTCCAGCACATGCCCGCTGAACAGGCCGCGGAAGTACCAATGCGTCCGCACCTCCGCCTTGTAGTAGTCCTTCTCACCGCCAAACGGACCGGCCAGTTCGATCGAGAACTCCGTGCGCTGCCCCTTGTCCGGCAGCGTCGGGCTGTTGCGCGTGTCCACGGCCAGCGACAGGTCGATCTTCGACAACAGCGCATCCCCTTCCTCGATCAGCAGCCGTTCCGGAATCGAGCGGAAATCCGGCAGTCCCTGCTCCTTTCTCGCGAACCCGTTGAAGTCGATGCCCACATTCTCGATGCGATACCCGAAGCTGCCGATGAGGAATTCGCTGCCGAGCGCGCGGGTGATCCCGATCCGGCCGCCGGTCCGGGTCTCGTCGTAAAGGTCCTCGACGCTGAGGAAGTGGCGTTCCTGGTGATAGAGGTCCAGCGCCAGTTGGAGGTGCCGGCCGAGGAACCAGGGCTCGATGAACGTGAGCAGGTAATCCTGCCGCTGGGTGCCCAGTTGCATGCGCAGCCGGAACTTCTGCCCGCCGCCGGTGAACCGCGGCGGATTGAACAGGTCAAAGTTGCCCTGCGTGATCTCGGCAAAGCCCACCAGCGCGTCGATCGAGCTGAAGCCCGCGCCCGCCATCAGGTTGCCCGTGTTCTTCTCCTGCACGCTGATCACCAGGTCCGGCCGATACGGCGTGTCCGTGGGCTCCGGGCGCGCTTCCACCGATCCTTCCACAAAATACTGCAACCCCTCCAGGCGGTGCCGGCTGCGGCGGATGCGCACCATGTCGAACGGCTCGCCCGGCGCCACCGCCAGCTCGCGCCGGATCACCCGGTCCTTCGTCTTCGTGTTGCCGCGAATCCGGATCTTCTCGATGAACGACCGCTGCCCCTCCTGAATCCGGAATTCCAGGTCCATCGTGCCGCGTTCCGTGTTTGGAATGCGCGCCACGTTCAGGTTGCGCGCCACGTCGATGTAGCCCTGCGCGCCGTAGAAGTCTTCGATCTGCTGGATGTCGGCCAGGTAGCCCTGCGGCGTGAAGACGTCGCCGACGTCCATCTTCAAGCCGTTAGGCCCGAGCTCTTCCGGCTTGATCAGCACGCCCCGCGGCTGCATGCGGCGCAACCCCTCCGCGATCTCCTCGTCGCTGAAGATCTCGTTCCCGGTAAACTGGATGGACCCCACCCGGTACTGCTGCCCCTCATGAACAAAGAGGCGAACAACGACCTTCCCGGGCGACACCGGCTCGATCCGGACATCCCGCAGCTCAAAATCGATGTAGCCCTTCGACCGGTAGAATTCGGCCAGGCGCTCCTTGTCGTCCTCAAAGTCCTCCTCCCTGAAAACGCCGCCGCGGGTGATCCATGACAGCAGCCAGTGCCGGCGGGTCTTGATCGCTCTGCGCAACTCCCGCTGGCTGAACGCGGTCGCGCCCACGAACTCGACCCGCGCGATCCGGATCCGCGGTTTTTCCTCGATGACAAACGTGGCGGTGCCGCGCCCCGCGTCCTGGTCCAGCGACAGCACGTACTTCACCTGCGTGCCCGCGTAGCCCGCCTGTTCGTAGCGCTTCTCGATCTCGCGCGCGTCCACGAACAGCTTCTGCTCGTCCAGCGGTTCCCCCACCTTCGACGTCAGCTTCTTGCGCAGGGCCGAATCCCGGTACTTCGTGTTGCCCTCGAACTCGATGCCGATCAGCCGGGGACGCCCCTGGACGACGTAGGTGAGGACCACTCCCTCCGGCATGGGATCCGCCGTCACCTGAATGTTGTAGAACTGCCCGGTCCGGTACAGGTTGCGGACGTCGTCATCCACCGCCCATGCCTGATAGGAATCCCCGGGCTTGACGCGGATGTTGGCCCGGATCAGTTCATCGCTCGTGGCGGGCGGGCCGATGTGCCTGATGTCCACCCGCAACACCTTCGGCGCGGATCGGCTCTGGTTTTGAGCCCAGGCGGAAAAGCAGGCAAGCAGCAGGAGCAGTCCGCAACAGCGAAACACGTATTTCATTCAGGTCAGTTGGGCACGCCGTCGTCGCTCACTCTTGCCGCGCTCTCAAATCGTGTAAAGGACTTCAAAAACGTCAGGGGCACGTCGCCGGTCGGCCCGTTGCGCTGCTTGGCAATCAACAGATTCACCGGCACCGCGTCGCCTTCCTCCGATCCACCCTCGTCGTCCTCGCCGCCAAGAGGTTTGTAGAGCAGACCAATCAGGTCGGCATCCTGTTCAATCGCGCCGGATTCCCGCAGGTCGGACATCCGTGGCTTGCGATTCCGGTCCTTCTCCAGCTCGCGGTTGAGCTGGCTGAGGACAATGACCGGGACGTTCAGTTCCTTGGCCAGCGCTTTGATGCCGTTGGAGATATCGGCGATCTCCTGCTGCCGGTTCTCGGCACGGCGCGCAGTAGAATGGAGCAATTGCAGGTAGTCAATCACGAAAAGCTTGATCTTGTGCTGCTGCGCCATCCGGCGCGCTTTCGCCCGCAACTGCAGAATCGACAGCCCCGACGAGTCGTCGATGAACAACGGCGCGCTCGCCAGCTTGCCCGCCGCGCCCGTCAGCTTCGGAAAATCGCGCTCGGCAAGAAACCCCTCCCGCACACTGCGCAGGTTCACCCGCGACCTCGAACACAACATGCGCAGCACCAGCGATTCGGACGTCATTTCCAGGCTGAACACCCCCACGGGCAGCTTCAGGTCCACCGCCACATGCTCCGCAATGTTCATCGCCAGCGACGTCTTGCCCATGCTCGGCCGCGCCGCAATCACGATCATTTCCCCCGGATGCAGCCCGCTCGTCATCTTGTCCAGGTCCGGGAACCCCGTCGCCAGCCCCGTCAACATCCCCTGCCGCTGGTGGAAATCCTCGATCGTGTTGATCGCCCGCTTCACCAGCTCCTTCATCGTGACCGTCTGCGATTGCACCCGCGATTCGCTGATGCGCAGAATGTCGCGCTCCACCTCGTCCATCAGCGCGTCCACCTCGCCTTCGTAATCATACACGCGCGCCACCACATCGGTGCAGGTGGCGATCATCTTCCGCAGCAGAAACTTCTCGTGAACGATGTCGAGGTAATAGCTGATGTTGGCCGCCGACGGCACCGCGTCCGGCAACGAGGCGATCGCGGCCAGGCCGCCGACCTGTTCGAGCAACTGCTTGTCCTTCAGACGCTGCTGCAGCGTGATGATGTCGATGGCCTCGCGCTTGTCATACATCTCGACCAGTGTCGTGAAAATCGTACGGTGGCGAAGATCATAGAAGACGTCGGCGCCGCCCTTCAGTTTCTCGATCGCGAGGCCCATGCAATCGTTGGGCGAAAGCAGAATACAACCGAGCACGCCCCGCTCGGCTTCGGGCGAATGCGGCGGCAACCGATCCACGGAGGCCGGTTCCGCGGCCGGTTTGCGGCGACGCGCCCGTTTCAGATCGGGAGCGCTCGCGGCTTCTGCAGAGACGGAATCAATCATGCGAGCAACAACACAGGAGTTTCAAAACGTGTTCAAACCCGAGTTATTCAAACTTAGTCACAGGTTTTTAACAAACCTCGCGGCGACCTCCATCTTTTTCTCTCCTTTGTGGCAAACCACGCGGGAAACATTGGAATCCCGTTGGAATCCGGATGTTCCGTTCGCGCGCGTGGAACTCGGCGTCTCACGCTCCGTTACCGGCGGGCGCGGCATTCATGCCGCTTGAGCGTGCGCCTGCATGCGTTCATCCGAGTGAAATCCCCCTGTGCACTTGCATTCGCACGCGATGCGACCTGAAGGTCGCGCCCCGGGATGCCTGTGCGACTCTCCACGGTCCTGGCCCGCACGCTGGCCCAACCCCCGCGTCAATCGTCAATCGTCAATCGTCAATCGCAAATCCCCTGGGTGTTGACTGTTCAAAAATAAAACAAGCCGGCCTGCAACGGCCGGCTTGTTTCTCTACCCAACTCCCTCAGGCAGAACCTCCCTTGCGCGATCAGCTCGCCTTGACTTCGATCTGGCGAGGACGCGTCTTTTCGCTCTTGGCCAGGTGCACCCGCAACACCCCATCCTTGAACTCCGCCTTGACCTTGTCCGGGTCCGCATCGTCCGGGATCGAGAAGCTGCGTTCAAACCGGCCATAGTAGCGTTCCATGCGATGGAACCTGCGACCTTTGGACTCCTTCTCGCTTTTGCGCTCGCCGGAGATGCTCAACGTGCCGTTCTCGACCGTCACGTTCACATCGTCCTTGTTCACTTCCGGCAGCTCCACCTTGATGGTGTACTCCTTCTCGTCCTCAACAATGTCCACCAGCGGCGCCCATTGAGGTACCGAGAACGTCTCGTCATCCGAGATCAGTGGGCTGTGACGGAAGGGGCTCCAGTCAAACAACGAGGACATCCGCCGTTGCAGCTCTTCCATCTCACGGAAGGGATTCCAGCGAATCAACGAACTCATACGCATCAAACCTTTCTCTTTGCAGACTGGTTCAACTCAGCACGCCCACCGGGTCTGCACTCAGTGCCGGTTGAGTGTGCGCGCAACATCCAACTCCCATTCACCCGAATGGGTCTGCCGCGCTACAATCTTCAATTGCAGACTAGATGCCACAGGATAACAATATCGTAAGTGGTTGATATACCGTTTATTACACACACAGCGACACAATGTCGCAAAGCCAAAAAAGGGTCATACTGGCTCATTCTGAGCTAAAACATTGTGCCGTATCGACTCGTATGCTAGGCCGGTCTTCTCTTCAGGGTTTCGTCTTCTGTAGCCGACGATTCAACTCCGGTTCTGACGTTCATTCGACAAGCCGCCGGATCCCGGAACCCCCATTCAACGGGATGCGCCTTGCGCCGCACGAAACCGTGGAACTGGAGTGAACCAACCCAATCGCTGTTTCAATTCTGAAGCAAGTGATCCAAAAGCCATCGTCTGCCCGGTGCACAAAACAGTGAATGCATTGCGCGATCACGGCTTGTTTCCATCGATGCGGATTGATACACCAACACGAGCATGCAAAAGCCGACTGCTCAACCACCGGCCTCGTCGTCCGTCGCTGCTGCGATTGGCAATTATCGATGGGTAATCTGCGCGCTCCTCTTCTTTGCCACGACGATCAATTATGTGGATCGCCAAATCCTTTCGCTGATCAAGGAGATCCTCGACGAGGAATTGGGCTGGTCAAACGCGGATTTCGGCCGTGTCAACGGCGCTTTCCAGGGGGCTTACGGGATCGGCCTGCTGCTCTTCGGCTGGTTCATCGACCGCTTCGGGACGAAGATCGGCTACGCGGTATCCATTGCGGCGTGGAGCCTTGCGGCCATCGGACACGCCGCCGTCGGCTCTGCCGCCGGTTTCTTCACAGCGCGCCTGGCGCTTGGGTTGGGTGAAGGCGGCAACTTCCCGTCCGCCATCAAGGCCACTGCGCTTTGGTTTCCGAAAAAGGAACGCGCCTTCGCCACGAGTATTTTCAACGCGGGCACCAACGTCGGCGCCATCCTGGCCCCGGCGATCGTACCCTGGATTGCCTATCAATTCGGATGGAGGGCGGCTTTTATCGCAGCCGGCATCGCCGGCCTCCTCTGGTTGTTCCTCTGGATCCCCTTCTACAACGTCCCCGACAAGGTCAAACGCCTGTCGAAGGCGGAACTGGACCATATTCGCAGTGATCTCGACGAGGCGGCGGCCGACGCCGCGGGCGAGCGGTCCAGGGGACTTGTTGCGGCCATGTTCACGTTTCAAGGCCGCTGTCCGCGCGCTTCCCTGTGGGGTGTTGGCCTGGCTCTGGTGGGATTGAGCTTCGTTTTCGCGTTCGTTTTGATGGACCTGTTTACCGTGCTTGGCCGCACGGGAACGGTCGTCAGCCAGATCATCGGGGTGGTATGGGCGACCGTGGCGACGCTGGCGTTGCTCTCATTGCAGGCGCGGCGCTTTCACGATCTTGGCAAGTCCACGGCTATGATTGCCGTGCCACTGGCAATCGCCATTGTCATTGCAGCCGGCCTGCGATCCCTGGCTGGGGCGCGGGGCCTCGAGTGGGGCGGTGACTGGCTCAAGCTGGTTTCATTATGGCCTGTTGTTCTGGCCCTGGCCGGGTTCGCTGTGGCGGGATTCGTCCCGGGCAAACCCGGACCCAACGCGTACGGCCCGGAGGAGACGGATCCCGGACTGCTCGGGCATCGCGAGACGTGGTCGTTCATTGTCGCCAAGTTCATGACCGACCCGATCTGGTGGTTCTTCCTGATCTGGTTGCCGGACTACTTCAAACAGACGCGCGGACTCGACATCAAGCAGAGTTGGATTCATCTGGTCACGATCTATACCATTATCACGGTGTTGAGCATCGCCGGCGGCTGGGTGACAGGATACCTGACGAAGTTCGGCTGGTCGGTCACCCGGGCGCGCAAGACCGGCATGTTCATCTTCGCCTGCTGCGTTCTGCCGATTCTCGGCGTCACTCACGTTGGCGATTGGATGGCGGTGCTCCTGATCGCACTCGCCGGTTCCGCCCACCAGGCATGGTCGGCCAATCTCTTTACAACCGTCTCGGACATGTTCCCGAAGCGGGCCGTCGCTTCCGTCACCGGCATCGGCGGTCTCGCCGGCGCGTTCTGCGGCATCATGTTCCCCATCTATTGCGGAAAGATCCTCGACAAGTTCAGCGCCGCCAACAACGTCACCGGCGGGTACGCCATCCTGTTCGGCATCTGCGCCTTTGCCTACCTGGTGACGTTCGCCATCCATCACTTGCTCGCGCCGCGGTTCGAGCAGGTGAAGATGAAGTAGTCGGGCACGGTTCCACTCAATGAGCCAGCAGGTCTATCTCGGTATCGACATCGGCGCCGAAAGCGGGCGCGTCATGGCCGGCCACTGGGACGGCAAACGCGTGCAACTCGAGGAATTGCACCGGTTCCCCAACGGCGGCGTGTGGATGAACGAAGCCCTGCGATGGAACACGCTCGGCCTCTGGGCGGAAATCCTCGCGGGCCTGTCCATCGCCGCAAAGCGATTCGGCAGCGCCATCGTGTCCGTCGGCGTGGACACCTGGGGCGTGGATTTCGCCTTGATCTCGAAGAGCGGCGAATTGCTCGGGTTGCCTGTGCACTACCGCGACGCCCGCACGCGGGGCATCTTCGCCAGGGCCTTCGCCAAAGTCCCGCGCGAGGAAATCTTCGCCGCCACCGGGCTGCAGTTCATGGAACTCAACACGCTGTTCCAGTTGATTGCGCTGCAGAAAACCAGCCCCGAACTGCTCGCCGCCGCGGATACGCTCCTGCTCACGCCGGATTTCCTGCACTTCTGCCTGTGCGGCGCGCGCGCGTCGGAGTTTACCATCGCCACCACCAGCCAGTGCGTGAACCCGAAGAAACGCGCGTGGGCCACCGATCTCCTCCAGAAGTTCGGTCTGCCCGAAAGGATCTTCCCTGAGATCGTGCCGCCGGGATCGCGGCTGGGCCTCCTCCGGCCGTCTCTGGCCGATCGCACCGGCTTGAACCGCATTCACGTCGTCGCCCCCGCCGCTCACGACACCGGCTCCGCGGTGGCGGGCGTTCCGTCTCCCTCGACCGGCAAGTGCAACTGGGCCTACCTCAGCTCCGGCACCTGGTCGCTCCTCGGCGTCGAGGTCCAGGACGCCCTGCTGTCGCCGCGCGTGCTCGAGTTGAACTTCACCAACGAAGGCGGCATCGACGGCACCTATCGCCTGCTCAAGAACATCATGGGCCTCTGGCTCGTGCAACAATGCCGGCGCGCGTTCCGGGAGAAGGGCAACGATCTCGATTACGAAACGCTGGTTCGCCTGGCCGCCGAAGCGCCGCCGTTCCGATCTCTGGTGGATCCCGACGACAGCCGTTTCCTGAATCCGCCTGATATGCCGGCGGCGATCCAGGAGTTCTGCCGCGAAACCGACCAGCCCGTGCCTGAGACCGAAGGGCAGCTCATCCGTTGCGTGCTCGAAAGCCTCGCGCTCACCTACGCCGCCGTGCTGGACGGATTGGAGCAACTCACCGGCGTGAAGATCGACACGCTGCACATCGTCGGCGGCGGCTCACGCAATCAGCTGCTGAATCAGTTCACGGCCAACGCGGCCAATCGCCCCGTGCTCGCCGGGCCCGTCGAAGCCACCGTGCTGGGCAATGTGCTCGTCCAGGTCCGGTCTCACGGCGAGCTCAAGTCCCTGGCCGACATCCGCGCCGTTGTGCGCGGATCCACCGAGGTGGTCGAGTTCCAGCCGCAGGACGTTTCCGCGTGGGCGGCTGTCCGGGAGCGCTTCGCGAAATTGCGGAGGTGACACCGAGAGGTGTTGACCTCGCCGTTTTCGAGCGTCAACCGGCCAGTCCGAACAAGCGCGCCAGCAGATCCCGCGTTGCGAGACTCGCCACCGCGATCAACCAGCGCACCAGCGGAATCTGCAACACAAGGATGATGAGGATGAAGCCGTACTGCGCGATGCGATAATAGGTTTCGAAACTCATGCCTATCAGCACGCGCATGACTTGCGAACCGTCCAGCGGCGGGATCGGCAGCAGATTGAAGAAGCACAGGAACAGGCTGATCAGCGCCATGTCCCAACAGAACTCCGCCGCCGCGTGCAGTTCCACGGCC
>Ga0209508_1002474_pt1 | contig 12100 bp, 10 predicted proteins | sample AD_UKC129_MetaG_FD_184427 | JGI IMG/M metagenome (GOLD analysis project Ga0209508, IMG submission 184427) | Active sludge microbial communities of municipal wastewater-treating anaerobic digesters from Canada - AD_UKC129_MetaG (SPAdes) (version 2) | ecosystem: Engineered > Bioreactor > Anaerobic... | reverse complement strand
TTCCATTTCTTGGGTATGGAAAACTTCCCATCACTGTTGCTCCACCGGTAGTGTTCATTGTCGTTGGCTTTTGCCAAATAATAGCACCCATATAATCAAACCCGATTGTCTCACAAAATTTAATAATTTCCGTCCGGATAGGAATTACTTTATATCTACCATAATAAACAGAGCGAGCAAACTGATCACCGATATTTATACACAATCGACACCCCTTATGTAGCACACGATAACATTCATTCCACACCAAATTTAAATTATTAATATAATCTTCGTAACTGTCATTAAAACCAATTTGTGTTTCTGCACCATAATCTTTTAATTGCCAGTAGGGTGGAGAGGTAATAACAAGATGAACCGCTTCATCTTTTACCTCTCTCATCTCTCTTGAATCTCCTATAATGATTTTGTGATTAGTAATCATACTTTATTAATCCCTCAAATATTAACTCTAATGTCATCGTAATATTTTTCACACTACCCCCGAGAACTCCTCAATAACCCCGTTTGAATCAGGGTGGAAGAATAGTTAAGTAAATATATGAGTGATATATTGTTTACTATGTAAGAATACCAGATATTTTAAAGCTAAACAAGGGAAACAATGCAAAACCTGCTTTTGACCCGTATTATTACAGGACAAATACAAAAACCGGAGTTAGCAAACCCCCCTAAATCCTCCAGATACTAATTGTTGGCGGAGAGGGTGGGATTTGAACCCACGAGACCGCTCAGCACGGCCTACTCGATTTCGAGTCGAGCGCCTTCGTCCCCTCGGCCACCTCTCCTCTTTTCAACTTAAAATATTTCTTGAGAATCTGGCTACATTTATTTTCTAATATTCCCCCTTCTATTTCTACATAGTGAGGGAAAAGTTTTCTATCAAAAACATTAACTACACTTCCCGCCGCTCCCCACTTGGGGTCTCGAGCTCCAAAAAAAACTTTCTTAATCCGGGATTGAATTATAGCTCCAGCACACATAAGACAGGGCTCCAGAGTAACAAAAAGGATAGCCCCTTCCAGACGCCAGCTATTTAAAACCCGAGAAGCTTGATTAATAGCCACAATCTCAGCGTGAGCAGTAACCTCCTGTCGTTTTTCTCTCTGGTTATGAGAGCGAGCTATGACCTCCCCTCCTAAAACCACACAAGCACCTACCGGAACCTCGTCTTCCCAGAAAGCCTGTTGAGCCTCCTCCCAGGCAATTTCCATAAATCTTTCTTTTACAATATCTCCATTCATTTAATCGAGACTACTCGTCCTCCAGTTAATTCTACTAATTCTTGAAAAGAAATTCTGAACACGCTGTGAGGGTCACCAGCAGCGGCCCAGAGCTCTTCATGCTTTTCTAAATCCTGGTCAATGAAAGTTTCTATTTCTTCCTCATGACCTAGAGGAGGAACTCCTCCGATAGCAAAACCAGTTTTTGCCCTCACAAACTGAGCATCTCCTTTGCGAACAGGCTCTCCTACCAGATCCTCTAGTTGCTTTTCATTAACCCGATTCCCCCCGCTTGCCAAAACCAAAAAGGGGCGATGAGTATGCACTCCTTCAAAAACCAAAGATTTAACAATCTGCCCTACCTCACATCCAATCGCTTGAGCTGCCTCACTTGAACTTCGGGTAGAGCAAGAAAAGTCTATTATCCGTGAGGATAATCCTACTTTATCTAACACTTCTCTAAACCGGTTTGCTCCTGACTTTGTTTCCTCGGACATAGCATTTCTCTCCTTCATACATTTTACCTTTCTCTTCCTACTTTGCAAGACCCTCAGGAGTTCTGTAATAAAATGTAGGAGGCGTTCCTCTTCACCTATCTTATCTGCACATCATCGCTTTTCTCTGTAACAATAGGTTTTTCAAAAGAGAGGTTGCTCCCTCCATAACTCCTCACAAAGACAGAAAAAAGTTTCATAAGAAGTTTTCTCTCTATGGTTTTTTAGTGTCATTTTCAAAATCTTTAACCGGGAATCTAAATACCACCGAAAGAGTGTTTTCCTCTTTCGGTGGTATTTGCTCTGTTTGTTGTTTTTTGAAGGGGATTATAAGCTCATCATTACCCATATCTATCTGGTCTGGACACAAGGCAGCGGTTTTTGCCGGGCGTGGCGATCCCGAGTTTTCAACACAATGTAGCTTGTCTTTTATGTTTTTTGTATTTTTTGCCTTTTGGGAGTTGGCAAGGGGGCGTACCTCTACTGAGGGAAGCTTTTCTCCTCAGTGGTTTTTGTCTTTTGTCTACGCCGTAGGCTGTCTTTGTAGTTAATCATAAATAGTGTTCAGAAAGCAATTGTGGGACATGATGAGACTATAAGGGGATTTATCCCCTTATAGTCGATAGAAACATTCAGAAATGACGGGCAATGGGATGATAGGGACATTCAGGGGCAGGCTAAAAACGGCTCGAAAGTTACCGGGGTGACGAAAAATAGGATTGTGGGAATGAGTAAAGAAATATCCAGGTGACAGATAAGAGAGTTATTTTCCCCGTAACGATATTGTTTTTTTCTTTCTGGAAAGGTAGAAAAGAGAGACCGCAGACCACCTGCCGTGAAATTTGCATTAAGAAACCAATTTATGCTATTCTACTTCAGTAAAAAGGTAAAAGGAAGTGATGCCTATTAAAAACATCTGGATCACCTACAGTCAGGAAATCTTCGAAAATCAAGAAGAAAACTACTATAAAACTAGAAATGAGCTCAAGGGTAAAACTTTAACTATGATAGAAGAAGCGTTACGAGAAGGAGGATGGGAGGTAAATAAAATAAATGTAGACTTGCCCTTGCCTCGGCTAACCGAGTTTCTATCTCAAAAGGTAGACTTGATATTTAACCTCACCATCTGCGTTTCAGGTATCTATAACCAGGCTTTTCTTCCTCTTCTTTTAGATGCTAATAACATACCTTATCTGGGGTCTAATTCTGTAGTCCATTCTCTTTGTCTAGACCGCTCCTTAAGTAAACTCTGCTTAAGAGGAGTAGGTATACCTACCCCTTCTTATTTTTTATGGTCTACCAAAGAAGAGATACCAGAAAATCTGGATTTTCCTCTCATTGTAAAACCCCGTTTTCGCTCTTACCAGGAAATAATTAGTGAGCAATCAGTGGTCTCCAGTCCAGAAGAATTAGAAAGAGAATTGCAACGGGTTTTTTCCGAAACCAAAGATGAAGTAATAGGGGAAAAATTCTTAACTGGAAGAGAAATGATAGTAGGAATATGGGGTAATGGAAAAAATGTCTCCCCTTTACCTATTATGGAGGTTAACATCTCTCGCCAGGTTCCTCTCTGGGATTTTAAAACCAGGAATAACAAAGGATATGTAGAAGATGTATTATGTCCTGCTCCTCTTGAGGAAGAGCAGAAAAGCCAGATAGAAAAAATGGCCCTCCGGATTTTCCAGGAATTGCATATGCGAGATTATGCCACCTTTAAATTAATATTCTCCGAGAAAGAAGGAATCCCTTTTTTCTTTGAACTTAATTCTCTTCCCTCTCTCTATTACCGGCACAGCGCCTTTCCAGAAATGTGTAACGCCAGTGGTATAGATTATAAAACTATGATACAGAAATTAGCCCGGATAGCCGAAGAAAGAGTGGTTAATAAAATATGAATCAAGAATTGACCTTTGCTGTACTGGGAGCAGGTCATGGAGGACAGGCTTTAGCTGCCTACCTGAGTTTAAAAGGATTTCGAGTTAATCTTTTTAATCGCACTCCAGAGCGAATAAATTCTATAAAACTTATGGGAGGAATACAGGTAGAGGGAGAAATACAAGGCTTTGCTCCTCTGACTCTAGTCACTTCTGATATAGAAGAAGCCATTCGAGAAGCAAAAGTAATTATGGGAGTGGTACCTGCCACCGGCCATCGTTACTTAGCTGAGAGACTAAGTAATTATTTAGAAGACGGTCAAATTATAGTTCTTAACCCTGGACGCACTGGAGGAGCATTAGAGGTAAAACAAGTATTAAAAGAAAGAGAGTGCCAGGCTAAAGTAATAATAGCTGAAGCACAGACTTTTATTTTCGCGAGCAGGATTTCTGGCCCAGCTCAGGTAAAAATTTTCAGAATTAAAAATAGTGTTCCGGTAGCTGCCATTCCTGCTCATCGAACAGTGGAAGTAGTACAAACTTTAAGAAAAGCTCTCCCTCAATTTGTTCCTGAAGATAACGTTTTAAAAACCAGCTTCAATAACATTGGTGCGGTTTTTCATCCTACTATAACTATACTTAACGCCGGTCGTATCGAAAACACTCATGGAGAATTTGACTACTACATAGAAGGAGTTACTCCTTCAGTAGCTTTAATTTTAGAAGAAGTGGATAAAGAAAGAGTAAAAGTGGGAGAATCTCTGGGAATAAGAGCAATTACTGCTCGAGAATGGCTTTATTCTGCTTATGATGCTCATGGCCGCAATCTTTTTGAAGCTATTCAGAATAATTCAGGATACTATGGAATTAAAGCCCCTACTACTATTTTCCACCGCTACATTACAGAAGATGTTCCAGCCAGCCTTGTTCCCATCTCCTCCCTGGGGCATATGTTGGAAGTCTCCACTCCCACAATTGATACTATGATTCACCTAGCCTGTATTCTTCATGGAAGAAATTACTGGCAAGAGGGAAGAACAGTAGAAAAACTGGGGCTGAAAGGCTTGAGCATTAAAGAAATCCGAGAAATGGTAGTGATGGAGGAAGAAAAATGAAAAAAATTTTAGGAGCATCGTTGGTTAATTGTGTTCATGTAGCTGGTATATATCGTTTTTTGTCTTTGGCTGAACAATATGGCTACCAAACCTATTTTTTAGGTCCGGCCATCTCGATAGAAAAACTAATAGAAGCAATAAAAGAAGAAAAACCAGAAAGAGTAATAGTGGGCTACCGTTTGAGCGAAGAGGCAGCCCGGAATATATTCCAGGAACTCAAAGAGGCTTTACAAAAAAATCAACTACTGGGCAAATTTGTTCTCATTTTAAGCTGTACTCCCTCCTTACAGGATATTGCCCAGAAAACGGAGATTTTTGATTACATGTTCACCGGTAAAGAGCGCTTCGAAGAAATAGTACAGAGTATAACCGGGGAAAAAGAAAGTTCTCCGGAAGAAAAATATCCTTCCACACTTCCCGAGAGAATAAAAGCTAAAAGCCCCTTCCCCCTCTTGAGGCATCACTTCGGGCTACCTTCTCTATCTGAAACCATAGAGGGAGTAGCTCAAATTAGCGAGGCTCGGGTTATAGACGTTATTTCTTTAGGTCCAGACCAGAACGCTCAGGAATTCTTTTTCCAGCCTCACCTGATGAATGAGGAAAAAAAAGGAGCAGGGGGTGTTCCTTTACGTCATCCTGAGGATTTAAAAAAAATATACCAAGCCTCTCGCCGGGGAAACTTCCCTCTTTTACGCTGCTATAGTGGCACCAATAATTTAGTGGAATGGGCTCATCTTTTGAAAGAAACTATTAACATTGCCTGGGGAGCAGTGCCTCTTATGTGGTACAGCAAGTTAGATGGTCGCTCTCAAAGGAGCCTCTCCGTGGCCATTCGGGAAAATCAAGAAGCCATGAGAGCCTATGCCTCTTTAGGAGTTCCTCTTGAAGTAAATGAGTCTCATCAATGGAGTTTACGAGATGCTCCTGATAGTGTGGCAGCAGCCACCTTCTATCTTGCTGCTTACAATGCTAAAAAAGTTGGAACTCGCTATTATATTGCTCAATATATGCTCAACACCCCACCAGGTATCTCCCCCCAAGCTGATTTAGCCAAAATGCTAGCTAAATCGGAATTAATACAAGAGCTGGAAGAAGAAAATTTTGCTATTTTCACTCAAACCCGAGGAGGATTAGCTCATTTTTCCGTAGACTTAAACGTAGCCAAAGGACAACTGGGAGCTTCTACTTTCCTGGGTTTATTCCTTAAACCCCAAATCATACACGTAGTAGGTTTTTGTGAAGCCGACCATTTAGCCCATCCTGAAGAAGTAATAGAAAGCGCTCAAATTGTAGAGGGAGTTATAAAAGATGCTCTCTTCGGGCTTCCTCAAGTCCAGATTGATCCTGTTATTGTTGAAAATAAAGAGAGGGTAAAAAGAGAAGCTAAATTAGTTTTAGAAGCGATCAAAAAATTAGGAGAAAAGGAAGAAGACCCCTGGGCCTCTCCCCAGGTGCTGACCCAAGCGGTAGAAGAGGGAATATTAGACGCACCCCATTTGCTGGGCAATCTTCATGCGCCAGGAAAGGTTAAAACACGCATCATAGACGGATTCTTAAGAATAGTAAACGAAAGAGGAGAAATAATTAAGGAAGAAGAAAGGCTTAATTCCATCCTTCAGCGTTTGCGTTTAGAATCATTATAATGCTTCAAGTCAGTGAGTTTTTCCTGACTTTGTTTCAGGAAACGGTTCATTTTTTGCTCAAAGAGAGCTTTACTTTTTTCTAATTTTATTTCGTAGTCTCTATCTTCATTAACTTTTTTGATGGAAAGGTCAATTTTCCCATCAGGAGCAATACCAATGACTTTTACCTTTACCTGATCATTCAACTTTAGATATTCGCTGACATCCTTCACAAAATGATTGGAGATCTCTGATATGTGTACTAAACCTCTTTTCCCATCTTCTAACTCTACAAATGCTCCAAACTTAGTAATACCCACCACTTTGCCTTCCACAACGCTACCAACTTCAACCATTAACTTCTAACTATCCTCCTTTATAAAAATTGAGCTTATTATACAAACGACACCCTGAGGTGTCAAGAATATATCTGTTATTGACTTTTTCATCTTTTTGTATTTTTTTCACAGTCGGCTTCTTAAGCATTCTTTCTCTATGGCCTTTATTTCTTTTGTTTTTTAAGTTTTCTTAATCTTGCGTCGCAGACTGCCTTTTTCTCCAGCATACTGGTGGATATTTTCCCACCAGTAGTTTTTGTTTATTTGCTTTTTAAGTCTTTGTTCTTTTCTTTTGCTTTTTGGGGGTTATAAGAGGGTAACGTCCTCTCATAGTTCGGGGTTATGAGGGCGCTTGCCTCCTCATAGTCGATAGAACCATTCAGGAATAACGGCAAGAAGACACCCTCACCCTAACCCTCTCCCTTCGAGGGCGAGGGAAGGAATATGTGGGGTTCTTCCATTGAAGGCGAGGGAAGAAAAAGAAAGGGGATTTATAAGGGGGAATTCTTTCCCCCTTATACTGAGGAAGATGCTTTTCCTTCCTCAACGCTGGAGTGCTTTTCTCCAGCGTAATTGGTTTTAGTTTCTTTCATCTATTTTGCTTTCGTCTTTGGTACCGCAGGTACTGAGGAAAGCGTTTTCTTCCTCAGTAGTCTTTGTCTTTTCAGTTTTTAATTTTTTGCTTTTGGGGGTTATGAGGGGGCACCGCCCCACTGAGGGAGAAAGAGTCTCCCTCAGTTGTTTTTAACTTTTTTGCCTTTTGGGGGGGTTATGAGGGGGGTCTTTTTCCCCCTCATAGTCATTATAATGGATTATCTCACGGAGAGCCACTTTTTTCAACTTTAACAAAAAGCTGATAGGTTCTTATGTCTTTTTGCAGGGAAAGTAATAAATCAGGCAAAAAACCCATCCTTGAAACTGAACAGCCCTGTTTTACGTATAAGAAATCAGGTGAGGAGTATGGATATAAAAGAAAAGAAGCTTGTTGAATATCTAGAAAACTTACCTAAAGTTGAGGTAAGTGAAGGTTTTGCTCAGCAAGTTATGTATCGGATAGAAGGACGTAAAAAAAAGCATTTGCATTATGCTGATTACAAAAAATGGGTAGTGGTTTCCTTAGCAGCTGCGTTTCTCGTTCTGATTTTCTTTAGTAACCTTCCTCTGCTCCCCGAGCTGGAGATTTCTCCTTCTCTGGGTTACCGGAAAATAGAGCTGGTTTTTTATTCTCCTTCCCAGAGTTCTAGAACAGTGGCAGTAGCAGGAGATTTTAGTAGCTGGGATTACCTGCAGATGGAAAGAGTTAAAGAAGATTGTTGGAGAATAACATTAAAAGTCAAACCAGGTAAATATCAATATGGTTTCTTAGTAGATGGTAAAGAATGGGTAGCTGATCCCAATTCTCTCCGGCAAGTCCCCGATGGGTTCGGGAAATTTAACTCGGTACTGGTGGTTAACGGTGAATCAAACTCATGAAGAAAGAGATTTTTGTTTCGTTCTTCATCTTCTTTTTGTTCTTTGCAGGAATAGTTCCTCTATGGGCGGCAAGTGATCCTCTTTCACTTATTGAAAAATCCCCTTACTCAGAAGAGGACAAAGAATATCTTCGGAGCCAGGTAGATTCTTTAATAAAAGAAGCACAGGAAAAAAGTCTTCCCCTTTCTCCCATTATTTCCAAACTTAAAGAAGGTTTAAGCAAGAAAGTTCTCCCTCATGAATTAGTAAAAACTTTGAATAATAAAAAAGGCTCTCTGGAAAAAGCTCAGGAGATTTTACAAAAAAATGGTATAAAAGGAGAAGAGAATTTGATAATTGATCTGGCTTTATCTTTAGAATTATCCGTTCCGCCCCAGGCAATAGAAGAGGCTTTAAGTCAAGCTTTAGCTAACGATGGGAAACGCTTGCAACTGATAGTAGATTCCTTGTCCTCTCTCTTAGAAATGGGAGTAGATCCGGAAAAGGCAGGGGAGATTGTGAAAGCAGCAGCAGATAAAAATCTTTCCTCTCGAGATATGAAAAAGATGGCCCAACTTCTTGAAAACGCTCGAAAAGCAGGAGTGGATTCGGAACAAGTAGCTAGCGTGTTAGCCAATGCTTTAGAGAAACATGATAATTTTAATTTGGTAGAAATAGAAGTGCAACGGTTTATCGCCTCTTCTAAAGAAAAACCTGCTCTTCGCTCAGGACAGGGAGTAATAGTCTCTTCACCAGGAATAACTTCTGGTGGTACCCCGGCTGAAGAAGGAGGAACACCTCTCGAAAGCACCCCACCTTCTGCAGGTAAACCTCCTACCCAGGAGGGAGGAACACCTCTTGAGGTTGCTCCTTCCTCTGAGGCAAAACCCTCTACAGAAGGAGCAACTGAAAAGCCATCTTCCTCTACGAGCATTCCCCCCGTGCAGGAAGGAGGAACACCTTTAGATTAATTTTAAACTAAGGAAGCTATTAAATCTCCCACCTCAGTAGTGGTAAGTCCCATTTGTCCGGCACTCATGCTTCTGATCTTTCCGCTTTCTAAAGCTTTGATTATAGCTTTTTCTACTCTTTGAGCTGCTTCCTCTTCTCCTATATGGGACAATAGCATTTGCAAAGCAGAAATAGCTGCCAGAGGATTAATCATATTTTTCCCTGTGTATTTAGGAGCGGAACCTCCAATAGGCTCAAACATAGAAACCCCTTCAGGATTAATATTACCACCAGCTGCTATTCCCATGCCACCTTGAATCATAGCTCCTAAATCGGTGATGATATCGCCAAACATATTGTCAGTTACTATTACATCGAACCATTCAGGGTTTTTTACCATCCACATGGTGGTAGCATCTACATGAGCGTAGTCAGTTTTAATATCGGGGTATTCTTGAGCTACTTCTTGAAAAGTTCTTTCCCATAAATCAAAAGCATAAGTTAAAACATTAGTTTTGCCGCACAGAGTGAGTTTATTTTTTTTATTTCTTTTTTTGGTAAATTCAAAAGCAAAACGAATACATCGTTCCACTCCCCGACGAGTGTTAATAGATTCTTGAGTTGCTACTTCGTGAGGAGTCCCGCGATGCAAGTTACCTCCAGCTCCTACGTACAAACCTTCAGTATTTTCTCTTACCACCACGAAATCTATATCTTCTGGTCCTTTGTCTTTAATAGGTGTCCATACTCCAGGATAAAGTTTTACCGGTCGGAGATTAATGTACTGGTCTAAAGAAAATCGTAATTTCAGTAAAATTCCCCGCTCCAGAATTCCTGGTTTTACTTCAGGATGTCCTATAGCTCCTAAATAAAGAGCATCTAATTTCTTGAATTCTTCAATGGCTGAATCAGGTAAGGTTTCCCCTGTCTTTAGATAATGTTCTCCTCCAAAGGGATAAAAAATAGTAGTGTAAGAAAAATGCGATTTTTTAGAAATAGCTTCTAAAACTTTGAGCCCTTCTCTTATTACTTCTGGTCCTGTTCCGTCTCCAGGTATCACACCTATGCAATAAGTTTTCATTTTTTTCTCCTTCCCATTGTTTTTGGTCTATATTTTATCATTTTCCCTCTATTTTTGTTGAAATTTATTCCCCGAAGTCAGTGCAAAGTCATTGAAGGTTCATCCATCCAGCTTTAGTAAATATATAAATTGCTAAGCGCCAACCTTTATATAAAGATAAAGTCTTGTAAAGATGTACACTATATTTTAAAAGAACTAGAAAATAAAGAAAGTTATTTTTCAGAAAAAAGGATTTCATGACTTGCTGAATAAATAGAAGTTCAAACCTTAAATCAGTAAAAATATAGTTAGTGCTATCTTTAAGCTTACATTACTTGCTATCTCCGAGAAATTAAGAGAGAATAAAAATAAAAAAAGGTGATACTTATGAATCCTGTTCTTTTAGGAACTTTAGCCAGTACTTTAGCCGGTTTAGCTACTGGTATCGGAGCACTGCTAGTTCTTTTTGGGAGAGGGCAAAAGATTTCCCATCAATTCAAGGACGAGCTATTAGGAGTGGCAGCAGGAATAATGCTCGCCGCCACTGCTTTTAGTCTTTTAGTCCCGGCAATAGAAATGGGAGGAGCCTGGATAACTGCACTGGGAGTAGCCATAGGAGGAGTATTACTCGATGTCTTTGATAAAATAATACCTCATGAACACTTTGAGAGAGGAAGAGAAGGATTAGAGTCAGACCTCCGACGAATCTGGCTATTTGTCCTGGCTATAACTTTACATAATTTCCCGGAAGGTTTAGCAGTAGGAGTAAGCTTTGGCAGCGGAAACATATCCAACGGAATTACAGTAGCCCTGGCCATTGGTCTACAAAATATTCCTGAAGGTCTAGCAGTAGCCGTTTCTCTTTTAGGAGTAGGTTATAATCAACGTCAAGCCTTTACTTATGCTCTACTTACCGGATTAGTAGAACCTGTTGGGGGGCTTTTGGGAATTTCTCTTGTTACCATTATGCACTCCTTTCTTCCTCTGGGGATGGCTCTTGCCGCAGGAGCAATGCTCTTTGTAATTAGCGATGAGATAATACCTGAAACCCATCATTCTTCCCATGCTCGCTCCTCCACTTATGCCCTCCTTTTAGGATTTATAGTGATGATGATTCTGGACACTATTTTAGGATAAATTTTTGATTGGACATCCAAATATTATAAAGTTTTGGGTCAATTAGCCGATTAACTAATATAGAAATATATAAAATTGGAGGGATAAAGTTGAAAATCCGAACCAGAATTCCTTTAGGATTCATTGTCTTAGCGCTGTTAGCAGCAGTAGTTGGTGGCTTTGCTATTTATGCTTTTCGAGAAATAGGCACTTCTTTAGAGGAGGTAAGAAATAATACTCCTCTGCTTTTAGCCACTTCTAAGATTAAAGATCTTCTTTCGGAGAAAGATTCTCTGGTATCTTCTTATCTTTTAGAGGAAGACATAGCTACTCTGGATCAAATGAAAGAAGAATTTAATCAATTAGATAATAAAATTATGACCTATATTGAAGCTCTGAGATTAGGAACAGAATCAGAGGAGTTTAAGAGCTCTTCTTATTACTCTACCTGGGAAAAAGAGAATTTCCCTTATTTCTTACCTCTTGTAGAAGAGGGAACTCCTCTCTATAATAGCTTACAAAATTTAAAAGGTTTTGAGGTTGGTCATCAAAGCAAAGTAAATTCAGTAACCACCCTATGGCGTGAATTCCTTACCAGCCGTCAGCAAAGAGATCAGGATGCTTTAGCTATGGATGAACCAGCTCAGGTAGTAGCGAACTTTATCCAATCAGTAGCACACGCAGTAGAAAAATTCACTCAGCCGGTAGAGGAAATCGATTTTCTTGTTTCTCGCTGGTTAGCTACCGGTGACCCTGATGGGAGAATAACTGTTTCTATCAGCTCTTACTTTGACTCTTTTTCCAACGATATCAGTACTTCTTCTATGATTTCTGACCAGACGAAAGAAGATATAA
>Ga0209508_1002471_pt1 | contig 12118 bp, 9 predicted proteins | sample AD_UKC129_MetaG_FD_184427 | JGI IMG/M metagenome (GOLD analysis project Ga0209508, IMG submission 184427) | Active sludge microbial communities of municipal wastewater-treating anaerobic digesters from Canada - AD_UKC129_MetaG (SPAdes) (version 2) | ecosystem: Engineered > Bioreactor > Anaerobic... | reverse complement strand
CGAAAAACGGAACGCGCCAAAGGGGAATGCGGCCACGCTGCGCCCGACGACTGACGACTGACGCCGCCTACTCTACTAGGTTCATGGGTTCAAAGCGCGAAATTCCATTTGGGAGAATTCTCTCCCCAGCCCTGTCCCCGCTTGGGGCGGGGTGAGGGAGTGACGGTTTTCAAAGGTGTTGATTTTGAATATGCGGGATGGCAGATAATTTGCCGTTCGCACTTGTTGACGCTTGGCTAAAGAAGAACCAATTGAGTTGGTTGGCTCGGTGACGCAGGTGTTGCCGGGGACCATGTTCCGCGTGGCTCTTCCCAACGGCCACGAGGTGCTGGCCCACATTTCCGGCAAGATGCGGAAAAACTTCATCCGCATCAGCGTTGGCGACAAGGTGAATGTCCAGATGTCCCCCTACGATCTCGGCAAGGCGCGGATTACGTTCCGGCACAGCTAGCCGCGGGACAAGCAAGGGCGAAAGATCCAACGCCCAGGGGGATTTACGAATTACGATTTACGATTGACGCGGGTGTTGTGTGGTCAGCGGGTCAGGGAGTGGGGATGTTTGGTGAGTTACCTTTCCAGGTTTTCTTGGGCCAACTGATAACGGTTGAGAGTCGATGGATGGTGCGCACGCGCGTTAGCCGGCCCGACGTCGCCGGCTTCGTGCGCGTGCTGCGGCTGGTCCAGGCAAAACGCTGAAGCCAGAATTCGCGCAATTCGCCTCAGGCCGTTGCCGTAAGCCGTGATCTGCGCTCTTTGCGTTCTATGCGGTTAACCACGCCGTTGCCGTCATCTTCGCGGCCTTCGCGGCTTCGCGTGAGTCGAGCCGTTTGAGCTGAACGCTGAAAGGAACGACGCACGGCGACGGCCTTTTTAACCGCAAAGTGCGCAGAGAGCGCAGAGAAACGGCCAACGTGTTTCGTGGTGAACGCCGTTGGCAGTTAGCCGCTCTCTATGCCTCCGCGCCTCTGTGGTGAAACAGCCTTTGCCGTTCTGTGACACCAGAGAAATCCGCGTCTCTTCGCGCAATTCGCCTCAGGCCGTTGCCGTAAGCCGTGATCTCTGCGCTCTTTGCGTTCTGTGCGGTTAAACAAAGCCGTTGCCGTCATCTTCGCGGCCTTCGCGGCTTCGCGTGAGACAAGCCGTTTGGGACCAGGCGCTGAAATCCGCATTCGGTGCGATTCTGCCGAACCCGGAGTCGCTGGCTTCGGCAACGTGCTGCGGCTGGTCCCGCGCCGCGGGACACAGCCGCGCTCCAGGCTTTCGTGCGGTTCGTGTCTTTCGTAGTTGAGTCGATGGCAAAGATCATCTGCCTCCGCTCTGCGGACGAGAGGAAGAGATTTCGGGCTTCGGATTTCGGATTTCAATCGCCGGTCTTCGGCTGGACATTTGCCTTGCGGTTCCCATTCTGTTTCCATGCGCATCCACTTCTTCGGAGCCACGCGGACGACGACCGGCTCGATGTATCTCCTCGAAATCAACGGGAAACGGCTGTTGCTCGAATGCGGCCTGTTCCAGGGGCGCCGCGCCGAAACCATGGAACGCAACCGCACCTTCCCCTTCGACCCGCGCACGATTGACGCCGTCGTTCTCAGCCACGCGCACATCGATCATTGCGGGAACCTGCCGAACCTGTGCGTGCAGGGGTTCGAGGGCAACATCTATTGCACGTTCGCCACGCGCGACCTCGCCAGCATCATGCTTGAGGACTCCGCCCAGATCCAACAGGCCGACGCCGCGTTCGTGTCGAAGAAACGCGCCAAACAGGGCCTCCCGCCGGTCGAACCGCTCTACACCGCAACCGAGGCCGAGAAAGCGGTGCGGCAGTTCGTCGGCATCAATTATGATCGCCCCTTCCCGGTGATCGACGGCGTCACGGTCACGTTCAAGGACGCCGGGCACATCCTGGGCGCCGCGCAGGTGGTGCTGGATGTTCGCGAGAACGGGCGCCAGTTCCGATACCTGTTCAGCGGCGACATCGGCCGCGGCGACGACGATATCCTTCGCGACCCGCAGCCGGTCGAGAACGTGGATTACCTTCAGGTCGAGAGCACGTATGGCGCGCGGGATCACTCGCCGAAGAAGGACGCGGACGACAACGTGGGGCAGCTCGTGCGCGAAACGCTGCATCGCAAGGGCAAGGTCATCATCCCGGCGTTTTCCGTCGGGCGCACGCAGCAGATCGTTTACACGCTGCACCAATTGACGCTCGAAGGGTCGCTGCCGCGGATCCCGATCTTCGTGGACAGCCCGTTGAGCGTGAACGCGACGGAGGTGTATCGCCTGCACCCGGAGTGTTTCAACGAAAGCATCTATCAGTTCCTCCGGGAGAAGGCGAACCCGTTCGGTATGGAAAACCTCACCTACATCCGCGAGGTGGCGCATTCGCTGAAGCTGAACGATCTCAAAGACCCCGCGATCATCATCAGCGCGTCGGGCATGTGCGAAGCCGGCCGCATCCGGCATCATCTGAAGAACAACATCGGCGATCCGAAGAACCTGGTGCTGTTCATCGGCTATTGCGCCGAGCACACATTGGGAGCGCAGATCCTTGCGGGACGCAGTCCCGTGAACATCTTCGGCGAACCGCACGAAGTCCGGGCGCGGATCGCGTCGATCGACTCGTTCTCGGGTCACGCGGACCGGAACGAGCTGCGGCGGTATGTGGAAGCGTTGACGGGGGACATCAAGGCAATCTCGGTGGTGCACGGGGAGGAAAGCCAGGCGCTGGCGTTTGGCGAAACGCTGCGGCAGATGAAACCGAAGGCGGACGTGATCGTGCCGGAATACAAGCAGGTGCAGGAAATCTGAATGGAAAACATCCAGGGGATTTGCGATTTACGATCTACGATTGACGCGAGTGCGGTGTGATTTCTTGGGGAGCGTGATCGACCGGTGGTTTGGAGCGCGGTTGTGTCCCGCAGGGCGGGACCTGAATGTTGGCGTTGAATGTTGAGCGTTGATTGTTCGCGCCTTGTCTTCCGGGAGGAGGGAGCAGACGCATCTCAACCAGGTCAACCCGGAGGGTTGCAGACAGTAGCCGGAGGTCGCAGCAACGCGGAGACCTCCGGCAAACGAGTGATCAAACATCTGCACCCCGAAGGTGGTGCAAGAACATTCGCCTCCGCTGTCACATTGGATTGCTGGATTCCCTTTACCGGAGAATTCAAACGGAGCTTCTGGGACCCCTTCGGGGTCGTGGGAGAATGGGTTGTCTGGTTTCTGAAGGTATCGCTGCGCTCAACCTCCGGCTATTGTCTGGCATTCCTCCGGGATGCTTTCGACACTCCGGAGAAAGCGGCAGCCGTGTGCAGGAATCGGGATGCGCCCGAGGGGAACAGGAGTCGACCAAAAGCCTTTACAATAATTTCGGGCTTTGCCACGCTCCGATGCGTATGGCTAAAACGTTTTCGCCGCTCCTGCTTCTGCCGCTGTTGCTCTGCGGGTGCGTCAGCACCAGCATCACCAATCTCACGCCCCTCCAGCAGGTCCGGAATGAAAGCAACCTCTACCCCGTCGAGGTCGCCTTCCGGTCGAACGAGCAATCCCTGCGCTGGGACAGCATCCGTCCGCAGATCGTTGTTGGAAACGACGTCTATCCGATGCGGCCGACACCGCTGATGACGAATCGCTGGGAAGGGTTGGTTCCGGTGCCGCCCGGGGTGAATTCCGTGCGGTATTTCTACAAGTTCGAATTCCTCAACAACGCCTTTGGCGCGCCGAAGCCGAACAGCGCGGTTTCGCGCGAGTATCTGTTGAGGATCGTTCCGGAATAGCGGCCTATTTCTTTTTCAGCAGCTCGCCGATCTTGCTGCCGATGGCGGCGGCGTTGGTGCCGGCGGCTTCCTCAAGGCCCTTCCTCAGTTCACCAGCGCTCGCACCCAGTTCGGCAAGCCCCTTTTCCGCTGCCTGAACTGCGTACTTCTCGACCTCGGACAGGACGAGCCGGACCAGCTCGGCGGTGGTGATGCCGTCCGGACCCTGTCCCAGGTTCTCGATGTGAATCGGCGGCAGGGCGACCGGAAACGTCTTGCCGCCCATCCCGGTGATGCTGACGTGCAGTTTGGCGTCGCGGATCAGGAAATCGTCCACCTGGAGCTTGCGCGTGGCGGCTTCTTCGGTCTCCTCGGTGGTGTCGCCCGTGCCGCCGGCCGCTTCGTTCACGTTCGCCAGGATCTGGCTCAGGTTGTTCCCCTTGAACCCGCCCTCAAATGTAATCTCCGGGGCGATCACCTCGATCTTCCGGATCACGAGCTTGTCCGCAAGCAGGGACATGGGCTTCAGCGACAGTGTCGCGCTGCCGACGGAAATCGCCTGCGGCGTCGTGAAGCCTTCCGGATTGCCCACCACCAGTCCCTTGACGGTGCCGCCGCCCGATAAGGGGGAAAGATCAATGCCGTCGAGCTTCACGCTGACTTTGGTGATTTGCGGGCCGACGGTTTCAATGCCCCGTTTGGCAATGCCGTCAAGGAAGATGCCAATGCCGACAACCGCGAGGACCAGAAGCACCACCACGCCGATGAGGATTCTGACGAGGAGCTTTTTCATGAGGCCAATTCAAATCCCAACCGAGGCGTTTCGACCAGCAAAAACGTAAATCGTTTGCAGGAACTCCGGGCGGGCCGTAATCTCAGCCAGCGAGCAGTGCCACCGGTTCGCGCGAGGACGACATTATGAAATCGAAAACTCCGAAGAAGAAGACCGCTTCCTCCTCCCGTTCCAAAGGAGCCGCCGCCAAATCCACAAGCGCCAAATCGACTGCCGGCAGGACGCGCCGGCGCTCACCCGTCACACCGGCCGAGGCCACCACCATGGGTGCAACGCCTGAGGCGCCGTCCGGCGAAGCCCCGCGCAAACGCGTCATGCGCAAGCGCACCGCCGCCGAAACGGCTGCGGCTGAACCCGCAAAACCGAAGCGAACGCGGAAGACCAAAGAAACCGCCGGAGAACGAAAGACCACCCGGGCCGCGCGCAAAGCGCCGGCTCACATTCCCCCGATTCTGTTGGAGACCGAGCGGCCGGAGACGCCGTCGGTGAGCGGGCCCGGACAGCGTTACGCCCTTGGGCCGAGCGCGCCGGTGGAAGCATTCGAGGACGAAGGCCAGTTGCCGGAGTCGTACGGCACGGAGCATCTGCTGCTGGCCGCGCGCGATCCGCACTGGTTGTATGCGCATTGGGATCTGACGCGCGAGCAGCAGCGCGCGTACAATGCCCGGTCGCGCGATCAGCACCTGATCCTGCGCGTTTACCTCGAAGCACCCGAAGGGGCGCCGATCCAGGAACTGCATGTTCAGCCTGAGTCCCGACATTGGTTCGTGCATGTGCCGCACGGAGGCAGGCGCTACGTCGCTCAGCTCGGGTTCTATCAGGCGGACGGCCGCTGGTTCACCATCAGCACGTCCGGCGCGACCATCACCCCGCCGGACACCGCGTCGGCGGACACGAGCGCCGCGTTCGCGACCATCCCGATCGAGGTGCCGATGTCGAGGCTGTTGTCGCTCGTGAAAGGAGCGGCGAGGGAAAGCGCGCCTTTGGCCGAAGCCCTGGAGCGGCTGCGTCGAGAGCGAAAGCTCGATCTGCCGTCGTTGAAGGAGCTGACGTCCGCCGAACCCTCCCGGTGGACACCGGAACAGGAGCGCGCGTTGGCGCAGGTCATCAGCATGGACGAGGTGCGCCGGGTCTGGATGGGCTCGATGGAGATCACGGAATTGATCCGGCGCCAGGCGGTGCAGGAGATGGCGTCCATGCAGGCGGCGGGAGCCGCTGTGGAATGGCCGACCTCGCCGGGCGCGGTGTCGAGCCCCGCGCCGCTGCCGGCGGAGAAGGGCTTCTGGTTCGCGGTGAACGCGGAGCTCGTGGTGTACGGGGCGACCGAGCCGGACGCGCGCGTGACGATTGCCGGGCGCGAGATTCGACTGCGACCCGACGGCACGTTCAGTTGCCGGTTCGCGTTGCCTGACGGGAACTTCGAGTTGCCGATCGTCGCCGTGTCCGCCGACCGAACGGACGGGCGCGCGGCGGAAATGAACTTCAGCCGGCAGACCCGGTATTCGGGCGAGGTGGGCATGCAGGCGCAGGATCCGTCGTTGAACCCGCCGGTGGCGGCCTTGCTGTGACGATGGGCGGCGGTCAACGCAGAGCTTCGATACCACTCCGGTGAAGCGCGCTCTTCGAGCGATTCTGCGTCTGCTCGCCTCGGGTTTTCTTGTGATCGGGGGGATGCAGCTTGGGCTGGAGTTCATGCGCTACCGTCTCCGCGGGGAGGAAATCCACTTGTGGCCGTGCGTTCTGGGCGCAATATTTCTCGTGCTCGCCGTGCTTCTGTTCGCCTGCAGCGGGCGCATTGCGGACAGGTGGGCGGATGACTTTGAATGAAGCGCATCAGGACTGGAATGGACTGTGACGCGGCGTTCCGCAGCCGGGGGCGGCGCGGCTGCTGACATGCAAGGGTATCTCGCGCTCATTCTGCACGCGCATCTGCCGTTCGTCCGGCACCCGGAGTTCCCCAAATTTCTCGAAGAGAACTGGCTGTTCGAAGCGATCATCGAGAGCTACATCCCGCTGTTGAACGTGATGGAAGGCTGGGACCGCGACGGGATGGACGCGCGCCTGACCATGACGCTCAGCCCGACGCTCTGTTCGATGCTGCGGGACCCGCTGCTCCAGGATCGATTCGAGCGGCACCTGGACGAACTCATCGATCTCGCAGGGAAGGAAGTTTACCGGACGCATTGGGACAAACCGTTCTTCGAGCTGGCCGAATTCTATCAGCGCAGGCTCGTGTCGATCCGCGACACGTACCGGCGCCACGGGCGGGATCTCGTCGGCGCATTCGCTTCGCTCCAGGACAAAGGGAAGCTGGAGATCATCACGACGGCGGCAACGCACGCGGTGCTGCCGTTGCTGGCGTCGCATCCGGCGTCGATCCGCGCGCAGGTGCTCGTGGCCCGGGATCATTATCGGAGCTGTTTCGGGCGCGACCCGCGCGGGATCTGGCTGCCCGAGTGCGCCTATGCGGAGGGCATCGAGGCCGTGCTGCAGGAGGCGAACATCCGGTGGTTTGTCATCGACACCCACGGCGTGCTGCACGCGCACCCGCGCCCGCGCTACGGTGTCTTTGCTCCGATCTTCACACCGAACGGCATCGCCGCGTTCGGGCGCGATCTGGATTCGGCCCGGCAGGTCTGGAGCCGGCATGAAGGGTATCCGGGCGACGCACGGTATCGGGACTTCTACCGCGACGTCGGGTTTGACCTGGATTTTGACTATGTGCAGCCGCATCTGCCGGCGAGTCATCTGCGCGGATTCACCGGAATCAAGTATTACCGGATCACCGGTCCATCGCCGGAGAAGCAGGTGTATGTGCGGAACCTGGCGCTGCAGGCGGCGGCGGAGCACGCGCAGGATTTTCTGTCGGCGCGCATGGGGCAGATCGCCCGCCTCGCGGGCATCATGGATCGTCCGCCCTTGATCGTGTCGCCCTACGACGCGGAGTTGTTCGGGCATTGGTGGTATGAAGGGCCGGAGTTTCTGGATTATTTCGTCCGCAAGGCGGGGTATGACCAGAACGTGTTTGCATTGATCACGCCGGAGGAATACCTGCGGCGGCATCCGTCGAACCAGGTGGCGCGGCCTTCGGCATCGAGCTGGGGCGAAGAAGGCTACTGGCGGGTGTGGCTGAACGAAACGAACGAGTGGATTTACCCGCACCTGCATGTGGCGCAGGAGCGGATGACGTCGCTGGCACGCCGGTTTGGCGGATCCGACGGGCTAATGCGCCGGGCGTTGAACCAGGCGGGGCGCGAGTTGTTGCTGGCGCAATCCAGCGACTGGCCGTTCATCCTGCGCACCGGCACCAGTCCCGAATACGCGCGCAAACGGGTGAGGGATCACCTGGTGCGGTTTCATCGGTTGCACGATCAACTCAATGCGGGCGCGGTGGACGAGCAATGGCTCAGCCGGATCGAACAGCGGGACAATGTGTTTCCGGATATTGATTGCCGGTATTGGGCGTAGGAACGGCGTTTGAATGTCTGATTCCAACGCAATCGCACCTCCCAATGCGCGGACATTCAAAAGAGTTGATGGTGGTGCGCCCGCGCGTTCGCTGAACCCGAAGTCGCCGGCTTCGTCCAGCCGCTGCGGCTGATCCGCTCTGCGGGATACAGCCGCGCTCCGGACCGCGACTCTGTGAGTCGCAGCAACGATCGAGGGGTCGAAGCAGTCAGGGATTCCAACGCAATTGCGCCTCCCAATGCGCGGACATTCAAAAGAGTTGATGGTGGTGCGCCCGCGCGTTTGCTGAACCCGAAGTCGCCAGCGTCGTCCAGCTGCTGCTCCGGTTCAATCGACCGAGGCCGCCTGGAGTGTGGCGGCGAAGGCGTTGGTGCCGGTGCTTACCCAGAGCACCGTGCCGCCGGCGGCAGGCGCGGGCTTGCTCGGAAAGTTTAGCCAGCCGATCACCACTTCGCTGCCGCGGTTCAGCGAAAGATAAAACGGATAGTCCCCGTTCCGCGCGAGAACGCTCGAAGCGCTGAACGGGCGGCCGTCGGCCAGCCTGCCTTTGACGCGAGCGTTGCCGGCCGGGGAAATCAGGCTCTTCCCGGCGGCGGCCCTCAGCGCCGCTTCATCCGCCCGTTCCAGAACGAACGCGCGCGACCCCGCCTGCGCAGCCGGATGGATCTTCCGATGAAACACGTTGCGATCGCCGTCCAGGCGCGACGACCAGGTTCCATCCGACACCGTGCCTTCCACCTGGTCGGTTCCGCTGAGATCGACGTGCAAACTCACCTGCAAAGGCGATTGACCGCGACGCCTGACGCTTACCGTGGCGTGGCCGTTTACGTCCAGTTCACCGCGCAGGCCATGCCGTTTGCCGCCCAGCATCAGCTTTCCGGTGAACGCGCCACCGGCCGTGACATTCAGCGTGAAACATCCCGAGCTGGCCGGCGAAACGCCGTTGGTGTCCGCCAGCAATCCCGCAAAGGTGCCCTTCACCGCGGGGAACGGGCTGAGGACGAAGTTCGCCTCAAGGGTCCCGTTGGTTTGTGCGACGAACGTCAGGATGCGACCCGCGCCGGGCGCGCCGGTCCATCCCGCGAACGCCTGGCCCGGGGCAGGGATGGCCTTGATCGTGTAGCTGCGCCCCACGGCCAACGGTTTGCCGTCGAGATTCGGAGAGACCTTGCCCGCGCCATTCACGCGAATGCTCATGACCACATGCGTCGGAGGATCCGCAGGAGTCTCGACCGGATCGCGTTCCGCCGGCGGCGTCCATGGCGCTACCGCGCCGGGCAGACTTCCCGCCGTCCAGACAGCGCGCGCCACGTTCAGCCTTCCAAACCCGAACGCATCATCGCGCCCGGGCGTGCCAAGGTCGTCGGCGGTGCTGGTCAGGATCGAAACAATCTGGGCGTTGTTGAGCATGGGATTGGCGGATGCGACGAGCGCCGCAGCGCCGGCGACCAGCGGGCTCGAGAACGAAGTGCCGCGCCACGCGCGGAACGGCCTGGCGGGGTCTGCCTGCGTGGTCCAGATGTTTTCCCCCGGCGCGGCCAACGCGGCGAACCCGCCATAGCTCGAGAAGGCGGCGAGCGAATCGTCAACGCGCGTCGCCGTCACACCGACGACGTTGCTGCACGCGGCAGGATACTGGGGAACGGAGTTCGCGTTGTTGCCGGCGGCGGCAACGATGATAACACCTCTGTTCCATGCTCGATTGACGGCCTCCTGCAAGGTCAGCGAAGGGGCCGTTCCGGAAATGCTGATGTTGATCACGCGCGCGCCGGCGGCGACGGCGAAATCGATGCCCCGGGCGATGGCGGAGTACGCGGCGAAGCCGGACGCGTCCGCGACCTTCACGGGGAGGATGCGCGTTCCGAAGGCCACGCCCGCGACGCCCACGCCGTTGTGTCCGGCCGCGGCGATCACGCCCGCCACGGCGGTGCCGTGCCCGAAATCGTCGCGCGGATCATCGTCGTTCCAGACGAAATCGGCGCCGGGAAGCAATTGGCCGGCGAACTCGGGCAGGTCCGGGTTGATGCCGGAATCGAGCACGGCGACGACGATGTCCCGGGATCCGGGCGTGAAATTCCACGCTTCCGGCGCGCCGATGCGGTCGAGGTGCCATGCCGCGCCGGAACGCACATAGGGGTCGTCCGGGACAAACGCGGTGCGGGCGATGAAGTCGCGCTCGGCAAATTCAATATCGGGATCGTTGTTGAGCGAAGCGAGGATGGCGGAGGCGCGGTGTTCCGACACCGACACCACGTTGATTCTGCCGGATCGCAGCGAACGCGCCTGGGCGCCGAACGGTTGCAGCTTGCGATTCAGGATCTCCTCCGTCACGCCCGCTCTGGATTTCACCAGGATGCGTCCCGGGACGAACGGTTGAGCAGCGTTGGCGGCGAGAGAGAACAAGAGGAGCGACAGCCAGCCAATCCGGAGCGAACATTGGCGAGCACGGCGCAACATCCCGCAGAATTGGCTGGCGCGCGCTCGGAGTTGTTGGAGTCGAGTGACCACGCCAGGCCGGTTTTCCAGCAACCCTTCCAAGCTGCGGATATGCCAGCGCGCGCGGGCGCCGGGACACGCTTACGCGCGGTGATGCGGTGTCCAAAAAGTGAAAGGAACAGGCGCGATCTGCCTTGTTTCGGAGCAGCAACTTCACGCTTCGACGTTGTGGCTGGTTGATCGTTGATGGTCCTCTCTGGTGGGGCGAGCAGCTTGCCACACCGAAGCTCAGCGAAGGCGGAGTCCTCGCGAGCCGTGCGACTCGCAGAGTCGCTCCGGAGCGCGGGTCTGCGACCCGCAGCAGCGTACGGCAGCAGGCAGGCGCAGGATTACGCAGGAATGGTGGGGCGAGCAGCTTGCCACGCCGAAGCTCAGCGAAGGCGGGTCCTCGCGAGCCGTCGTGCAACGTGTCTTGTGAGAAATCTGGTAAGCCCCAACGAAGCGGGTTTGGGGGAAAGGGAAGGTTTGCGCCCCGGAACGGCCTTACCGGCCTTCGTTGAGGGTGCTGGGCAAACCGCCGGTTTCCCAGCCGCGCGGGGAGTTCCAGGGCCGGGAAGAGGCGTTTTCGGCCTCCATACTCGCGCAGCCGACAGTCGTCAATGCCATGGCCGCAACGAGCAGCGTCAAAAACAGAAGCGAACTGGAGAACAACCGTCTCACGAACTCGGGTGCGCAGGGATGACCTGGTCGCCTTCGAGCACTTCACCCAGCTTCCAGCCGGGCAGGACGTTGGCGATGCTGCGCTCTTTATGGACGCTGGTGACCTTGACCTTGGCAACCAACTGGCCGTTCCGGTTCACGAGCAGCTCGCCGTCCTGGAGGATGCCCTGGTCTTCACCCACGTTGAGAACCACAAAATCCCATTTGGGATCCGAAACGATGACCTGACCCTTCAGGTGGGCGGGGAGATAAACGATGTGCTTGTCCGGGCGATAGCGGGCCAATTCCGCTTCCTTGCGCTTGATTTCGCTGTCCTTCCGCGTAATCACCACTTTCGCTTCCGCGAGCTCGGCTTCAGCCTTCTTGAGGCTGCCGGACAGGGTGAGAATCTGGGGCGGGGTCAGACCGGTATTCTTGTAGGCAGCCAGTTCGGTCTGGGCGGTGTCGCGGGCAGCCCTTGTTTCATTCAGTTCCTCGGTCAACTGGCTGTTCTTCCTGCTCATCTGGCTGGCCAGGTTCACTGCCTTGTCGCGTTCGGCCGAGGTTGTCTCCAGCGCCTGCTTGGTCTGCGCCAGCTCCGTCTGGGTGCTGCTGAGTTCGGATCGCGTCGTGGCCAGATCGGCCAGGGCCTGATCCTTGGCCGCGCGCTCGTTATTCCGCTCGGTGACGAGGGTGGTGATCTTCTCCCTGACCTTTACGAAATTCAAACCCGTCGCAGCGAGCCCCGCGACGATGGCGATTATAAGGCTGATCCGAATCAACATGGCTAGTCTCAAAATTCGCGAACGGGGAAAGCCTATTCGCCGCCCTTGATGGTGTCAACGCCCCGTTTCCGCGTGTGTCGTGACTCTTTGAGAATGTCCTCTTTCTGACTCGATGAAAATGTCCCCTTTGGGAGGCAGTTGCGGTAGCAACTGCCTCTGAATGGAGACGTTATTGATGAGTCAGA
>Ga0209508_1002465_pt1 | contig 12147 bp, 10 predicted proteins | sample AD_UKC129_MetaG_FD_184427 | JGI IMG/M metagenome (GOLD analysis project Ga0209508, IMG submission 184427) | Active sludge microbial communities of municipal wastewater-treating anaerobic digesters from Canada - AD_UKC129_MetaG (SPAdes) (version 2) | ecosystem: Engineered > Bioreactor > Anaerobic... | reverse complement strand
TAAAACGATCGCAGCTCTAATCCGTGCTTTTTCAGGAAAGGTGAGAGACGGTCCACGTCCTCCGGAGAATTGAGGCCAGATTCGAAACCATTCAATCCTGCAGCGGCAACTTCACCCAAGCTGGCATCCAGATCGGCGTTGAAATCGCGATTTTCGCGGCGATAAAACGTTAACCAGGGATAAAAATTCGTCGCCACGTGTAAAGGACCTGATTCTGCCCCCCACACCCATGGCGAATGGAGGAGTTGACTTGCGACAATGGTGGCTGAACCAGCGGCCAAGAAACTGCGACGTGTCATCCCCGATGTTGTGTTTTCGTGCGGCCTTGTCATAATGAGATTCTCCGTTTTAGGTCGTTGGTGACAAATCTGTCTGTCAATTCCGAAAAAGACGCCCCTAATATACCGCCCGCCGAAACCGACTCGCAAGATACGGCCTCCACAGAAGCGTTAAGACATAAGAAAGGAGTCATCGCCATGAGGAGCTTACCTTCTCAATTAGCTGTGATCGGCTTTGTCATCGGGTTTTTGACCATGCAGACCTCATTGTTGGCGGCTGAGGTTGCCTGGCCAGAGCCGGTCGTTCCCGCTGGCTTCGGCGTCAACATCCACTTTACGGATCCCCGACCGGGCGAGATGAGCATGCTTGCGGCCTCCGGCCTCAAGTGGATTCGTATGGACTTTGTCTGGTCGGCAACAGAACGGGAGCCCGGGAAATATGACTTCCGGGCTTACGAGCGGCTCTTAAAGGCCCTGGACGAATATGGGATCAAAGCCCTTTTCATCCTCGACTATACCAATCGGCATTATGACCAAGGGTTATCACCCTACACAGACGAAGGGCGGCAGGCCTTCGCCCGATGGGCAGCGGCGGCTGCCAAACACTTCCAAGGACGTGGCATCCTTTGGGAAATGTACAATGAGCCCAATATCCATTTCTGGAAGCCAAAGCCCAACGTGGAAGATTACATCAAGCTGGCGATTGAGGTGGGAAAGGCCATTCGGCGGGAGGCCCCTGGTGAAATTTACATTGGACCGGCCACCTCGCAAATCGATATGAAGTTCCTGGAGGCCTGTTTTCAGGCGGGACTGCTGGAGTATTGGGATGGCGTCTCGGTCCACCCGTATCGACAGTCTCCCCCGGAAACGGTTTTGGCAGAGTATCAAAAACTGGCCGAGTTGATCGCCAAGTACGCCCCGGCGGGTAAAAAGATACCGATCCTCTCTGGGGAATGGGGCTATTCGGCGGTGTGGCGGAACTACGACGAAACCCGCCAAGGGAAGTATCTTCCTCGACAATGGTTGACTAACCTGGCGGCCGGTATTCCTGTTTGCATTTGGTACGATTGGCATGACGACGGGCCGGACCCCAAGGAGCCTGAGCATCATTTTGGCATGGTGGCTTATCCCTATCATGAGGGACGAAATCCGGTTTATGATCCGAAACCTGCGTACTTGGCTGCCCAGACGCTATGCACGTTATTGGCAGGATATCGGTTTGTCGAACGTCTGCCGGTAAAGGCCGAGAAGGCCGAATTGTGTCATGCCCTGAGGTTCGAAAAGGGTGGGAAGTCCGCCGTGGTAATCTGGTATCAACAAGATGGCCAGACGACTTTGGTCCAGGTCGCTCTGCCACCGGGCCTTTATCGCGTCATAGATTACCTTGGAAAAGACCTGGGCACCAAGAACGTGGTTGCGGCCTCGACCGAGCTTGAGATCACCGACGCGCCCCTCTATCTTGTCCAGGAATAATCGCGGACAGACTGGTCTTGATGTTTCTGTCAAAAGAAACAAACATTTTTCGCTATGCCAACGTCCTATAAGTAGGGCCGCTTGAAAAAAGGGTATCGATTGTGCCTTTCCTACAAGTTGGTCTTACATTGCGGTCTTCCCGATCCGATGGGTTATGGGGGTAACTTGAGCGTCGCACATTTGGCATTCGACGAGGATGAGCAGTGAAACTTCAGTTTCTGGGTGCCAATCGGCAGGTTACGGGTTCCCAATACTATTTGCAGGCGGGTAAAACCCGGCTTCTTATTGATTGCGGTATGTTCCAGGAGCGTCCGTACCTGGACCGTAATTGGGACCCTTTACCCGTGCCACCGCGGGAAATCGACGCCCTCCTTTTGACCCATGCCCATCTTGATCACAGTGGCTTGATCCCCAAGCTGGTTCGAGAGGGTTTCCGCGGGAAGATCCTTGCCACATCTGCCTCCGTCGATGTGGCAGAAATTGTCCTTCGGGATTCGGCCCACATTCAGGTGGAAGACGCCGCTTACAAGCGGAAGCGGCACCGCAAGGAGGGGCGGACGGGCAAGCATCCGGAAATCCCCCTCTACGATGTGAATGATGTTGAGGAAGCCTTGCCCTATTTTCGTGCCGTCCCATACTATCAGCCTATCGAGCTTGATGGGGTAACCATCCGCTTTCTTGATGCCGGTCACATTTTGGGCTCGGCGTTTCTGGTTGTGGATGCAAAAGAGAATGGTCGGGAGCGACGGATTGTTTTTTCGGGCGACCTGGGCAGCCCGGACCGTCCCATCCTTCGTGATCCTGACATGATCCACGAGGCCGACTACCTCGTCATCGAATCGACGTACGGTGACCGTGACCACAATCATGGTCCAAGTGTGGAGGATCAGCTCGTCAAAGTCGTTCGGGAAACATCTGCCCGGGGCGGTCACGTGGTTATTCCCGTTTTTGCGGTTGAGCGGGCTCAAGAGTTGCTCTTCTATTTCAGCCGCCTATATCGGTCGGGACGCCTTCCACCCTTGCCCATCTTCCTGGACAGTCCGATGGCCGTGCGAATCACTGAGGTCTTCCATCGTCACCGTGAGTGTTTCGACCAAGAGACGCAAAACCTCATCGACAATGATCAATCGCCCTTCAATTTTCCTAACTTGCGACTGGTGACGACCGTTGAAGAATCCAAACAGATCAATACTTACAATGTCCCGTCCGTGATCATGGCAACTTCCGGGATGTGCACTGCTGGGCGGATCAAGTTCCATTTGAGAAACAATATTGTGCGACCGGAATCGACAATTCTTTTTGTGGGTTATCAATCTCGCGGGACGTTGGGACGCCAAATCCTCGACAAGAATCCGTATGTTCGTATTCACGGGAAAGAATGGCCCACCCGAGCGAGGATCGAACAAATCCAGGGCCTATCGGGACATGCGGATCGTAAAGGGCTTCTCAGTTGGGTTTCCCAAGTCAAATCCCCGGTGAAGTCGGTGTTTGTGACCCACGGCGAAGAGAACGCCTCCTTAAGCTTCGCAGAAATGATCCGCACCCAGCTTAACTGGCGGACGAGCGTTCCTCAGTACATGGATGAAGTGGAATTAGATTGACCCACCGGGCTGAAGCGCACGACATTTCCGCCGAACGGCTGTGAGCTTTGCGTGATAAGAACCCTGGCAATCACGAAGGCGATCGGACCAGGCCACCAAATCGCCGAACCCGCCGGGAATAATCCCGGATGGCTTGATGTAGCAATTCCTCGTTGAAGTCTGGCCAGCAGACATCCGTGATCCACAACTCGGCGTAGCTAATTTGCCAGAGCAAAAAGTTACTCACTCGCTGCTCGCCAGCCGTGCGAATAAGCAAATCGGGGTCCGGCATGCCCGCCGTGTAGAGGTGGTCGGAGAACGTCGCCTCGTCAATGTCGTTAATGGATAATTGCCCCGCAACCACTTTCTCTGCGATCTTGCGAACGGCATCCAGGATTTCCACCCTTCCGCCGTAATTGACGGCCAAACACAGGCACAATCCCGTGTTGTTCGCGGTCAATTGCAAGGTCTTATCAAGTTCGCGCTGCACTTCGGGCGGGATACCTTCTCTCCGTCCGATCACTTGCACCCGCACGTTGTTTTCTGTGAACGTCCCCCGCTCCTCAACGATGTACTGCTCCAGTAATCGCAAAAGGAAATCCAGCTCGAACTTGGGCCGCTTCCAATTCTCGCTGGAGAGGCAATACAAAGTGAGCTGTTCAATTCCCAATCGGACGCACTCTTCGACCGTCCGGCGAACAGCCGCCACACCGTGACGGTGTCCCTCAATGCGAGGCAACCCCCGCCGCTGCGCCCAGCGACCGTTGCCGTCCATAATGGCAGCGATATGCCGGGGCCGCTTCTCCGGTGGGACATCTAAAGCGTCGGACGTTTTTAGCAGCTCTCCACACATCAGGTTTTGGGAATCAAGCGTCGCCTCAAATCGGGAATCTGACATCTTGCCCTAACATCCAGTTTAGCAAAAACATTCGCCCGGCGACCATGTGGGGTTTGCCACAAGTCCTGTCATTTCCCTTGAAAATAGCCGTCGGGTGTGGAGGCTTGAAGCACACACTCTGAAGGACGAAGCCCGTTTAGCAAATGATCGTTTGCTCGCGGTCGGGGCCCACAGAAACCATCTCAATGGGACACCGTAGTAACTCTGCCAGGCGATCGAGATATGCCCGCGCTGCCTTGGGCAAGTCCTGCAAGCGGCGGACGTGCTGGATCTCCTCGGACCATCCGGGGAGTGTCTCATACACAGGCTTCACGCGTCGCAGTTGCTCGACATGGCTGGGGAAATGGGTAATCCGCTCCCCGTCCAATTCGTAAGCCACGCAAATCTTTAGCTCGGGCAACGTGCTCAGAACATCCAGGAGCATCACGGCAATAGCGTCAACGCCACTCAGTCGAGCCGTGTAACGCACGGCAACGGCATCGAACCAGCCGCAGCGCCTCGGGCGGCGGGTGACCGTTCCGTATTCGTTTCCCCGATCCCGGATGGTCTGACCGATAGGGTTGTCCTGCTCTGTCGGGAAAGGCCCACCGCCGACACGTGTTGTATATGCTTTGACTACCCCCAAAACCTTTTTTATATACTTGGCCGGAATCCCCGAGCCTGCCGAAATCCCCGCACCGGAGCTATTGCTGCTCGTCACATAGGGAAAGGTTCCATGGTCAACATCAAGGAGGGCTCCTTGTGCCCCCTCTAGGAGGATCCGCCGCTCACGTTCCGCGGCAGTCAACAAAAACTCCGTCGTGTCGCACACAAAAGGTCGGATGGCCTCGGCGTAACCGGAGTACTCACGGAAGATGGCGGCCGCATCGAGGGACGGGCTATCTGGCGAAACCCCCAGGGGGACCAGAAACCGGGCCTTGGCCTGCACGATGGCCTCAATCCGCTCTTTGAAACCAGACTCGAACAGGTCCCCTACCCTAATGGCATGCGACCGTCCCACCTTGTCTCGGTAACATGGCCCAATGCCTCGAAGCGTCGTGCCAATAGCCTCACCGCTTGGGCACTCGTTGAGGATACGATCCTCCTCCAAGTGCCATGGGAAGATGACATGGGCGCGATCACTCAAAAGAAGATTGTTCGAGATGGAGACCCCTCTTGAGCGGAGCAGGGCAATCTCATCGAGAAGCGTCTTCAAATTGACGACAACGCCGGACGCGATGACACACGTCACGTTGGGTTGAAAGATTCCGCTAGGGATCAGGGACAGCTTAAAAGTCTGACCTTGTCTCACGACGGTATGACCGGCGTTGGCCCCGCCCTGATACCGAACCACAATTTCGTGGTCTTCGGTAAGGAGATCGACGATCTTCCCTTTTGCTTCGTCGCCCCATTGCAGACCAATGACAGCGGTGGCGCTCACGAGATTCACCTTTCTCTTGTTAGTCAACACGATCACGAAAGTCCGTCGTCCAACCTATGCCGTTCCCAAAGGCCGAAATTCCGAAAACAAGCGCGAGCGGAAGCCCGCGCGTTTGTGGTTTGCGCGGCTAGAACCGCTGGTCCCCTCCGTGCCACGGCCAGTTTCGTCTAGAACAGCTCCAGAGTTGCAGTCTAATCGCCATCAGTTCGAACCGTCAAGGAACCGCACGCTCGGAACTTCGGACCGGGGAGAAGGCTCAATTCGTCCACACACGTGTTCATCACCCGCAGCGATATTGACAGGGACGGCAAAACCATTAAAATCCCGATTGCTGGGGGGATCGCGTTGGCAAGCGGATGGGAAATCTAAAGCCGGGGCCGACACGGAATGGATGTCCAGCGTTGCGGCACAACTTGGGTCGTTCATGCCCCTGCAAAAGTGAACCTTTTCTTCGAGGTGCACGGCCGCCGCGAAGACGGATACCATCTCGTCGAGACGCTGGTTTGTCCTATCAGCCTCTACGATACCCTCGCTTTTGAGGAAAATCCGGATGACGACGTGGTCCTCAGTGTACAATTTATCACGGGAGGGGCGTCGCTCCCGGAGTGTGGTTTTGACACGGTTCCCGACGGCCCGAGCAACTTGGTTTATCGGGCCGCCGAACTGGTAAAGAAAGAAACCGGCACCCGCAAAGGTGCGAAGATCCGTTTGTGGAAGCGGATTCCGACAGGCGCAGGGTTGGGGGGAGGGTCTTCCGACGCGGCAGCCACGTTGTTGGGTTTGTGCCGTCTCTGGGGATTAACTCCCGGGATGGCGGAACTACGAGCGTGGGCTGCGCGCCTGGGAAGTGATGTACCCCTGTTCCTGGAAGGAGGCCCCTGCATCTGTCGCGGACGCGGCGAGATCGTAAACCGCGTGAATGGGTTTACCCGGCTTGACATGGTGATCGTCAAACCTAGGGTAAGCCTATCCACGGCCAGTGTTTATGCGGCGTGTCGTGTCCCCGAAGTACCGCAGCGTATTGAGGCGATCCTTGCCGCGTGGTCATCGGGGGACCGGAAACGACTCGGCGAATTCCTGTTTAACCGTTTGGAGGAAGCCGCAAAGAGAATCGCACCGAGTGTTGATGAGGTGGGTGCCCGTTTGCGGCAAACCGATTGTCTGGGAGCGAGTATGACGGGAAGTGGGTCGTGTTGCTTCGCGCTGTATTGGCATCGGAAACACGCCATCGCGGTGGCACGGAGATTTATGGCTGAGAAGGTGGGAGCCGTCTTTGTCGTGCACACGGTGGCCTAGCGTGCCCCTTGGGAAAGGAGGTCGGCCGTGCAAATCACTGAAGTCCGCATCAAGCTCATGGACGAGCCAGGAGAACGGCTGAAGGCCTTTTGCTCGATCACGTTTGATGATTGTTTCGTCGTCCGGGACTTGAAAATTATCGAAGGGGCGAACGGTCCTTTTGTGGCCATGCCTAGCCGCAAACTGACCGCGCGCTGTCCCAACTGCCGCACGAAGAATCACTTGCGGGCCCAATACTGCAATCAGTGCGGCATCCGCTTGAAGGAGCCGCCGATCGCCCGGGACGAAGAAGGGAGGGCAAAACTTTACGCTGATATTGCCCATCCCATCAATTCCCAGGCCCGCGAAATGATCCAATCCCGGGTCATTAAGGCCTATGAAGAGGAAAAGGCCCGCTCGAAAATGCCGGGTTACGTCCCGCCGGTCTACGATGAGTATGACGAAGAGCAGACAGCTCAGGCGGCCGAACGTCCATATGACGTTGTAAGGCGGAAGGCCCACAGCGGCAAAGAGGAAATTAAACAGCCGCATCAGTCGCGGGAAGGAGTACCACAAAAGGACTAGGTAAATCCCCCTTCCGGCGGCTAGTTACAGTCGCGTGTCGGCCGATGTTCAGCGACGAAAAGCAGAACGTAGGATGAGGCACATCTCCCGCTCATCTAATCGGGGCGACTGGATTTGAACCAGCGACCTCTTGGTCCCGAACCAAGCGCTCTAGCCAGGCTGAGCTACGCCCCGGGCGTTAACTCATTAGAAAAGGCCAACCGGGCGGCAAAAAACGCCCTCGCTGACCCATATCCGTCGTCCTTAAAGTGTAATCGGTTGATTTGGACGCCGTCAATCGGGAGCCATTAAGCCTTTCAAGCAAAAGGAGAGCCAGCCGAAAATATTACGTCTCAGGGATTGCTAAGCCGATGTAACGGAATAATCGTCAAAGGTTACCAGGCTTGGCGACCGCCACGCCCGCGGAAGTTTTTTGGGCCAGCCCCTCTTCCCTGGCGGACGGGATAAGCTATATTTAAAGAAAGTATAATGGCGATGGGGTTCGCCACTAATTGTAGCTTCGCATGCTAGCTACTGATGACCCCTACCTGGTTTTCGGTAGGGGTTTTCTTTTGGCCTTGCCCTACCGAAGTGGTTAACTCGGCGGGGATCTCACGGCCGGCCACCGAGAATCCTCGTGCAGCGGTTGGTCTCACACTGTAAAGGGATCTGGGTTCGCAACATGGAGCGTTTTCGTTTGCTTGGCACCCTTGCTTTGGTCACGTTGCTATCTTCCGACGTCGTCCTGATCGGTCTGGGAGGTGGACTTGGTTCGGTCGCCCGCTATCTCGTGGGAAAGCTAATCCACGAGGGAAGTGGAGAAAATGTCTTTCCGATAGGCACGCTGGTTGTCAACGTTTTGGGATGCTTTTTCCTCGGGATGCTTATTGGGGTTTTTCTCGAACAGGGGAGTCACCGGGTGACCGGATGGCTGAACTTCCTGGGCACCGGATTCTGCGGAGGATTTACAACGTTTTCGGCTCTCCAATGGGAAACCGTCCGGCTTATCCACGACGGCCGCTGGGTTGTGGCCGCCGTCAACGTTGGCCTCAGTATTTTTGCCGGCTTGGTCGGTATTGTCGTCGGTTACTTGATCGGGCGGTGGGTATCTTTTTATGTGGACTAGCCGAGATTGCGAGCGATTCTTGACACGATCGTCGGTCGAATTTCAAGACACCTAATCGCAAACTCAGCCAGCAAGAAATTTCCGCACCTCGTTCCAATTCGCTGGCCCATAGCCGATCGCCATTGCGAGGAGGAACCCGGCTACGAAATTGACGATTCCTGTGCCGATGATAAAAAGAATGACGTACAATGGTCCGTCCCTACTTCCTTCTTCAGTCAGAAAGCTATCACCGCTGACCGGACAAATACCGTCTTACGCCTCAGTGCTTACCCGATCGAAGAAATCGACGTACTTGTTTCGGTCTTCCGGGTTTTTTCGGGCTTCAATCGCTGATCGCGGATGCAGGTTAAGTTGGCCCGTGATGTTGTACTGGACATAAGGCCCCCATTCCACCTCGTTGCGCAGCGGCTCAATGTAATCCTGCAAGAATTGGAGCACGGGGCGAATCCGGAACTTAGGATTGCGGAGGAAGCCGATCAGGAGCTCCATGGGACAGTTGCCCGCTCCCCGCCCCAAACCACCCATGGATGCATCGACGCGGTTCGCTCCATGAATGATCGCCTCGATGGTGTTGGCAAAAGCCAGTTGCTGATTGTTATGGGCGTGGATTCCCACGGTTTTGCCTTTGTCCTTGACATAACTCAAATAAATCTTAACAAGGCGCTCAATTTGCTCGGTATAAAGTGCGCCGAAACTGTCGACTACGACGACGACTTCAGCAGGCGTCTGCGATATGAGCCCGAGGCATTGCTCGATTTCGACCTCAGTGGCTTGTGAGACCGCCATCAAATTAGCCGACGTCTCATAACCTTTTTCGTGGGCAGCCTTGATCATCTCGCAAGCTTCGACGGTTTGGTGGACATAGAAAGCCACCCGGACCATGTCCACAACGCTTCGATCCTTTGGCAGCAGATCCGTTTTCCAGTCCGATTTACCGGCATCCATCATGACGGCGAGTTTTAATGACGTGGGATTGTCACCGACAATTCGCCGGACATCATCCTCATCGCAGAATTTCCACGCCCCGAAACGGTCGCGCTGGAAGACTTTTTTCGATGCTTTGTAACCAATCTCCATGTAGTCGATGCCCGCTTCCACGCACGTTTGATACACCCCTTTCACAAATTCGTCCGAGAAATGATGGTCGTTGACAAGTCCCCCATCGCGAATCGTGCAATCTAGCACCTTTAACTCCGGACGATAGGTAATCCAGGGCGCGCGTTCCTGAGAGTCGGGTACCATATCTTTCGGTTCCTTTCTGTCGTCAATCGCTCACTGTCACAAACGGAGTCATCTTGTGGGAAAGGACACTTGCCACCCGGCTTTTCACCGAATCCTAGACCCGCCAAGGAAACTATATCTTACCAAAACTCATGCGCCTGGGGTGTACAAGGTGACGTTTTTGGGTGTTCGAACTGCAAAAGTAGGCGTGTCTTCGTCGTGGGACCTTGACCGCCCTCATAGACTTGAGGATCGGCTGAGGGCCACACCCTTCGGCTGGATTATTCGGAATGACCCATACAAAGCGTCAATTCGGGAGGTACCCTGTCAATGGCGGAAGTGACGATCACGGTTCGGCCCCGCGGCCCTTATCTTGTGCAAGGAAATGTTCGTATCGTGGATGCCGACGGAAACGAATATCCTGTTGATCCTTCCAAGCCCGTTGCCCTGTGTCGCTGTGGGGCCTCGCAGAAAAGACCGTTTTGCGACGGTGCCCATAAGTCGTGCGGATTCGAGGGTGACGATCGGGCGACACCTCCTGGCGCGTAACACCCGAGGCGAGTCTTCCCGCTCGGACGGCATGTTCAGCAAAACGCTCAGCGTTCGCGTGCATTCTTCGGGGCGAGCGCGGTTCGCATGTTTTCGGTAACCGTCCAACTCCAGGTTTCTGGAATAATGTCCCAGATCACAAAAGTGACCAAAAGGCCGGAAATGATCGGGCTTGTAGGAGCTATCGGGCCGGTTGGACCTTCGGAGTCATCTCGAGAAATGGCGAAAAAAAGGGATTTAACCAAAAGCCCATCCCAAAGTTCCCTCTCCCTCTGGGAGAGGTTCGCGGTGAGGGCGAGCGATCGTCGCAGTCGATCGAGAAAACCGGCAGCGATTCGAGTCACCCTCACCCCCGGCCCCTCTTTCGCCGAACGGGAGAGGGGAGGTTGTGGGATAGGTTCTAAGGACGCCCGCCAACGTCGGTGGTAAAAAGAGTTCGTCTCTCCCCCACCATAGAGCTATCCGTGGGGTGTTTGACGACGTTGGTTGACGGCCAACCCATGCAGTTTGCGCGTTTTAGGGGAATAATACGGTCGTTCCGCAAGTAAATTGCTTTCAGCAATGCCGTCCCCTTAGTAAACTGGAATAGATTGCCGTGGTGCTCCAAGGAGGCCGCATCACAGCCGGGCCAGCCTGTGGACCGGTGCACGGGCAAAACCGGCGGTCCACACCCTGGGGTAAGCGTCTGTTGCGCATCGAGGTTTTTCGATGTCCAGGGGGCTTTCGAACGTGAAGGATGGAGGGCAGAAAAAGGGCAACGTCGCCTGATTTTGGAGGAAAACGCATCGATGAGTTCGCTGTTTGGATTGATCACCAATAAACCGGCAGATTTGGCGCTTTCCCTGCGGGGCCCGAGCGCGGATCATCCCAACGTCAAGCCGGCGGCAGCCTGGGGCATCGGTTGGTATGAAGGATCGCGACCGCGGGTAGCTAAGCAAATTCATTTGGCAGGTGGTTCCCTCTGCGACAAGAGTGAGTTTACCCCAGGGGCATCGCGATTGTTCTTGGTCCATTTTGAGGAAAAGGTCTCCGGCGGGGAAAAGGAAACCGATCTCTGTCCGTTTCATTATCGCCATTGGCTATTTAGCCATACGGGCGAGCTCGATCGCGAAGCATTTGTCCACCTCCTGGAACCCGCGCATGTCCAGTCGCTCAATGGTGAGAGCGGGTCTGAGGTGTTTTTTCACTGGATTATGCAGAACATCAAGAAGACGCGGGACCTGGTTCCCAGCCTTCTTGATTCGTTGCGTGACGTGTCAGAAAACAAGTTGAGTTTTCTCCTCAGCAACGGGCGATGGCTCTTTGCATATGCTCGTGGGCAAAAGCTTTATTACCACGAACGTCGGTTTCCCACATCGGCCGGGACGTTCGTCATCCGTGTGCCCAATGTGGATGCGGTGATCTCCAGCACCATCCTGGCCAACGAGAGCGCCATTCTGGTTTCGACAGACAAACTCGGTGACGAAGCGTGGGAACCCGTTCCCGATGGTCACCTCTTAGCCGTGACACCTCGCCTCGACGTCATCCTTATCGACCTGGCAGAGAATTCACCTTCCCCCACCTGAAGAAAGCCCCTCTTTCAGCCGCCGCTGACGCGTGAGACCAGACTATGTTGCAAGGGTCGCGGCAGATTAACTACTCGCACTGCGATAACTATGGAGGGCGAGTTGAAAAATGGCCCGGCAAATCGCGAAGACAATCACCGTTGCAGCGATGGTGTAAAGGGGTAGGAGCCATTCTTCCAGGGATTGCGGGCGAATCGT
>Ga0209508_1002460_pt1 | contig 12155 bp, 8 predicted proteins | sample AD_UKC129_MetaG_FD_184427 | JGI IMG/M metagenome (GOLD analysis project Ga0209508, IMG submission 184427) | Active sludge microbial communities of municipal wastewater-treating anaerobic digesters from Canada - AD_UKC129_MetaG (SPAdes) (version 2) | ecosystem: Engineered > Bioreactor > Anaerobic... | reverse complement strand
TATAGCTTTTGCCTTCTCCAAAATAAAAAAGTGGCTGTTTAGATCCTTCAGCATACATATTCATAACCATTCCTTTAACTTCGTCATAGCTATCCCCTTTTCTGTGCCTGGCATAAATTGGAATCTGGCCTGCGTTTCTCGCTACCGTAACTGGCAAACGCCCGGCAGGATTGTAATCGCCAAATAGCACATCTGCAAGGGCACTTCCACCTGTGATTCCAGGAAACCAATTTTCTATTATTGCCGGATAGTTTTTTGCAATATACTCGCTGGAAAGAGGTCTTGCGTCCATATGAACGAAGATTGCAGGAGTCCCGGTTTCAAAAATAGCCTTTGCTAACTCTTCCTGTACACCGGGGAGACCAATACGATCGCTATCAATACCCTCACCGATAGTGCAAGTATTACCCCACCCATATTTACCACCAAGTACAAGAATTACAACGTCCGCTCTCTTTGCTGCAGCTATTGCTGCAGCAAACCCACCACGATTTGTTCCCGCAACATCACAGCCCCTTTCATACTCTACGTTAGCGTCAGGACATTTTGCCTTAATTGAGTCAAGTATAGTTGGAGTTATGGCTCCATACAATTTCTTTATCGTTTCTTCCACAATTGGTGGCTCTTGTCTAACATTACTGCCTTCAAAAAACGGTGGTAGTGATTGGGTATCTCCTACCTTATTTGTTTCTAAGTCACTACCTGCCATATCCAGTGTCCCTGCCATTTCAGACATAGTTTCAGTTAGCATCATTTCCAGCATAGCTGGATAGGTATAACAGCCAAATAATAGCCGGAGAGAATTACCATGTGGGCCTATTACTGCAATATTCTTTATATCTTTATTTAAGGGAAGTATGCCATCATTTTTTAGAAGCACGATGGATTCACGTGCCGCCTTTAAACTATGGGCGGTGGCTGCTTTATTTTCATAAGATTCAGCTATTAAATCGACTCTTGGATAAGGATCTTCAAATAGACCCAGCTCAAATTTTGTTTTTAGTATTCTACGAACAGAACAATCAATTAATGATTCGTCAATAATCCCTTCATTAACTGCTTCGATCAAGGTCTGTGTATAACCATAAGGAAAAGGCAACTCGATATCTAACCCCGCCTGCAGGGCTTCTATACCAGCCCATTTCGGATCTGGAGATGCTTTCAAGTCGCATGCTCTTTTAATAGACATATAATCTGAAACAACCAGGCCATCAAAACCCATTTCCTGACGCAGAAGGTCCGTTAATATATGTTTGGATTTGATGACCATTTCGCCGTCAATTGTGCCATAGGAATTCATAATTGACTTTAAACCACCTTCTGTGATAGCTGCTTGAAAGGGTTTTGCATATACCTCCCTGAGTTCACGGGGAGGAATAGGATTAGATGACATATTCAGACCACCTTCACAGAAACCATAACCTAAAAAATGCTTCCCGGTTGCCACAATGCCATTTTTAAGCTCATCACCCTGTAATCCCTTTGTAAAAGCAACACTCATAGCTGAACAAAGCGTAGGGTCTTCACCATAGGTCTCTCCTATCCTGCCCCACCGTGGATCCCGGGCAACATCCATAACTGGCGAAAGTGCTTGTCTCACACCAACTGCTAGCATCTGCTTACGGATAATATTTGTCATTTTTTCTACTGTGTCAGGATTCCATGTTGCCCCCAATCCAATCGCCGAGGGAAAAACTGTTGCTCCTGCGGCCATTAACCCGGTAAGTGCTTCGCTATGCAATAAAACAGGTATTCCAAGATCGTTTTTAGCACGAATAATATCCTGAACCCTTTTTGCTAACTCTGCATTAGCTTCTATCGTCTTCCCTATTGATGTCGTTCCTGTTACCTCTCCAATACCTTCTGGGAATCCCTGCAATCCCTGGTCGGGATCACTCATAAGCATTGTACATTGTAGCTGAGCTACTTTTTGTTGCAGCGTCATTCGAGAGAGCAAATCTTCTACTCGTTCGCTTATTGAACGATTCTTATCTTTATAAATCTCCATAATTATTCCCCTTTCAAATTTATTCGCAAACTAGACCGGTACTTCCATTCGAAGCTTTCACTTCTAACATTTTGGGCTATCAAAATTTTATTTGTCCACTCAGTCCACGAAACTACAGTTTATATCTTCTAACTACTGATAATTTACTTTATATCATTTATCACCTCCTTCAGCTCTACGAATATATCTTTCTAGCGCTGTAACAAAAAGTATGGGAGAGCTTTTTTGATACTCCACAAAAGTTGCCTTATAAACATTCGCAAATAAAACTGCATTGCATTTGAATCAATAATAGAGGCATATCATCAACCTTACAAGGGCTACTTACCAATTTTAATCTTATTTCAGATTTTTCAAAATCTTGTAACAAGAGCTAATTACTCCTTTCTCTTTCATAAAGAAAGCATCTAACTACTCTACCTTCCACATAATATTCTTCTGGATTTTCTCTTCCGCATATACCCTCAGCACAAGAACATCTTTCAGCAAATTTGCACCCGGGCAAATTGAATTCTTCCACTTCAAAAGAAGCTTTTTTAACTCTACTTTCTCTACGTTTTTTTGGTATTGGTTGTAAAAGGGATTCTTTCAACAATTTAGAATAAGGATGCAATGGTTTTATTTCTCAGGTTATAAGGATATTTCTCCAGGTTGAAACCAATGGATCTTTGATCAATTTCATCAGGAAATGCCCAGGGGAAATCCTTATACCAGGATCTGACGTTTGGGTTTTTGTTGGTAACTTCGATAAAAGTTTCTGTGTCTAAGTCCATAAGCAAATCTAATTCATTTCTCTCCATTGCCATCGCTTTAGCAGTAGACGTATTGTAAAAAACACTCATTATATATTCGGGACCTGGTTTACCTGTAATTACTCCAGCGGAAGTTCTTTGCCAATCCTCTCTTCTCTCATATAGCGTCCAATAGCCTGAGGGATCAGCATTCTTTAAAACATAAGCTCCTAAAGAAATTGGGGGATAGAAATTATCTACAAGGGGATCAGTCACGTTTTCCCAGTAATGCTTCGGCATCATGTATAGAGCATCAAATCGGAATACAAAATAATAATGGAATCGGTTATTTGGCTCTTTTAATTTAAAAATAACCGTATAATCGTCTGGTTTACTCACACTCTCTACATATTGATTTAGCTCTGCGCTCCATCTCATCCCCGGAGTTTTCATTAAATATTCAACAGTGAATGCTACATCGTCTGCTGTAAACTCAACTCCATCACTCCAGTATATTCCTTTTCTGAGCTTCGCAGTCATTTGGGTATAGTCTTCATTATAGATAGGTTCTTCTTCTGCTAAAGAGTTTATCCACTCACCAGTAAGTTGATCGACATACCAAAAAGAGTCAGACATAAAAGTTTGTCTGATGTGATTTGGAACAGTAGCCATCCATAAATTATAATTATTTGGATATGAATATCGAGTTATTTGGTCTATTAGGAATATCTGTAGCAATGGTTTGCCCTACAACAATAGCCTGAGAAAAAAAACATCAAACTACAAAAGGTAATTAGTAACAATACCATTATCTTTTTCATTCCCAATTTCTCCTTTTCGATTTAGTTTCCAAAAGCTCTCTTTAACTAACCTCAAATTTCACACCGCTACCAATATTAACCGATTGGTTATTGATAAACAGAATTCAGAATCTTTTTAATCACCTCTCCTTAAAGCTCTTATTAAAGTTTCTGCAACTTTTACATCAGTATAGATTCTTATTTATAGTTAACCGCAAAATCCATTATAATGACTATGAGGAGGAAAAAGACCCCCCTCATAACCCCCCAAAAGCAAGAAACAAAGAAGCAAAATGCTACTGGAAATATTATATAGTATCCCTCAGTACATAGCGACCTTGAGTTTTTGACTTTCGATATAATTTACTTTTTAAAGTTTTTAACCAGTTTTGCGGGATACTATAAAGGTATAAGAAGTTGCTTAGATATTTCTTATTCCTCTCCCATTTTCTCGAGCTTTTCTAAAAGAGGCCATAAAGAAGCCTCCCTATAGTAGTTCTGGCTTGAGTACTGCTGAAGCTTTAATTTTACTTTTTTTCAATAATTGCAAAACGTGATTGGCCTCAGTAAGGGGAAAAACCTCGCTCTTTACCTCCAGGTGAAACTTTTGAGCAAAATCTAAAAGTTCTCTGACATCTCGACGGGTACTGTTGGCCACACTTTTAATACTTCGTTCCCAGTAAAGGAAGGAATAGGGAGTCTCTGGTAAGGGTGTAGAATAAATCCCTGCCATTATCACTTTTCCTCCTCGCTCCAGATAAAGGAGAGCGTTCTTAACTAAATTACCAGCAGGAGCAAATATTATGATAGCATTTAAAGGATTAGGAGGGCGGTCTTCTGATGTTCCTACAAAAGAAGCTCCCAGATCTCGAGCTAAAATCTGGTGTTCAAGACTTCTGGTAAAAACAAATACTTCTACTCCTTCTATTTTTGCTATCTGAGCTACAACATGAGCAGAGGAGCCAAATCCGAAAATACCCAGAGTATCTCCTTTTTTTACTTCACTCATTCGGTAAGCCCGGTAACCAATCACTCCTCCACATAAAAGAGGAGCCAATTCCTCTTCTTTATACCCCTCCGGTAGTCTATATACTGCTTCTTTTGATGTGGCTACGTATTCAGCATACCCTCCCGGAACATCATAACCAGTGAAAAGAGCACTCTCACATAAATTTTCTCTTCCTTCCTGACAGAAGCGACAATTCCCACACACCCGGTTTAACCAGGGAACTCCCACCAATTCCCCCGGTAATAGGTCTTTTACCCTTTCCCCTACTTCTTCTATTATCCCCACTATCTGATGGCCAGGAACGAGAGGCAAAAGGTGAGGTGGAATTTCTTTCTCTACAATGTGGAGGTCAGTGTGACAAACTCCGCAGGCTTTAATCCGGATTAAAACTTCTTCTTTCTGGGGTTGTGGAATAGGAAGGTCATAAGTTAAAAGAGGGTTGGTTTCTATAGGAGCAGGTTTTTCCAGTACTAGAGCTTTCATTGTTTTGTTTCCTTAAACCATTTCCAGGTCTGGCTAATTCCTTCTTCTAAAGAAAAAGAAGGAGTCCAACCCAGAGTTTCTCTGGCTTTTTCCGAGCAAAGAGCAATACGGTTTATTTCTCCTTTTCTTTCTTCCTCAAATATCACCTGGAAATCTCTTCCGCTAACTTTTTTCAAAAATTCTACCAGCTCTAAAACACTGGTTTCTTTCCCTGTTCCTAAATTATATACTCCTGATACAGAAAGAGCTAAGAGATTGGCCTTTGCTATATCCTTTACATAAACATAGTCTCTAGTTTTTCGCCCATCACCAAAAATGATGCAAGGTTCACCTTTAATTATCCGGGAGATAAAGATAGCAATAACTCCTGCTTCTCCTCGAGGGTCCTGGCGTGGACCATAAACATTACCGTAGCGCAGAGCCACAAAATCCAGGCCTTGTACTTTATGATAGTAGTTAAGGTATAGTTCTACCGAACGTTTGGCCACTCCATAAGGAGAAAGAGGGAGAGTAGGCATGTCTTCGTGAGCAGGAGGTGTTTCCACTTCTCCATAGATAGCTCCCCCGGTGGATGCAAAAATGAATTTTTTAACCCGGTATTTAACACTCAACTCTAAAAGAGAAATGCTTCCCAGGATATTCACCTGAGCATCAAAAAGAGGCTCCTCTGTAGAACGGCGCAAATTAATCTGTGCAGCATGATGGTTAACATAGTCAGGTCTTTCCCGGGAAAATATTTCCTCCATATCAAGTGGAGAAGTTATGTCTCCTTCATAAAAAGTCACCCCTGGGGGTAGATTCTCTCTTTTACCAGTAGAGAGATTATCCACTACTACTACCTCAAAGCCCGAGGCAAGATAGGCTTCCACTATATGAGAGCCGATAAAACCTGCTCCCCCGCTCACAAGTACTTTAGCCACATTATTTCTCCTTTTGTTCTTATTACTAATATAAAAGCACAAAATCTATCTCAAATAAACCCCCTCTGGAGTAAATTAGTCCAGGAGAAAGCTATTATAGCTCCCCTGAAGAGAGACTTTTTCTGTACAGAGAGAAAAATTACAAAAGCTTTTGTAACACCGCAATTTATAGTTAACCGCAAAATCTATTATAAAGACTATAAAGGGGTGCTCCTCTTTATAATCCCCAAAAAAGATAAAGGAAAAAGATAAGAAACTTAAAAAAAAACAAAAACTACTGGTGGGAAAATATCCACCAGTATGCTGAGAAAAAAGCAGTCTGCGACGCAAGATTAGGAAAACTTAAAAAACAAAAGAAATAAAGGCCATAGAGAAAGACAAAGTCTTTCTCTATGCGTAGCGACCTTGAGTTTTTGACTTTCGATATAATTTACTTTCTAAAGTTTTTAACCAGTTTTGCGGGATACTATAATAGACGCTCTCTATAAGTGAGAATTGGGGAAAGAAGTAAGTGATAATATAGGAGCCCGAGACAAAAGAAGTAAAAGATAAAAGTAAATGAATATCTGAATAGGAGCGCTAACCAGACGAGGGAGAAGAAGAATATTCCAGGGTATTCCAAAAATGGAGTGCAGAAAATAAGAGGTTAGAAAAATCCCTACAATCACTTGAGGAATAGTTATAGACCAGAACACTCTCTTCCTGAGAGGTTGAGAACTATGGTGAAATATGAGTCCGGGAAGTAGTCCATGCAAAATAGCAGTGAGAGTAAAGTGAGGTAGATAAGGTCCCATGGGGTTCAAGAAAAACCCTAAAAAATCAGATAAACCTCCTACCACAGCTCCGGCCCCCGGTCCAAAATATATTCCAGCCATTATTACTGGTAGCTGGCCAAAACCAATTCGAATTACCTCCACTCCTCCTATGGGAATACGAATACTGGCTAAACGAGTTAAAATAATGCTTAAAGTGGTAAAAATCCCTAAATAAACTAAAGCTTTCGTTCTCTTCACCTCTGTTGCGTTCCTCCTATCCTTAATCTACTTTTTAATATAGGGCTTATAATCAGAAGGAGGAGTAGCTCTCCCTACTAAACCAGCTAAAACCAGGATAGTTATGAGATAAGGAAGAAGTAAAATAATCTGGGGGGGTAATATCCCCAGGGTCTGAATTCTCATCTGGAGAGCATCAGCAAATCCAAAGAGGAGACTGGCCAAGAAACATCCGACAGGAGTCCATTTACCAAAAATCATAGCTGCCAGAGCAATAAATCCTCTACCATTGGTCATTCCCCAGGCAAAAAAGTTGAGATGGGCCAGTGACAGAAATACTCCTCCCAACCCCGCCAGGGTAGAACCTAAAATAACAAAAACTATTTTGTAGAGGTGTACGTTAATCCCTGCTGTATCAGCTGATTGAGGGTTTTCTCCTACCGCTCGTAATCTCAAACCCCAAGGAGTATGAAATAAGAGATAATGAGAGAAAATAAAAGCTAAAAAAGAGAGATAAACCAGGATACTATGGTTGTTTAAAAGTGGCCCGAGATAAGGAATTTTATTCAGCAAAGGGATAGAAAGAGAAGGAAGTCCTGCAACCGCTCCTGATGCTCCTCGAGAACCCCAGATTTTCTGACACATAAAGGCACTGAAGCCTAAACCAAAAATATTTATTCCTGTTCCTATAACAATCTGGTCAGCATAATATTTTACAGTAAAAATAGCTAATACCGCTCCCAATGCCATCCCCGATAGTACTCCAGCTAAAAACCCTACACCTGAGCTACCGGAAAAATAGGCGGCAAACACTGCCCAGAAGGCAGAATTAAGCATAATGCCTTCTAAACCAATATTTATGACCCCTGCTCTTTCACAAAACATTCCCCCCAGAGCAGCAAAAGTGAGAGGAGTGGCCATACGAATAGTAGCTTGTAAAATACTGAGATTAAAAAGAGTTCCTATCTCCATTTTTAGAAATCCTTTTTCCTCAAAATAACTACTTTTATAAAATAAGGAGCAGAAACAAGGATTATAACCAGAGATTGAATGATTAAAGAAAGATCTAGCGGTACTTTGGTAACTCGAGTCATAGTCATGCCTCCTGCTCGGAGCATCCCGAAAAGAATAGAAGCTAAAACGCAGCCCCCGGGATGAAGTTTGCCTACCAGACTAACTGCGATTCCATCCCATCCATATCCAGGAGAAAATCCATCCACGAAACGGCCATGCACTCCCAGTATTTCTCCGCCACCTCCTATACCGGCAATAAAACCACTCAGAAGGAAAGCCAATATTTGACGGTTTTTGATTTCTATACCCCGGTTTTCTGCTACTCCAGGGTTGAGTCCCACTGCTCGAATTTGAAAGCCCAAATAAGTATGAAAAAGGAAAAAAGATACCAAAAGAGATAGAAATAAGGAGATAATGAAAGAAAGAGAAAGCTGAGTAGGAGGAAGAATTTTAGGAAGGAGAGCAGTTTTGGCCACAGGTTCAGTTTGAGCCACCCAACCAGGAGCTTTAAAAGGATAGTTCACCATGTAACTGGTAAGATAAGAAGCAATATAGCTCATCATCATAGTAGTAATAACCTCATGCGCTCCTAAATAAACTTTTAATAGAGCTGGAATTAATCCCCACAATGCTCCCATTGCTCCTCCCAGGAAAAGAGAAAGAGCAATATGCAGTGGCGCAGGAAGTCCGGAGAAATATATTCCAGCCAAAGCTGAAGCCATAGCTCCCATAAGAAATTGTCCCTCTACCCCAATATTGAAGATTCCGGCCCGGAAAGTGAGAAGAAAAGCTAAAGCGGTAAAAAGAATGGGGGTAGCCTGAGTGAGAGTTTGCCCCCAGGCATTTCTACTACCGAAGGCTCCTCGAAAAAGAGCAGAAAAAGCAACCAGGGGTGAGTAGCCAGAAAATAATAGAATCAGAGCACCGATAAAAAAAGCCAATAAAATAGCTATAATTTCTGGCAGAATGGAAAAATGAGAAGGAGATTTCTTAAGCGAGAACCTCATCTATACTTTTCCCTCCCATAAGAAGACCGAACTGATATTCATCACTTTCTGGAGAAAGTTCACCCATAATTTTACCCTCATATAGTACCAGGACTCTATCGCTTAAAGAGCGAATTTCATCAAGGTCGGCAGATATTAAAATTATTCCTTTGTCCTGGTTTTTGAGTTCCAACAACTTATTTCTCAGGTATTCAGTAGCAGCTATATCTAAACCCCTCGTAGGTTGAGAAGCTACAAGAAGAACCACATTCCCTGATAGTTCACGGGCTAAAACCACTCTCTGCTGGTTTCCTCCGCTTAAATTTTTTACTAATACATCGTTCCCTGGAGCATCTATTTCAAATTCTTTAATCTTTTGAGAGGAAAACTGCTTCAAAAAAGAATGGTTGAGAGTAAATTTTCCCTTTACGAAGGGAGGCTGATCTTCAAAACCAATTATCAAATTTTCCCACACGGTAAAATCACTTATTATTCCTCTTTGCATACGGTCTTCAGGGATATGAGCAATACCTCGCTTAATTCTCTCTTTAGTAGAAAGAAAGGTGATATCTTCTCCCCGGAAAAAGATTCTTCCCTTTCGAGGTTTAATTAAACCTACAATCAGCTCAGCTAATTCTCTCTGACCATTTCCCTCCACTCCAGCGATGCCTAAAATTTCCCCGACATGAAGATTAAAATTGATATTCTGTAAAGCAACTTTCCCTTTTTCCACCGGAGTAGCTATGCCCTCCAGCTTCAAGATGATTTCTTCTCCTGGTTTTTTCCCTTTAGGGAAGGAAAATAATACATCCCTTCCCACCATCATTTCTGCTAATTTTTCGGGAGCAGCTTCTTCAATGGGCAAAGTTCCCACTTTTCTCCCTTTTCTCAAAACAGTAACTCTATCGCAGACTGCAAATATTTCTTTCAACTTGTGAGAAATAAAAATTATAGTTTTTCCCTCTTTTTTAAGGCTTCGAAAGGTATTGATTAGCTGGTCTACTTCTTGAGGGGTAAGAATAGTAGTGGGCTCATCAAAAATAAGAATTTCTGCCCCTCGATAAAGGATTTTCAGAATTTCTATCCTCTGTTGAGAACCTAAGAAAAGCTCTTCAGTTTTTGCTCTCAAATCTACTTCCAGGTTAGCCATTTTTAAAAGCTCTTCTAGCTTTTTAAGGGTCTCTTTTTCATTTAAAGACAGGCCTTTTTTAATTTCTTTCCCCAGAACAATATTTTCCCATACTCGAAAAGAAGAGACGAGAGTTAAATTCTGATGTACCATTCCAATACCGTACTGGATAGCAGTATGGGGAGAATCAATCGTTACTTCTTTCCCTCGTATCAGTATTTTCCCCTCATCGGGGCGGTAAAGCCCGTAGATAGTGCTCATAAGAACTGACTTTCCCGCCCCGTTTTCCCCTAATAGTCCATGGATTTCTCCCTCTTCTATTTCTAAATCAATGTGATCATTAGCTAAAACTCCTGGAAAACTTTTAGTGAGACCAATAGTTTGTAATATTTTGGGCATTTCAACCGCCAAATTCTTCCGGACGAGGGACTTTTATTTCTCCTTTACTGATTTTTTCTTTAGCTTCCTCGACTTTTTGCATCACTTCAGGAGGTATTTCTACTTGATGCTTAAAATTAAAAGTTTCTTCCCAGAAAGGTTGTTCTTCAGGGAAACGACAATTACCAATCCACCCTTCAGCTACTCCTTTTTCCAGAATTCCTCCCTGGAAAGTGCCATCAAAAGCAGATTTAATGGTTTCATATACAGCAACATCTACTCTTTTGGTTTCACTGGCAATAATATGGTCTCCCAGGTAGCACTGGCAAGCATCTACCCCCATAGCATATACGCCTCTTTCTTTTGCCGCTTCCAGTGCTCCTAATCCACTTTTTCCTGCTGCCGCCCATATTACGTCACAACCCTGGTCAATAAGGCTGAGAGCTAATTCTTTTCCTTTAGTGGGGTCAGCCCAGGCTCCCACATATACAGTGGGAAGAACTTCTGCTCCAGTATTAGCCCATTCTACCCCTGCCTCAAACCCTATAAAGAAGTCTCTAATTAAAGGAATATCCATTCCTCCTACTATGCCAATCTTTTTTGTTTTGCTCATATAGGCAGCCTGTACTCCCAGGAGAAAACCTCCCTCATTAGCCTTAAAAAGAAGGGAGGCTACATTGGGCTGGTCTACTGTCATATCTACCAGAGCAAATTTCTGTTGAGGAAACTCCTGAGCGATCTTATTCAGAGCGTCAGCCTGGTCAAATCCTATACAAACGATAATTTCATACTCCTGCGAAGAGGCAAAATCACGCTGATAACCCTCATATTCAGCTACGGCTTTAGGTTCCACATAATCGAGCTCTATTCCTAATTCCTCTTTGGCTCGTACCGCTCCGGCATAGGAAATATCGTTAAAGGATTTATCTCCTAATCCTCCAGTAGCCAGGATAAGCCCGATTTTCTTTCCCTCTCCCCAGGAAATGGAGGGAAGAAGTAAAACGAAAATCATAACGGTTAGCACCAAAAAACGCCCTTTTTTCATTTTTTCCTCACTCCTTTTTAAGTTTTAAGAATTTTAATACCAGCACAAATCATTGTAATCTGGAAAAATGGGAAAAGCAAGAAGCATTAAGTGTAAAAGTTTTTATAGTGTTCCACAAAACTTGTTGGTAATTGCTATCCCTTGCGGAGAAGAAAAAAGCCTGTCCTTATGACCTCTTCTTTTTCGTCATTACTGAACGTCTCTATCAGGAATCCAAACTATAAGGGGGTTACCCCCCTATCAGCCTCTTTTCTTTTTCTCATCACCCCGGCAATTTTAAGCCGTTTTTAACTTGCCCCTGAATAGTTAGTTCTGCGAGGGGTCTAAAGTATAGGGGAGAAAAACCCCTATCACCCTCTTTGAAAACAACAAACATAATAAAGAACAAAGACTACTGGAAGAGGAAAAACGTCTCTCCAGTACGAGAGAAAAGAACGTTATTATGGATTTTGCAGTTTAAACATAACAGGTTTTGTGGGATACTTTCTTTAGTTTTAAAAAGGATGACGCTCTCTATTAGCATCTAAAACACAAAAAAAATCCCCTCCTTGAAATTTATAAAAGGTTAGAAGTTATATCTAAAGCAGACTGGAAACAAATTTATAAAGTTACGTTCTGGCCATAATAAGCTTTAGCTCCATGTTTCCGTAAGTAACGAAC
>Ga0209508_1002457_pt1 | contig 12160 bp, 9 predicted proteins | sample AD_UKC129_MetaG_FD_184427 | JGI IMG/M metagenome (GOLD analysis project Ga0209508, IMG submission 184427) | Active sludge microbial communities of municipal wastewater-treating anaerobic digesters from Canada - AD_UKC129_MetaG (SPAdes) (version 2) | ecosystem: Engineered > Bioreactor > Anaerobic... | reverse complement strand
GACAAATTTACCTGAGGCCTCCTTAGGCCACAAAGGTTTATCGGCCGGACTCAAGGGCTTTTACCTGCTTAAGGTTCTTGGGCGAAGGCTTGCGGCAAAAGACGAAGGTTTCATCCGCCGATGGCTTGCCCGCGCAGGGGCACTTAGCCTGCTTGATAGGGCAAAAAATCTGCTTGACGCCTCGGGAGTAAAGCAAGAAAACGCCCTTTTCCTGTCAGCGGGAAGCAGTGCGTCGCTTTACTGTTTTGCCCTTGCTCGACTGCTTAAATGCAGGTGTGCAACCATAATGACCCCCTCCGGCCTGGGAGTGAGTCCCTTTGATTTTGCCATCGTGCCAAAGCACGACTGTCCCAAGCCGGCCTGCAACGTATATGTCACCTTAGGTGCACCAAACATGGTAACCCCCCAAAAAATACGCAGCGAAGCCGATGCCTTAAGCAGGCTTTATCCTCCCCTGTCTCATAAAAGGATAGGCCTTCTTTTGGGCGGAAGCGACGGAAATTACGAGCTGACCTCCCGGTGGGTCGGACAAAACCTTGAGCCCCTGTTTGAGCATGCATCCGATGAGGGCATGGACCTCTACGTTACGACATCGAGGCGCACTCCACGAGATGTGGAAGACATGCTAAGGAAGATGCGCGACAAATACCCATGCATCAGATATTTGTGCATCGCCTCATGCGACCCTTACAACCCCGTTTATGGCATCTTCGGGCTTGCAACGCACCTGCTGGCTACGGAGGATTCCGTATCCATGATATCCGAGGCCGCCACGGCAGGTTTCTGCGTGGGGGTTTTGCCCGTTGAGCGGAAAAAAAGCCTAAAGAGGGCCGTGGAAGGTCTTTGCAGCTTTTTGATCTCGACCAAGGTCTTGTCGCCCAAACGGCTTTTCGGGGTGCCAAAGTTCGTCTTGGCCATCGACGAGCTTTGCAGCTTGGGCCTTGCCCGATGGATTAAAAGCGCAAGCGAATTGCGGGCTTTCTTAAACGGCAACAGCCCGGCCAAACACGGCCTGCAGTTTTGCGAGGCCAAAAACGCTGCCCGATGGATTGCCTCGGCCTTTGAGGAAGGGGAGACGGCAAGGTGAAAGGGGAGTCGCTTAAGGTCATTCAGATGCTTCCGGAGTTTCACGAAGGCGGCGTTGAACGCCACGTGTTGTGGCTTTCCGGTTCGCTGGCAAAGCAGGGCCATGAGATAATGGTCGTGACCAAGGGCGGAAAGCTCGAAAAGTTCCTCGACGAGGGTGTAAAGGTCTGGCACCTTCCCGTTCACGCCAAAAACCCCTTTACCGCCCTTTGGTGCGCTTTGCGCATTGCCAAGAAGGCAAAAGGGGAGGGGTGGGACGTGATTCACGCCCACTCGCGCGTACCTTTTTGGATCGCCTGGTGGGCAAGTGTTTTAAGCGGCGTTCCCTGGGTCGCCACCACGCACGACACGTTTAAGCATTCGCTTGCGCTGCTTCCGTTAAAAAGGGCATGCGCTACCATAAGCGTAAGTTGTTCTGTTAGAGATCATTTGGCGCCATATCTTCCGAAAAACACTTTCGTCATATATAATGGTTTGCTGCCTGTCGTGAAGACTTGGCAGGGTAGCCTAAAGAGTGATCCATTTAAGCTTCTTTTCATCGGGCGTCTGACGCCAAGAAAGGGTTTGCAGGTTGCCTTGAAGGCCCTGGCAGGAGTTAAAGGGAACTGGATCCTGGATGTAGTAGGCGACGGACCTAAACGAACTGAGCTTGAACGACTTAGCGTAGAACTGGGCATAGCAGATAAGGTGCGTTTTTGGGGCTTTAGGGACGACGTAGATGAATGGCATGTCAACTGTTCCTGTTTCTTGTTTCCTTCACTTGAAGAGGGAATGGGCATGACCCTGATGAGGGCCATACAGATGGGCGTGCCCGTGTTGGCATCAGACCTTCCACCGGTGAGAGAGCTTTGCCTAAACCCGGAAACTCTGCTTGAGCCGGGGGACGAAGAGTCCTGGAGAAAAGGGATTGAAGATATGCTTCGCGAAAGAAAGGCCTTTCAGCTTTTTGATCGTGATAAGATACTAACTGTCGAAGATATGGCGAGAAAGGTCATCGATGTATATCAATCATGTAGCACAGAAACTAACAAGAGGAAAGATATGTCATGCTGACTACCATTAAAAGTTGGCCCGTGTCGCCGTCGGAAAGGAATTTTCAGGTATTACTTTACAAAGCAAAGCCGGATGATTATCCTGAAGAGCTTTACAAACCCTGGTACAAGGACCCTTTGTACAAGACGTTGAATGTAGAAAGGATTTTAGTGTATGTAGGTGGCGGGGGAGTGGGCGATATTGTGATGATAAACCCTTTCTTCAACGCCCTGAGGTCAGCGTGGCCTGAAAGCCATATCACGTGGATCGGCGGGTTTTCCAATCCGATCAAATGCTTATTGAAAAATAGCGGCCTTATAGACGACGTGCTTTATACTGTCGTAAGAAAGCACAGACCCTCTGCTTTCCCAGAGTACGTTAAATGGTGGCGGGAGGGAAGGCGGATTGGTAGGGTAGATTTGTTTATAGATACACAGCGCCAGTTCGTTCCTTCTTTGTTTTTTTCCCTGTGCTTCAAGTATAAGCACCGCATCGGATATTCAAGCAAATGTTTCTTTAGCGATTGGAAATTTAAAGAACCCAACAGGCACGAAGTTCACGATACATTCCAAACCTTGATCATGGCAAGAAGGCTCGGCATGAGACCGCCAAGACCGCTGCATCGTATTTGCATACCTGAAAGAATCGAGGAAATCGCCAACGAACTGTGGGAGAAATATCGTTTTGGAGAGGCGGTTTCAATGTTTCCGCGTAGCTCAAATCCGGTAAAAGATTGGGGAAAAGATCGTTATATTTCCCTGGGTCGTATGTTGCTTGAGAAGGGTCTTAAGGTATTGCTTTTCGGTGGACCGAACCAAATGAAAGAGCTTCAAGATATGGCCGCCTCGATGGGAAGCGGTGCTTACGTTCCCTATCTTCTTTCAGGGCTTTCCTTTGATGACGAACTGTACCTCTGTATGGCCTTACTTAAAAGGTCAGCATTGGCCATATCGGGCGATTCGGGAGGGGCCCACCTATCCGCGGCTTTGGGCACTAAGACATTGGTGATTAGCTTGCTTTCGCGCATCAACAAATTTATGCCTTTGGGCGAGCGCGTTTGGAGCGTTTATCCCGATATTGAATGCTCCCCTTGCCCTGCCAGAGATATGAAAGCCTGCAGCGGACAAAGATGGTGTGCAGCGGGAATTACTCCGCAGGTTTTATGCGAAGCAGCAACTTTATTGCTCGCAAATAAGGAGCATAATTGATGATGAAAGAAGTTGAAATGGCCTCTGATAAACCGTTAAAGATCGTTCAGGCTATCGATGCTGGAGGTTGGGGTGGGGCTGAAAAGGTCGTCGTCACCCTTTCAAATGGATTAGCAAAAATGGGCCACGATGTGGAAGTTTGGGTGAGGAAAAATGCTGTTTTATGTCAAGAACTGGCGCCTGAAGTAAAGATAAGGGTAGTCCCCTTTTTAAATGACTACGAGCCTTTTACTCCTGTACTTTTCGCAAGGGCACTTAAAACGCACGACATTGTCCATGTTCATTTAGGCCGTGCGGCGAAGTTAAGCGGTTACATTGCGCCTTTATTGTCGCCTGACTCGAGAAAAGGGCTGTTATGCCATATGCATTCCTACCATAAGCCGAAACATTATAAAAGACAAAAGCAGATTATCTGTGTGTCAAAGGCAGTAGAAGATTACGTAAAAAAGGGCATGCCGTGGGTTGAACGTACATGGGTGGTATACAACGGAATCGATATGAAAGGTGCAAGAAGTTCTGCCCCGCTGTTTCCAAAGGACGGTCGGGTCGTTCGTATTGGACTTCTTGCCACCTTTAAGGCACCAAAAGGTCACGCTGACTTACTCAAGGCTTTCGCTAAAATTTGTGATGAGCTTCCGGTGAAATTGATACTTGGAGGTGACGGGCCCCTGCTGCCCGACATGAAAAGGCTTGCAGGCGAGCTTGGCATCTCAGACAAGGTGATTTTTACGGGTTTTATACCTCCGGATAAGATATTTCCGTTTTTGAAGTCTTTGGATATAGCGTGCGTTCCGTCGAATGCGGAAGGCTTTTGCCTGTCCATGGTGGAAGCGATGGCTTGCGGACTTCCCGTAATAGGATATACTGAGGCAGCTCTTTCCGAAGTGGCTGGCGACGCAGCACTTCTTGTGCCACTAGGAGACATTGACGGTTTGGCCGATTCTCTTAAAAAAGCAGTTGAAGACGAAAAATTGAGGGCCAAATTAAGCGGTATGAGCTTAAAGCGAAGCGAACAATTTACGAAAGAAAAGATGACTGAAAATACAATAGAAGTTTACAAAGACGCATTGAGGTATTAGGTTTGCGATAGCGAATACATCTTAACACTGGAGGTTTATTTGATGAATACGAGCCACATTAAAGATAAATGGCCAATGCATGTTTTTTTCATTAGTCAGGGAATTTCATTGTTAGGAGTGGGATATACGGTTTTGCCGATAATTTTGCTGCTCTTTTGGCTTATCAATATCGTTAAAAAAACTCGTAATATCCTCGTCGATTTTGTCGTAGACGACCAAATACGATGGATCGTATTTTATTATGTTGTGTTTGTATTTGCGGTTTTTATGTCTGACCTTATTATGAAAGGAAGCCTCACTAATCTAGACGGGCCTCTGTATAAAATTGCCTTCGGTGTATTTGCCATGCTGGGATATGCGATAGCCAAATCTTTTGACTCAAATGAACTACAAAAGGTCGGGTACAGTTGGATTGTATTTTGGGTTTTTGTGTTGTTAATTTTTATTGAATTTTATTATAGGGGAATCTACCAATATCACCATGGCATTTTTGTTGCTCCTCATATTCTGTTCAGCGGTCTGATTATGATCGGCTTGATTAATGTGGCTTATTTGGCCGAGAACCGTTATCGAAATAAACTTGCATCATTAGTTTCTGCAATTATGCTGCTTTGGTCTTTGTTTTGTTCTTATAGATATTCAGTTTCAGATGTATTGCCCCATTTGTATCTTGTATGCATTCTTATCATGTTTGTTTTATCTGCTAACAGAGCTTCGATGTATGTTGTTAGTATATTATTTATTGCCTTAATAATATTTTTTTTACTCAGGTCAGATATTTTAGAACAACTCAAATCTGTTGATTTAACACATGGGAATTGGTGGATGGAGCTTCTAAATGAACGCCAATACGTTTGGAGTGCTGTTATAAGGATGATAGGTCAATATCCCTTTTGGGGTGTGGGGTCAGGAAATTTCAGTACTGTATGTAGAAATATTTTGACAGAAATGAATTCTAGTTCGTCTTATAGTACCTTTGCTCATGCTCACAACTTGCTGCTTCAAAATTTTGCCGTTCATGGTGTAATAGCAGGTACTGCTTTTATTGCTCTTTTATTGTCAATCTTCAGATTGATATTTAATGCCCCGATATGTAAACAGATTGGAGCCTTTAGGCTAGCAATGCTTGGACTGTGGTCGGTTTATGTGCTTTATGGTTCGGTGGACAATGCTCCGCTTTATGAGGAGATTATCCCACTTTTTTGGGGAAGTCTGGGTTTGTTCATGGGAATGGTAGCGAAAGAAAGGATAAAAAAGGATGACAGCACTTCCGAAGATAAGCGTTATAATCCCTGCCTATAATGCTGCCAGTACTATTGAACGCACTTTAAACAGCCTTTTTTCTCAAAGCTCTCGGGATTTTGAGATCATAGTCGTAAATGACGGCTCTAGCGATGATACTCTAGACATTTGCAAGAAGATGCAGAAACGCTCACCTATTGCCATGGAAGTGTATCATCAATTTAATAGAGGAGGACCAAGCGCAAGAAATAAAGGAATTTCCCTGGCGCGTGGTGAATACATCATTTTTTTGGATGCCGATGATTTAGCAGAAAAAGATTACGTCTTAAAGCTGATGCAGGCAATAGAAAGCAAGCCCTCAATTGATATAGCCTGTTGTTCCTACGATCTTTTATATGAAGATGGAAGCTTTAAGCCCCGTTTGATTACAAATAGGAATAAAATTTTAAGTGGCAGAGATGCTCTCCTTTCGTTGTTGACCGAGAAACTTGAAGTTTGGTCTGGAAGTGCAATTTATAGGCGGTCAATGTTGATCGGTTTTAAGATTTATTTCGACGAGTCCATATCAATGGGCGAGGATATCGAGTTTCGATGGCGCGCCTTTTATCATGCCCGTGATGTTGCCATAATTCCCGAGGTGCTTGTCCACTATGTCCAACATGGCTCTTCGATTACGCGCGCTTTGGACCCGAAACGTTTTCCTCCATCAAGCTGGCTCGATCCACGGAAGTTTTTGGACTATCTTGAAGCATGTGGAGAAAAAGACGAAAGATTGATCTTTGCGTTGCAAAATTATGTCATGCCCAAGTTTGCCGTGCGAAGGTTCAGGAACTACGTCGCCTATGGCATTGAAGATCTTTTTTGGAGAAACTTAGACGACAAAAAGATGAGGCACATGTTGAAGCGTGGTTTTAACTCGTTCATGCGGAGCCCCGGGTTGGCATTTAAGTGCTTTTTGTTGCTTTGCTTTCCTAAAGTATTTTATCACCATTACAAACCAAATAAAGATTTATAGGTGGGATAAAAAATTGGGAAATTATAGGCCACCCGATGGCATAGGCGAAGAACGACTGCTTTTTATACGATATAGCGCCTTAGGCGACGTGGTCAGAGCCATACCAGTTGTGGCAACCATAAAAAAAACCTTTCCCGCACTTCATATTACCTGGCTTTTGGAACGCCCTTTTGACGAGCTGATACAGGGCCAGTCCTACGTCGACGACATGCTCGTGTGGGATAGAAAGTTAGGGCTTAAAGGTTTTTGGGGGTTGATTCAATCGATTAGGAGGTCTAATTTTACTCATCTTGTTTCCATTCAGGGAACAGACAGATCTGCTGTGATCGCATTGTTGTCTGGGATAAAAAACAGGGCAGGAAGACATGATTGGGCATCCTTTGTTTATAATTTGCCTAGGGAAGATATATCTCAAATTTTGGGACGCCCTGTGACTATAGACAGGAGTCGTGTTTACTATAAAATTTCAGATGAACTTAAATCTTTTAGGAATGACTTGTTATGCGGTATTTCTTTTCCTCGCATTGCCTGTATTATAGGAGCAAGCAAACCGGTCAAAAGGTGGCCTGCATGCAATTGGGCTGAGTTGGCAGAGATGATTGTCTCGATGGGTGGGAGTCCTATTTTAATCGGCCATGGCGAAGAAGAAAAGAATATTGCAAGAGAGATTATGTCGACTTTGACCAATGGAGTTTATAAAAAAATTTTGGATTTAGTAGGAAAGCTTAAATTAAATGAGATGGCTGCTATCATTGATGGTTGCGATGCGATAATAGGTGGCGATACAGGCCCGATGCATCTTGCTTTAGCGTTAAAAAGGCCAACCATAGGTATTTTTGGCCCCACGCTTCCCGAACAAGTAGGTTTAAGCGAAATTAACTGTAAAATTATGGTCAGCTGTCCTTTGGCAGGGTGCCAAAGGTGGAATTGTCCCAACAAATGTCTCTCAGGGATACAACCGGCAGAAGTCTTCAAGGCATTGTTGCGCTTATGCGCTAATACCAATTATATGAGCAAAACCTTTTAAACTGTCCTTTGAAAATCAATTGGGAGGATCGCGATTTATGATAAAGGTCTTACATGCTATTGATGGCAGAGCTTGGGGTGGTGCCGAAAGGGTTGTTGCCATGTTGACCTCTGGCCTCCAGAAAAGGGGAAATTCGGTCAGCGTATGGACATCTAAAAAAGGCGGCTGTGCACCTATATTTAGAGAAAAGTTGGGAGAGGGGGTAGAAATAAAAGAATTACCTCTCTTAAACGATGCAGACATCGTTTCTATTGCGCATTTCTGGTATGCATTAAAAAAATATGATATTGTACACCTTCATTTATCTCATACAGCAGTCCTTTGTGCGGTTGCTTTGGCCATTTCACCAAACCATTATAGCCGTAAAGTGATATGTCATTTCCATGGTTTAATAGCCAACCCCAAGCATTATCGAGCATACACCCAAGGAGTATGTGTCTCGAAGACTGTAGAAATATATGTTAGAGAAAAAATGCCCTGGATGCGGACTTGGTGCGTTTATAACGGTATTGACATAGATAAAGCTGTAAGATCTTTGCCCTTATTGCCTTCCTCCGGCACTGCGATGAGAATTGGGTATTTGGCCAGGATGAGCGAAGGCAAAGGTCATGAAGACTTGATCAAAGCCTTTGCGATGTTAGGGAAAAATAGAGATGTTGAATTGATATTGGGTGGAGACGGCAAACTGATGTCATATCTGCAAAACTTAGTTAAAGAAATGAATCTTGTTGGTAGAGTAAGGTTTTTAGGCTTTATTGATCCGAAAGATGCTTTTTCCTTTTGGAAGTCAATGGATATAGCCTGTTTTCCCTCTTATTACGAAGGATTTAGTTTATCTGCGCTCGAAGCGATGGCTTCACAAGTGCCAGTAATTGCCTATTCAAGCCCGGCACTAATAGAGGCTGTGGGTGAAGCAGGTATTTTTGTTCCGATCGGAGATGTTGATAGCTTAGCCCGTTCCTTGAATAAATTGCTCAGCGATCACGATCTGCGCTTGCGATACGGGAATCTTGCTTTTGAAAGGTCAAAAAATTTTACGACAGATGCGATGGTAGATCAGATCATGGCTGTATATCGTGAAATTTTAAGGGGCATGTGATATGCGTATCCTTCACTACGTCGACGAAAACAGGCTGTCATGGGCGCAGGCGTGGATACAGCTTCTTGAGGCCTTAAGAAAAAAGGGCATAGAAAACTTCGTCCTGTGCCGCCCCGGGGGGACCTTGCATGAGATGCTTGCGCAAAAGGGTTTTACTGTATTTACATGTAAGCCTGCCATTCCCTGGGCGCCGCCGCTTTGTGCATGTATCAAAGATGTGATAAAGGCAGTAAAACCCGACGTCATCCACACGCGCCTTTCACAGGCAGCGTTATTGGGAGGATACTGGGGCAAACGTCTTGGCGTTCCCGTACTTTGTACCGTGGACAAATACCCTAAGGCCAAGTACTACAAATACGCTGCGCATTTGGCAGCCTGCTCAAACGACGTGGCAAGGCACATGATTTCCCAGGGCTTTGACGGCAAAAAAGTGACGGTCGTTTCAAACCCCATAGACGTATCAAGATACGAAAAGCCCAAAAGTTACGTCCCGCAGATGCGAAAAAGCAAGAGTATCCCCCAAGACATACCCGTTATTTTGGCAGCGGGCAGATTTGTCGACTGGAAGGGCTTTGACGTGTTGATAAAAGCCTGCGCCAAGCTTGCAGGAGTTGATTTTCGCCTCTGGCTTGCCGGCGACGGACCGCAAAGAAAGGCACTTGAAAATCTCGCTGTCGGCCTGGGCATGACAAGCCACATCACCTTTTGGGGCTTCCTTGATGACATAAGGCCCCTGATGTGGGAAGCAGACCTTTTCGTGCTTCCTTCCAAGACACCTGAGCCCTTCGGCATCGTGGCCCTGGAGGCCATGGCCTGCGGCCTGCCCATCGTGGCCACTAACGCCGGAGGCGTGCTTGACTTCGTGAACGAATCCTGCGGCTGGCTTGTTAGGCCAAATGACTCGGATGACCTGGCAGCCGTCATAAAAGAAGCTTTAAGCTGCGACAGGATAAGAAGGACAAAGGCGATTGCGGCTAAAGAAAAAGCTTTAAACTTTGACGTCAGTGAAATCGCAGAGCAATATGCGGCCCTTTACCGAAAATTAGGACTTTAGACCTATTGTCTTAGTTTGCGGCAATGGCTACGATATATGGCGTAACAGGGCAGGAATCAAATGCCCGAGTCAATGGGGAGTTTGATCGGAAAGGTCGGTCTTCGACCATAGATCCCCGAAGCACCTTGACAATGTTACCTTGGTATAGCTTCCAACACCTGCGTCGATCCCCGAAGGCACGGAAAGGAGGTGCGAAGACCCCCGGCCAAAAAGGGAGAGCGGGTGAAGAAGGCGGAAAAAGCATGAGACAAAGATCTAAACCTTTCGAGGGGAAAAGGAAGGAAACGAGGAAACTTCTTTAGGTACCCCCGAAGGCGGGAAAAGTCTCGGCAGTTTTTCCGCAAAATATAAATTTAACCAAGGGGGTTAAACGAACATGAAGAAGTTACTAGCTTTAGTAGCTGTATTTGCCCTGGTGGCATTTGCGGCTCCCGCATTTGCGGCTAATCCCTTCGTCGATGTGCCCATGAATCACTGGGCATATGACGCCATTTCCCAGTTGGCTGCGAAGGGCATAATTCAGGGTTATCCCGATGGTACCTACAGGGGCAACCAGCCCATGACGAGGTATGAGATGTCCATGCTCGTGGCAAGGGCTCTTGCTACTGTCGACATGGATAAGGCCAGCAAAGAAGACGTCGAGATGTTGAAGAAACTCGTCGTAGAGTTCAAGGACGAGCTCGATGCCCTAGGCGTAAGAGTAGATGCCCTTGACGAGCGCGTAGCAGTGCTTGAGGAGAACCTCGGCGGATGGAAGTTCTGGGGAGAACTGCGATTAGATGCCAAGTGGACAGATGAGGAAAATGGAGCATACGGAGTAGGCAACGATACAGACTTTGATCTAAACAGGTTTCGCCTCTGGATGAGCCGCCAGATCGACGACAAAACAACGGTTACTATGCGTATGGGTAAAGATGGTGCTGACAATCATGTGGATTGGGAATACTACTATGCCACTATTCAAATGCCTTGGGATTCTTGGCTTAACGTTGGTCTCTGGAACTTCGACTGGGAAGATGAGGCTGGTCTCTACATCGACAATGATGCGTGGGTCACGGATTTGGATTTGACGGGCTTCTACTGGAGGAAGAACTTTGCGAAGGGCGACATAACCCTGTTTGTCACTCACGATGAGGGCGACAGCGTAACATTGACTCCCATTGGCGGAGATGACGAAGATGCTTTTGCTACAGATCTTAGCGACATGTACAACTACGGTGCCCGTTTCAACTTCCAGGTCAACGACAAATTCCGCATCGCCTTAAGCGGTCTGTACTTCGACTATGACAACGATGGCACTGCTTTTACTGAAATACGTGATACTGGTTGGTTTACCGAATTATTTGACTACGGCACCTACTGGGTGGACTTCGGCATCACCTTCACTCCGGGATTTCAGTTTAAGGGCGCTTACTACATGCAGGATCACGACGGGCCTAACGACGTACCGCAGTTTGACGATTCTCCCAACGCCTACAAAGCGATCATAGACGTATCTCAGGACGTTTTGAAGTTTACCAGCCTGTGGTTGGAGTATGCAAAGTTCGATCCGAACTTCCAAACGGCTTACGGGCCATGGGATAACTACGGTGCCGAGCTGACTCCCAACTTAATTGCGCCATCTCTATGGAACGTGTTCGAAACTGAGGCGATATTCGTAAGACTTGAACAGAAGTGGAGCGACAAGTGGGTTACCTTCCAGCGCTATGGCCAGTTCGACCACAGCCCCGAAGCTTATAGTGGACTTCTTGGCAGCTACGACATCACCAACTGGACCTTTGGCGTTCAGTACTGGTACACCCCGACCGTCATGTTCGAACTTGTTTACGACGACGTGGATTATGACGATGGGTGGAGTACAGCTGTGGAGGATGGTGGTGTGGGCGATCCAGATCTCAGGGATGACAACTTGATCCGCTTACGTACGCACATATTCTTCTAGGCTTAAACTCAGTAATAAGGCCTAAAAAGACCGGGCAGGTTGCCCGGTCTTTTTTTTTGTAACGAAGTGGGCTATAATTTTTCCCGTGTCCTTTTCCCTGAAAGAAAATCTGGGCTTTGCGGAGGTATTGGAATGAATAAAAGAATTTGGTTTTTTGTAAGTATATTGCTGGCATTTTCTGTGCTCCTCCCTTGTGGGATCCCTTCCTTTGCTGCTGACTTTGACTCCATCCTTCAAAAATGGAGCAGGACCTATACGACAAAAGGAGACCTTGGAGACGAGCTCACCATAGTCGCTACCTACTATTCGGCCGAGTACATCGAAGCCTTGGTCCAGCGCGAGGCGGAAAAAAACCTTTGGACCGAAAGCGAGATGG
>Ga0209508_1002456_pt1 | contig 12160 bp, 9 predicted proteins | sample AD_UKC129_MetaG_FD_184427 | JGI IMG/M metagenome (GOLD analysis project Ga0209508, IMG submission 184427) | Active sludge microbial communities of municipal wastewater-treating anaerobic digesters from Canada - AD_UKC129_MetaG (SPAdes) (version 2) | ecosystem: Engineered > Bioreactor > Anaerobic... | reverse complement strand
CCCAACTGGTATCCTCTTTAAGTAAAAATAATCATTATTTTTTGCTTTTGAAAATTAGAATTAAATGTTTTCGGCTGTATAAAACTGTAAAAGTGGCTTAAAAAACCCTACTTTTTCAGTGGTTTCGAACCGTCCCCTGTTCCAGACGTCCCCTGTTCTAGACGTCCCCTGTTCTAGACTGGAGAGGAGAAAGTTATGCACTGTATAAGAGGTTTTATCGGAAAGGAAGGCATTATAAAAGATTTTGCGAATAATTGGATAGAAGCAAAGCCTGTTACCTTGGCTCAAGGATTTTCTATTATTTTTTTAACGAATGAATTATATGATAGTATAGTAGAATTAATTGATAGCAAACTTGAGGTCGATTACAAGGAATTTTTTTATTATCTTTCTCCTTCAATATATGAAGTACTAATTCAGGAATCAAGAAATGGAAAGCTTGCTTATATCGAAACCGATTATTTTGGAGGTGTAGGTACTCAGTCAGCCGTATTGTTTGAAAATTCAAAAATTAAAATCAAACCGCTTAAGACCGAAACTTTTTGGGATGAAAAAACAAATAGTTTTTGTCATAAGCCTGAAGGTGAAAAGGCCATTAATATTGTATTAAAAGAACTTGGTGTATATAAAGAAAAAGGCAGGGATGAGTTTGACAGTATAGGATTGGGAAGTTTAAGACGTATGGATTAGATTGTTAGGGCAAATAACCGTCTTTGTATTTTGCTTCCTAATAGTATATTATAGAATTATAATATGGATATATAGGGAGTTGTTTCATGTTTAGCGATTTTATAAAACATTACAATATCATAAGGGATATCCTTAGGGATTGCTTCCTTTACGGATGTTTTTCAAGGGATGGTCTGGAAAGCAAGAGAAATGTAAGTTCAAGAAAAGTCAGCTATGAAATGCGTCGCATTCAGCAGTATGTAGAAGATAAATATATCAGGACTGACAAGGACGGAAGATTCAAACTTTTAAATCTGACTTATGACTATATGAGGCATTCGGACAATTTCCTCGTAAGTACCTATATGACCAAGAGCTTTACTCGTGCAGACCTGCTTACATATTTTTTTATTCTGTTATATATCCAGTCACAAAATCGCCCTTGTTGTTTAAGCGAAATAGAAGACGGTCTGGCTGAGGGAGGACATTTGTCCTTTGACAGAATCAGCAGTAAGACCATTGAAAGAAAACTATCGGAAATGTGCAAAAGTTTCGGAATCTTATCGTGTAATGTTGTAAAAAGGACGAAATACTATTCCATTGCACCCGACATATTAAAATCACTGGATAATAAAGAGCTAAGGGAATTGTTTACAGCCGTCGGCCTGTTTAAAAATATAGTTTTTCCTGTGGTTGCTGGCTATTTCTGCGAGCAGACTCTTAAAGATTATATGTATTTTGAGAGAAATATCAATGGTATTGACAACCATTATTTCAACTACAGGCACGTGCATTATCATCCGGCAATTGAAGAGCAGGTGTTGTGGGAAATTCTGAAGGCTATACACACGAGGCATAAAGTAAAAATTTTTTATCGTTTACCTAAAGGTTCGGATTTACTTAAGCAAGATCCAAGTAATGCCTGTGAACAGCAAAACAGCAAGGCTTTAATACCGTATAAGATAAGATATGATGTCCGGCACGGAAGGTTTTATCTGGTGTCCTTCAGTAAAAATGAAAGTTGCGTGATATCAAGGCTAGATAGAATTGAGAGTGTGGAAATATTGGAGGAAACTTTCAAAAGAGAAGATTATGATGAATTATATGGCAAGCAGATGTGTTACAGTTGGTCCAGCGTACCTCTAGAAGGAAAAAGCGAACCGGAAAAGGTGAAGCTTGAGGTTATTATTGATGAAGAAACTGAAGGATATATTATTGAAAAGATTCTGAATGAGTCACCCAACGGAGTATTGGATAAAATTGAAGATGGGCGGTATCACATAACAATTGAAGTCAATGACAGCGGTGAGCTCATTCCCTGGATCAGAGGGTATGCAGGATATGTAAAGGTTTTGGAGAGCAAAGAACTGGCGGATAAAATTTTTAACGACTGGAAGGAGATGCTTTTAGCATATGGAGTTGTTCAGTGAAATAAAAAACAGATACTTTCAGTTGATGTTTAGAATTATCAATGAATGTGCCGGGGGAAAGACAAAAAATGAAATAATGAAAATAATTGATGAAGGGGAATTCGAGCAGAAGGTTATAGGAAAAAATCAGGAATCCTTTGCGGATCTTGTTTTAAATAAGTGTGAGGCGGATGAGAATTTCAACCTGTTAACTGAAAGGAACGGTGTGTATTATCCTTCCGTTGGAAACTCTTATTGCCCGGAAGGCTCTACAAGAGATACTGCAAAGAAAGAAGATTTGCTTCCTCTTCCGGTACGCTTTTCCATGATAGAAAAAGCATGGCTGAAATCTCTCTTGGATAAGGAAGGGATTAGAATGGTTCTCAGTAAAGAAACCATTGACAAACTTCAAGAGGAGCTTCAAGAAATAGATACTCCCATTAGAGATGAGTATTTTGAACTTACTAATACAATTAAACTTCCGGCAATTCCAAATCGGGAAACCTATGAAGAGAATTTCCGCATTTTATTAAATGCCATTATTCAGGAAAAAGCGATAAGGTACAACAATATAGATAAAAAAGGCAATAAATACAGCGACAGGCTGGCACTTCCTGTCAGTATTGAATATTCCATGAGGGATGATAGATTTCGTGTCTCCATGTACCTGTTGGATGAAAACCGTCCCATAATGGCCAATATTTTTACTCTATCGGATATAAGGATTGTAGAAGAAGAGATTAGCATTGACAGGGAAACAGCAAAAAGATTGCTGTTTGAGCAAAAATACTCGGAAGAGCCGATAGTTTTGGAGGTAACCGATAAAAAAGCAGCTATGGAAAGATGCTTTATGTGCTTTTCAGGTATGGAGAGAACTGCACGAAGCTTGGGCAATAATAAGTATGAAATACGACTTAATTATTACCTTTTTGAAGAAGAAAACCTTATCCGAAATATCATTTCATTAGGTCCCTATGTGAAGGTTATTTCTCCCCAAAGAATTGCAGATGAGGTTATATCAAGGGTTAAGAAGGCTATAAGCTTATATAACGTATAAAGAGTTTGCACTTAATTAAAAGTTGCAAACTTTTTGTCTGTTAATTGGTAAATTATTCTCATATACTGAAAATGTAATGAGCAGTGCAGAAAAGAGTTACTTCTAGTCAGGACGAACAATACTCTTTTCGATTTTCTCTCATTGTGAAAATAAAGGTTGGGCAGTGCAGATTAGAGCTACTTCGCCATTCAAGCGAGAGGTCACCGGTTCGAGTCCGGTCCATGGATTTTCCATGTAGCTCAGATGGATAGAGCACTGTGTAAGCTCTAATCGCTTTTCTCCCAACAAAATGCTTGGACAGTGCAGGAAGGAGCTACTTCGTACTGTCTGGAGAAACGAATTAAGGTGCGAATTCTGCTGCCTTAAAGAATTAAAGGGTGGCGGAAAATATAAATCGCACCCGATAACGGTCTCCTTCCGATTTTCTTCCAAGTAAAATTTCCTATTGAAGGGGGAGTAACTGTGTCTAAGTTTAATTTAGGGTTCTCAAGAGCTATTAAGACGATAAATAATGAGGGAGCAACAGCTTACCCGATGAACGACAAAGAAAAGCTGGTAACACAAGTGTTGACAAGCTTTTTCAATGAGAACAAATTTTACGGGGATAACTCCCAGGATATATTGAACACAGTCAGAAATGTTATAAAAACTGAAGCAAAGTTTGTTGCTAATTTGTGTATTTATGCAAGAAACGAGATGCATTTAAGAACGATATCCCATGTATTGGTGTCGGAACTTGCAAAAAGTACCGAAGGCAAAGAGTATGTGAGGAAAACTTTGAATAAGATAATTGAACGCCCGGATGACATGACTGAGGTGCTTGCCTATTACCTGAATACCTATGGCAAACCCATACCCAACTCTGTAAAGAAAGGTTTGGCCGACAATTTCGGTAAATTTGACGAGTACCAGCTGGCTAAATACAACAGAAAGAACACCATTAAATTAAAAGATATCTTATGTCTGGCTCATCCAAAAGCCAAAGATGAAAGACAGAGCGATCTTTGGAAAAGGCTGTTGGAAGATAGGTTAGAGACTCCTGTTACATGGGAGAAAGAATTATCGACGAAAGGAAATACAAAAGAAACCTGGGAAAGATTAATTGAGGAAAACAGGCTGGGATATATGGCCATGCTGAGAAACCTTCGCAATATTATTAAGTCAGGAGCATCAAATTTAAATAAAGTATACGAGTATTTAACCGATGAAGAAAGGGTGCTGAAAAACAAGCAATTGCCTTTCAGGTACTACAGTGCTTATAAGACGTTGAAAAATGAAGGTATAGGCACATCAAAGATTTACGATGCTCTGGAAACTGCCATAAAGATCTCAACCAAAAATATTGATAGACTGACCGGTAAAACATTAATTGCTGCCGATGTCTCCGGGTCTATGAATTTTCCTATTAGTAAAAAGAGCGATCTGACCTGTGCTGAAGTTGCAGTATTGATGCTGTCAATTGCAAACTATATATGCGAAGAAACCATTACAAAGACTTTTGACAACTATCTTTATACATGCAATTTGGCAACGCAAAACGGTATTATTGCCAATGCCAACAGCATAAAAGTAAACGGCGGAGGAACGGATATTACTTTACCGTTACGATATTTATTGGATAGGAAGATATTTGTTGACCGTATTATTATTTTGTCCGATAATGAGATAAACAGGGAATATTCCTATAATACAGGCTATAGCAGATCGAGCACCTGCCAGGCTTTGGTTGAGGAGTATAAGAAGCGTATAAATCCCGACGTTTGGGTTCATGCGATAGATATGCAGGGCTACGGTACACAGCAGTTTAAAGGCAAAAATGTAAACATCATTGCCGGATGGAGTGAAAGAGTATTCGATTTTATATCTTCTGTCGAACAAGGCATGGATTCTTTGATTGACAAAATAAGCAGCTACTATTTCAAGTAGAGCAGGTGGTTTTATGACAAAGTTCTTTGATAAATGTTCAGTACATCAAGTTTTAATGCAGCCTGTAAAATTGTTCGGGTATCCAAAAACTAAAGACAAAGTTGATGCGTTAAATTTGTTAAGACATTGTGCCGATTTGGGAGATATTAGATATATATACCCTCTGGTATTTGAAAAGAATGCTGAGCTTGCTTCAACTGCTGCCCAAATAGTCTCGGAAGTAATGGAAAAGGTTCAGGGAAAGCAATGGAACACTATTTATTACCGTATTAAATACACAGCCATAGATATTGATAGGCTGGATACTCTCTTAAATTTCGATACTAAAGTTTCTGTTCACCTTTTAGGAATAGCTTCCCTTAACTACAGTGGATATATAAGAGAAAAAGCATTAAAGCTTGTTGCAGGTTTGTCGGATCCAAGGATGGTTCCCTATATACTGTTAAGACTGAATGACTGGGTGCTGCCGGTGAGAAATTTGGCTGCAGATATTTTAAAAAATACACTTGTTTCTGAAAATATCGATACCTTTATTGAAAACTTTTGCCTTATTGACAAACTGCACAATGTATCGAGAGTTGACCTTAAGGGTGTAAGAAATGGAATTGTGGAGTACCTGAAGAATGATAACGTGATAGATAAAATAAAAACTCGATTAAGGCATGAGAATGTTAAGAAACGGCTGTTCTGCTATAGTTTACTGGAAGATAAAATTGCTGAAGACATTGATATTATAAATTCTGCACTGAAAGATAAATCCTTTGAAATTCGGATGTGGCTTGTTAATGCTATAAAAAAGCTGGATGAGAACAGTCGGGATGATATAATTGAGAAACTGCTTCAAGATAAATCTGCAAAAGTTAGAACTGCAGTATTAAGAAATTATGAAGATATTGTCCTGCTGAAATTCAGGGAAAGACTTTTGAACCTTCTGTCGGACGATAATGCGTCGGTCCGTGAAGATGCAAGGTTTATATGCAAAAAACATTCAATTATAAAGGACTTTCCTGAATTTTATAGGCAACAAATCCTTATAAATCCTGTGCCCGGGGCATTGGTCGGGTTAGGGGAGACCGGAGACAGGAACGATTATGACCTTGCTTGCAAATTCTTTACCCATGGTGACTCTAAAGTCAAAATTCCGGCTATGATATCAATGTGGTATCTGTCAAAAGATGATGCGGTAAAATATGTTATAGATTCTCTTGAATCAGACATACCGAAAATCAGGAAAACAGCGAAAAAGCTCTTAAAAAAATCCAAAATGCCGCAGATACTCTTTGAAATGAGGAATAGACTAGAAGGGGATAATACTGAAATTAAGCTATTTGCTCTTGAGGTAATTTGTAATTACAGAGGGTGGCATGCCTTAGAAGGTATCCTGTTTGCAATTGCAAACGACGAAGGAATAGTTTTGGAAAAAGCGAAAAATTTATTGGGTAGATGTCTTACCGGACTTGCCAATATTTATACAAAGCCTGACAAAGTTACAAGAGATAAGATTATCGGTCTATATGACGATATCAGAAGAAAAAATGTTATATCCGACAGAACAATAAGAGAAATAAGCTTCTTTATTGAAACAAAGATGTAGGAGCGGATGCACATGAAATTGAATATTTACATAAAGAATAATAAATTTGAGCTTGAAGATGGGGCTATAATAAGGGTGAAAGATATAGGCGGTGAATTTGTTATCGAAGCCAACCCTTCAGGTTTGATTTCTTTGGCCAAGCATTTACTGATTCTGGCTTCCGATAAATTTGAGAGTGGTGATCATATTCACTATGAAGCGGGTATGATGCTGGAGGAAGGTTCGGTTAATTTTGTTATTGAGAAAATCTAGCTTTTCATTCGGACAGTTGTAATGATTGAAAAAGTGCTGAAGTTGCTTTAATTGACAGATGATGGCGTATACAGTAAAATCAAATTATAGCTTTTGACAAGATATGACAAATATATTTGCTTTTAAAAGGAGAATACACAATGTATATGGCTGGATGCAGAGAACAAAAAGAAAATTACATATATAAGCAATTAATTCATAAACAGGATACATATACATTGGCTTAATCCGCTATTATTTGAACGTAAAAAATGATTTTTTCAGTGAATAAAGACATTGAATATATAATAAATAATAGGTGGTTAAGTCTAATGACCGGATTTAACCACCTTTTTAATTGATATCGAAAATTGAATTGAGATTTGGAATATATAAAGAATTTGAGGTGAAAACATGATTCTTACAATTACATATACTCAGCCGCCGGCAACGGACTTGGGTTATCTGTTGCACAAGAACCCTTCAAGACCCCAAACTTTTGAGTTAAGCTTTGGGAAGGCTCATGTATTCTATCCTGAGGCAACAAAAGAAAGATGTACTGTTGCACTGCTTCTGGATATTGACCCTATTGATTTGGTCAGGGGAAGGAAAGGGGCTTCTTATGAAGGCGGATTGTTTGATTATGTAAATGACAGGCCCTATGTAGCATCTTCATTTTTGAGTGTGGCAATATCAAATGTGTTTGGAACGGCAATGTCCGGTAAATCCAAAGACAGGCCTGAACTTGCTTCAATGGAATTGCCCCTTCAAGCCAAAATAATCATGCTTCCCTGCAAAGGAGGGGAAGAAATTATCTACCGTCTGTTTGAACCCTTAGGTTATAAAGTTGCCGTTGAAGGATATATGCTGGATGAGAAATTTCCCGAATGGGGACAAAGCAGGTATTATACCGTTAGCCTTGAAGGGAAAGTCAGACTTCAGGACTTATTAAACCATATATATGTGCTGATACCCGTGCTTGACTCTGAAAAGCACTACTGGGTTGGGGAAGATGAAATCGACAAGCTGATTCATCATGGAGAGGGTTGGTTAATTAACCATCCTGAAAAAGAGCTTATTACCGGAAGGTACTTGAAGAGAAAAAAGAGTCTTGTTAGCCAGGCCTTGAAAAGACTCTTGGAAAATAGCGGTGTAACAGCCGATGAGTATGAACCGGAAGCACCTTCACAGCAAGAAGAAAACGAAAAAAAGCTCAATTTAAACCAGCAGAGGCTTGGAACGGTAATTGCCGTATTAAAAAGTGTTAACGCCAGGAAAGTTATAGACTTAGGATGCGGAGAAGGAAAGCTTCTTCAGCTGCTCTTAAAAGATAAGAGTTTTGAGCAAATTACCGGTGTCGATGTTTCATACAGTGTTCTTGAAAGGGCTAAGGAAAATTTAAAAATTGACCGGCTGCCCGAAATGCAAAGGAAAAGAATTAACTTATTCCAGGGTTCCTTATTGTATAGGGATAAGCGGTTTTCGGGATATGATGCTGCAACTGTTATTGAGGTTATAGAGCATCTTGATGAAAACAGGCTTAAAGCCTTCGAGAAGGTATTGTTTAAGTTTGCAAGGCCTCAGACAGTCATTGTGTCTACGCCGAACAAGGAATACAATTCCCATTATGCAAATCTCTTGGAAGGAGATATGCGCCACAGGGATCACCGTTTTGAGTGGAGCCGTAAGGAGTTTGAAACATGGGCTGTTAAGGTTGCCCAAAACTACGGATACAATGTGAGGTTTTTACAAATAGGCGAAGTCGATGATGAATTGGGAAGTCCTACACAGATGGGAGTGTTTACGTTATGAAATTAACTGTACCGGAGTTATCGTTAATAGTATTGATTGGTTCTTCAGGAAGCGGTAAATCTACTTTTGCCAAGAAACATTTTAAGCCTACAGAGGTAATATCCTCCGATTTCTGCAGAGGGCTGGTGTCTGATGATGAAAATGATCAGACAGTTACCGATACAGCCTTTGAAGTCTTGCATTATATAGTCTCAAAAAGGCTTCAATTGGGGAAGCTTACAGTTGTTGATGCCACGAATGTGCAAGAATCTGCAAGAAAGCCCCTTATACAGATTGCGAAAGATTATCATTGCTTTCCTGTGGCTGTGGTATTCAACCTTCCGGAAAAAGTATGCCGGGAAAGAAATAAGAATAGGACTGACAGGCAGGTAGAAGATTATGTAATAAGAAAACACACCCAGCAGCTTAGAAAGTCGTTAAAAGGACTTCAGAAGGAAGGTTTCAGATATGTGTATGTACTCAACTCTCCTGAAGAGGTGGAGGAGGCTGAGTTTGAAATACAGCCTTTATGGAATAATAAAAAAGATGAGCATGGGCCTTTCGATATTATAGGGGATATTCACGGCTGCTATGATGAGTTGAGAATGCTGCTTGAGAAATTGGGTTACATCATTGAGGAAACTGCAGACAATACCGAAAGCTACGGTTACAGGGTAACACATCCGGAGGGAAGAAGAGCGGTGTTCCTTGGTGATTTGGTGGACCGTGGTCCTAAAATTACAGAAGTTTTAAAGCTTGTTATGAGTATGGTTAAATCCGGAAATGCCCTTTGTGTACCGGGGAATCACGATATCAAGCTTTTAAAGAAGCTCAAAGGAAGCAATGTACATATAACCCATGGATTGGACAGGACTTTGGCACAGCTTGAGAGAGAAACTCCCGAATTTATTGAAGAAGTGAAAGCCTTTATTGACGGACTGGTTAGCCACTATTTATTTGATGACGGAAAGCTAGTTGTGGCTCATGCGGGGATGAAGGAAGAACTGCAGGGCAGAGGTTCGGGTAGAGTAAGGGAGTTTGCCCTTTATGGAGAGACTACGGGAGAAACCGATGAATACGGATTGCCGGTAAGATACGATTGGGCTTCCGATTACCGCGGCAAGGCTCTGGTCGTTTACGGGCATACTCCGCAGGCTGAAGTCTTGAAGATGAATAATACAATCAATATTGATACCGGCTGCGTTTTTGGGGGGAAATTAACTGCCTACAGATATCCGGAAAGAGAATTTGTGGAAGTAAAGGCGCTGAAAACCTATTATGAGCCGGCTAGGCCGTTCCTGCCGGAAGAAGATAAGCCTGATGTTTTTGAAGTAAGGGAAGATAACGATATTCTGGATATAAATGATGTTCTCGGTAAAAGAATTATCGGAACCGGACTTATGGGCAACATTACGGTTCATGAGGAAAACTCCATTGCTGCTTTGGAGGTAATGAGCAGGTTTGCAGCTGACCCACATTGGCTTATATATTTACCCCCTACTATGTCACCGAGCGAAACCAGTAAGGAAGAAGGAATGTTGGAGCATCCTGCCGAAGCCTTTGAATATTATCGTACACGGGGAGTGGCAAGAGTGATATGCGAACAGAAGCATATGGGTTCCCGTGCAGTGGTAATTGTGTGTAAAGACAGTCAGGCAGCAGCAAAAAGATTTGGAGTTACCGATGGAACATCAGGGATATGCTATACTCGAACCGGAAGGCATTTCTTTGATAATATGGATCTTGAGGCAGCATTAATTGACAGAGTAAGGAAGGCTTTAGACAGATCCGGATTCTGGAATGACTTTAATACCGACTGGGTATGCCTTGACTGTGAGTTGATGCCCTGGTCGGCCAAAGCGCAAGTGCTATTGAAAGACCAATACTCTGCTGTGGGCATTTCCGGCAGAGTTGCACTGGATGAGGCTGTAATGCTGATTACACGGACATCTATGAATAAAACCGTTTCCTTTGATGTGGGCAAATCTGTATCGGGTCAGAATGCAGATATAAATGCGCTATTGCAAAGGTTTACACAGCGTTCAGAGATGATCCGCAAGTATGTAGAGGCGTACAGAAGATATTGCTGGCCTGTTAATTCCATTGATGACTTAAAGCTGGCACCTTTCCATATCCTTGCTACAGAGGGAAAAGTACATTCAGACAAAGACCATCTGTGGCATATGGATACCATTGCTAAATACTGTGCTCAAGGGGATAGCTTAATTATTGCAACAGAACATATCCTTGTTGATGTTACCGATACGGAAAGTGTTGCTGAAGGTATAAAATGGTGGGAGGATCTTACTGCCTCCGGAGGAGAGGGAATGGTTGTAAAACCCTTTGACTTTATTGTGAAGAAGGGCAGAGAACTGCTCCAGCCAGCAGTAAAATGCCGTGGGAAAGAATACCTCAGAATCATTTACGGACCGGAATACACGATGGCTGAGAATATTGAGAGACTTCGGAACCGGGCTGTCGGAAAGAAAAGTTCCCTGGCTATTCGTGAATTTGCCTTAGGGATGGAAGCCCTTGAACGGTTTGTAAGGAATGAGCCGCTCTATAGAGTTCATGAGTGTGTGTTTGGAGTCCTGGCCTTAGAAAGTGAGCCGGTGGATCCCAGACTATAGTTTTTTGAAAGATAAGGTAGAATAGAAAGGACGGTATTGGCATGCTGGATTTCAATTGCTTTATGGACTTGCACAATCACACGAAATGGTCCGATGGGGCTGACAAAACGGAGGATATAATAGTAAATGCCATAAATCATCAGGTGGAAGCGGTCGGGATAACCGACCACTTCTGCAATGATTATAAATATTCAATAGGGATTAATATGCTGGAAACTTATTTTAGCGAGATTGATAAGTTAAAGCAGAAGTATAAAAATTCAATTAAGGTTTTCATCGGGGTGGAAATATCATATATATCCTTGCTGAGAAATTACAGTATATTACCTTATGACCTAATAAATCAACTGGATTTCATCCTGATCGAGGACCTTGATTATATACCTGCAACGATAAATCTGGAGGTTATTGCAGCATTGCTTAATAGCATCAAGTGCGGCAAAGGTTTGGCACATACCGATTTGGCGAAATTAGCCGATAAGTATGAGGATAAGGGCGGCTTGGATTATGTCCTGGATTTTATAAAACAAAGCAATCTGTTTTGGGAGATTAACACCGATTCTGCACACGATATCTTTTTAAATATTCTTGATCCAATTAAAATAGAACAAAAAACTATAGCTGTGCTTAAAGGCATAATCAAGAGAAAAATTCCTGTTTCCGTCGGTTCGGATACTCACAGCCTGATTCAATATAATTATGAAAGGCTAAAAACAGCTAACGAAGTGGCAGAAAAACTAAATAAAACAGGGGACGGTTCGAAACCACTGAAAAAGTAGGGTTTTTTAAGCCACTTTTACAGTTTTATACAGCCGAAAACATTTAATTCTAATTTTCAAAAGCAAAAAATAAT
>Ga0209508_1002455_pt1 | contig 12162 bp, 7 predicted proteins | sample AD_UKC129_MetaG_FD_184427 | JGI IMG/M metagenome (GOLD analysis project Ga0209508, IMG submission 184427) | Active sludge microbial communities of municipal wastewater-treating anaerobic digesters from Canada - AD_UKC129_MetaG (SPAdes) (version 2) | ecosystem: Engineered > Bioreactor > Anaerobic... | reverse complement strand
CCCTTGGAAAGGACACCTGTCGCCACATTGCCCTTAATGTGAGGGAAATGCTGGAAGTTTACCACAAGGCATTACTCAAGAGGCTTGACCAGAGCATGGAAGCGGCGAAGGAAATGGTGGGCCGGTCTGGAGATTTCACGATCAAAGAGGAAAAGGTCACTTGGCAGGCAAAGAATCAATTCACGGGACAGGTGCAAAATGTTGAATTGGGGAAAATGTATTTGGGTGATGCGTGGCTAGGTCAAGTGAAGGATTTGAAGGAAAAAGCACCTCTTGTGGATGAGGTCGGAAAACTCACGGGACTCACCTGCACCGTTTTTCAAAGAATGAATAGCCAGGGCGATATGCTCCGCGTCTGCACAAACGTTCCAGGCGCGGATGGTGGCCGGGCCATCGGTACCTTTATCCCGGCAACAAATCCTGACGGTACGCCAAACCCTGTGGTCAGCACGGTTCTCAGAGGGGAGGCGTACGTAGGTAAGGCGGTTGTGGTCAATGACTGGTATATCACGAAGTACGAACCGATTTTCAACGACAAGAAAGAAGTGATCGGTTGCTTGTATGTGGGAATTCGTCGGGACGACGTGCCCGAACTGCGTCAGAGCATCATGGATATTACCGTCGGGAAAACGGGTTACGTTTATGTGTTGCAGGGGACGGGTGAAAAGAGAGGTACGTATATTATTTCCCAGGGCGGAAAGCGCGACGGAGAATGCATTTGGGAGGCCAAGGATGCCGACGGCCATTATTTCATCCAGTCAATCATCGAGAAGGCACTCAAATTGAAGCCGGGTGAGTGCGCGTTTGAACGCTATCCCTGGAAAAACGCTGACGACAAGACGGCTCGTTGGAAGGTCGCCGCAGTGACATATTTTGAACCGTGGGACTGGGTGATCGGTGCCGGGGCTTATGAGGATGACTTCGAGGATGCTCTGGGGCGGGTTAATGATGCCCTGGACAGTATGCTGTGGTGGACGCTCTTGGGTGCAGCCGTTGTGGTACTAGGGTGCTGTGGTTTCACTTACTACGCCACCAGACGGAGCCTTGGGGGGATTCACAAAGCTGTGGATATGTTGAAAGACATTGCCGAGGGTGAGGGTGATCTCACAAAACGTCTTCCTGTCACTGGAAATGACGAGATTGCTGAGCTCGCCAAGTGGTTTAATGTGTTTATCGGAAAGCTTCAGGAGATGATCCACCAGGTCGTCGTGAGTGCCGATCAGTTTACAGAAGGTGCCCGCGTCGTTGCAGAAAGTTCGCAGACAGTCGCCCAGGGGGCTCAAACGCAGGCGGCGAGCGTCGAGCAGATGACGGCCTCGATCGAGGAACTGGTAAGATCGGTGGATTCGATTCGTCAACTGGCGAGCGAGGCCGATCAGCTCGCCCGCCGAAGTAGCCAATCGGCGGAACACGGCGGTGTGGCTGTCGAAAAGTCAATCTCCGCCATGAACGCCATTCGCGAAAGTTCAAAACGCATCGGCGATATCATTCAGGTGATTTCCGAGATTGCCGGACAGACCAACCTATTGGCTCTTAATGCCGCGATTGAGGCGGCACGTGCGGGCGAACACGGAATGGGCTTTGCCGTGGTGGCCGATGAGGTCCGCAAGCTGGCCGAACGTTCAAACCGTGCCGCCCAGGAAATCGCTCAACTGATTCGTGAATCGACCCGACTTGTCGAAGAGGGGGCCCAAATGAGCGATACCCTCGGAGAATCACTGCGCGACATCCTGGATCATATCAAAGAGACAGCTGCCAAAGTTACGGCAATTGCGGAAAAGACAACGGAACAGGCAGCAGTGGCCCAGGAAGTCCGCAACGCGGTCCAGGGCATTGCCCAGGTTGCCGAGCAGTCGGCAGCAGGTAGCGAAGAGATGGCCTCGAGCAGCGAGGAGTTGGGAGCCCAGGCCGACGCCCTCCGTCAACTCGTCGCGGGATTTAAGACCTGATTCGAGACCTTTCAAACTCGCCGAGTGTAATACGTCACCCTGGCTGGGCATTGTTTCCCGCCAGGGTGACCCTTCTATGCGGTGCGAATCGATTAGTTCAGCTACTTTCCTTTTGAAACGCCGTAAGAACGGCATTTTTCATCTTCGCAAGACCGGTCTGCGCCACCTCCTCGGCCGTCATTTTGGCATATTCGGGGTTGAAAAGCTCCAAAGAAAGTGTGCCTTGAAAGCCAATCTCGGCCAGGATTTGCAGAATCGTGGACAGGGGGGCCACACCGTCGCCCGGGAAGACACGATCGGAGTCGCGGATCTTCTCACGTGGTGGATCGGCAGGATAATCGTTCATGTGGAACACGTGGAGGTTCCGACCGTTGAACACCCGTAGCCCAGCCACGGGCGACCCGCTTCGGTAGATGTGAAATACATCAAAAAGGGCGGAGGCATCCGGGTGACCGCATTCCACCAATACAAAAGCCGCCTCGCTCAAGCGACTCAAGTTGGCTGATGCACCCCAAATCTCCAATTGAGGGACAACGCCCATGGAGTGACCCAAATCCAGCAATTGGGCATAACGTTCAGCCACACGACGGAGGTCAATAGGCGGTGAGTTATAGGCCCCTGCCGGTGGCGCCGCAATCCGTGTTCCCCCCAATTGAGCGATCCAATCCATCTCGCGCTTCATCTGCTCGAAGCCCTTGGCCCGTTGGGTGTCGTCATCGACCATCCACGTGGGAAAACCGATGGCGCTTTCCACACTTAACCCGCGATCTTGGAGTCTCTTGCGAAGATCGGCGAGTTTGCCGCCCGAGGAAATGTACTCCTCAATTTCCCGAGTCCAAGGTTCAATGCCGTGATAGCCCACCTTGGCGGCCAAATCGATCTCTTCAGCCAATGGCAAACGCTGCGCCCGGATCGTGGCCGTATTTAGGCAAAAGCGAAATGCCTCAAGAGGCGACGTTACTTCAGGAATTCGCTTAGCCTGGAGGGGCTCACACGTGAAGACCGCAACACTGGCGGCGCCAGCCACGATCTGGCCAAATCGTCGTCGAGAGAGCGCTGCGAAGCTCACAATCTTTACTCCAAGTCACAATTCCTATCCGAAAAACCGCCACATCGGACAGAACAGGGGGCGCAACTGCATCGCCCCCTGCTCCGACTACCACACTCAAATGCGTCTAACTAACTGAGATCACTTGGGAAGTTGGTTTGCTCCAGGTGTCACTTCCTTGATGTTGGGAACGGGGTCGAAATTCACTTCGCCTAATACCCAGGCCAGGCCACCCAGGCTGATTTGCTTCATGATGGAGCTTTCCCAAACATCTTCGCGATGGCCTAATGAGGTGTAGAAGACCCGTCCCTTGCCGTGCATCCTCGCCCAAGTGGCAGGATAAGGTGGGCGCTGATAGCAGGCGTCCTGCATGCCTTCAGTCTCTTGAACCAGGATAACGTGCAGATCATCCGCGAGGTTTTTCATGGCATACCATTCTTCCATCATGCGGAAGGAGTCGCCGAGTTTCTCGCAGCCGGGGAACTTGGGAGAAACAACCCTCATGGTAGCTTCCTGCTGGCGACCGTGAGAGGCGAATTCGCCGCCAATCATCTTGATGAACGGGGAAATCTCGTTGCCGCGGCTATGGAAGGCATCATTGGCTGCGTGGAATCCGATGACGCCCTTGCCTGCGGCAATCGCTTCTAGAAGCCGCTTGACCCCGGATTCCGTCGCTGGCGGCTCGTTAGGCCGATCAACCGGCTTGGTCCAATCACCTGTGGCGTAAAATGCAAAGGCGTCAAACTGATCCAAATCGCCATCGAAGACCCCGCCATCCTTGCTGCAGACAACCTCGACGTTAACTTCCTTGCCCCATTGGATGAGGATCTTTTCGGAGAAGGCCAACTCGCCACCTTTGCGGGCGACTACGGAATGTTCAAAACCCGCCGACCGCGTGAAATAGAGGATTTTCTTGGGTGCACTGAACGCCCCGTGGGTCCACCTCAAGGGGAAGGTCGAGAGGGCAACACCGGCACCCGCTGCAGCCAGAAACTCGCGACGTCTCATGATGCTAACTCCTTTCTCGAAAAACGCATGACAGGGAAGACGCGTATCGGACTTCGGGAGGGGCCGGCTCACTCGATCGGAGCAAGCCGATCCCATAATGCTATTTATCATACCAATGGCGCGATCGTTGAGCGATATTGGGGCCCGGCGACGATCCCCTTTTATTGTTGTCGGATTTCCAAAGGAGACTTGCAGGGCGAGGCGTTGAAAAGACTTTCGCGCGTCCGCACAATAGGGTTGTGCCAGGAAAAAGGCTTTTTAGGCCGGTTTAGTTGATGCCACACGGGTTGCGTTTTTGTGGGCGTTGCCAGTCAAATCTTTCGGGGGAATTTGCTTTCCGTCGATAGTGAGGTTTCAAGGCGGATTCTCGGACTAATCGTTGCATGGAGACAGAGATATGCCGGTAAGCGTCTCCCTTGGTGGATGTGTGGTCGAGCTTGTTCAAGGGGACATCACAGAGCAGCAGGTTGATGCAATTGTCAATGCCGCCAACAGCCGTTTGGCCGGTGGCGGAGGTGTCGATGGTGCCATTCATCGCCGTGGAGGACCCGAGATCATGGCCGAAACACGTGCTAAATATCCGGAGGGTTGCCCCACGGGTTCTGCCGTAATATCTGGCGCGGGTCGGCTGCCGGCAAAGTATGTTATTCACGCTGTGGGGCCGATTTACCGCGATGGCCAACACGGCGAAGCGGAATTGCTTGCCTCGGCCTATCGCAAATCGCTTAGTCTAGCCATCGAACATGGCTGCCAGAGCGTTGCCTTTCCTGCCCTTAGTTGTGGGGCCTACGGTTATCCCGTTGAAGAGGCAGCCAAGATTGCCCTCGGAACCACGATGGAGTTCTTGCGGCAGCATGGAAAACCGGCCTTGGTTCGATTTGTCCTGTTTGGTCAAAGCACATACGACACGTTTCTCAAGGCGCTGAAAGACCTCGTTGGCCAAGACGCTGTCACGGAACGGACCTGAATGTGATATGTCAAGGTGTGCTGGGGTTCTTCAAGCTGGCAATGCACTCTGAATCTGCCCAATGTAAAAAAGCGCAAGGCGAAAGATTAGGAAGATAATAACGCCTGCGATCAATAACGTCACGGCCACGGCCCCAACGACGCTGAGTATTTTCATGGCCTGGGCTGCGCGGTCGGCATAAACACGGCTGAGGTGACTGAGAGCTTCATCCAGTTTGCCGCTCTCTTCACCGACGCGGAGCACGTCCAACCAATCTTGGGGAAATATTTCTGCTTCGGCAAAGGTAAGATAGAGCGACTTCCCAGCCTGAAGCGAACGCCAGACACGAGGCCGGATTGCCGTGAACCTGAGGTGGTTGGCCGCCTGTAAAGCCAAATCGACAGCAGAGCGAACATCCATCGATGAGCGCACCACGATGGACAATGCCCAGGCCATACGGGCCAAGGCCAGGGTTCGATAAATCTCCCCCAGGACTGGCAGCATATCGACAAGATATTGAACCGGTTGCGTCCAAAGCATCCCGCGTCGAATAGCCCAAATCAAGAAAATGACCGTTACTATGCACGCTGCCACAAAGGTGGCATAAATGGCTAACCCGCGGGTCCCAATAAGGCCAAAACCCAACGGGTCAATTGTCATCCCTGACTGGGTACTGATCGTTCCCATAATCCAAATCAGGAACCCAATGACCAATACCGCAAGAGACAACTCAAACAAGGGCCAGGCCAAAAGCATCCAGAATGTACGGCGACGATGCAATTCTTCTTCGTAATACTGCGCAAGAAGGCGAAATGCCTCGGGAAGATGCCCACTTTGTTCGCCGATCCGCACAATCTCCCGGAAAAGCGGCGGGAAAAAATCGTTGGTCGCATCAAAGGCGTCGGAAAGGCTCTGGCCGTGGTCAACAGCCTGGCTGATCTGGGAAAAGACTCGACGATTAATCCAACCGGTGGCGCGTTGAGCCTCGCGGCGGCAAATTGTCCGGATTTCCAAGCCGGCTTCCGTCTGTGTTGCCAGACGGCGGCATAACTGAGCCAGGGCCTTCTTGCTTATTTGTGGCGAGATTAGCATGCCGAATCCTTCTACAATCCGTACAGAACGTGGTCACGATGTTTCCACTGGACATCATAGAGTTTCCCACATTTGACGAAAAGGAGCAGCGTTCACGCCGTATCTTCCGTTGGTAGCAAAAGATTTCGACCACCGAAAGCGTATGAGATTTGAAGGAAGAAGGCGCCGCGTGATCCTACAGTATGGAGGGACGCCCACCATCGCCTCACCTGGTTGGAGAATACGCAAGAACAGCCCTTGTGCGGGATTGGATCAACGCAAGGCAGGCCAGGGTAATTCACAGCGGGATGATTGCTGACTGAAATCGGCTTGTCATGCTTCACTGAAGAAGTGAGTCGTGACATAATAAAGTCGCCGAACAGGCTCGCGACGGATTAGTTTCCCGAGGAGGATTAGTGTAACGCAAGAGCGACGGAGGTTGACGATGATTCGTGAGAGAATGACAAATGGGCGTCAATTAAGCCTCGGACGACTTTTCATCGGCATTCTTTGCGCGACCTTTTTTGTCGGGTCTTGGGCTGCACTGGTGCGAGGTGAGTCGCAATCTTCTGCCCAGCCCTCTTCTCCGACGAAATCCGCTGAGGAGAAGAAAGAGTCGGCAACCTCTCCCTATAAGTGGCGGGACCTTTTCGACGGTAAGTCATTGAAAGGCTGGAAGGTACCCAAGTTCGGCGGTGAGGGTGAGGTTCGCGTCCAAGACGGGTGTATCGTCATGGAGCGCGGGGATCCCATGACAGGTATCGCATGGGAGGGTGAATTCCCCAAAGTGAACTACGAGGTCGAGTATGTCGCCAAAAGGACAGATGGGATCGATTTCTTTGCCACGGTGACGTTTCCCGTCGGTGACACCTTCTGTAGCTTTGTCACAGGGGGATGGGGTGGGTCGGTTATCGGCCTTTCATCTATTAACTTCAACGATGCCTCTGATAACGAGACAACCCAGTTTATGGTGTTCAAGGACAATCAGTGGTACAAGTTCCGCGTGCGGGTAACAAAAGTGAAAATTGAGGTCTGGATTGATGACAAAAAGGTGGTTGATTTAGTTATCGGCGATCGACGGATTTCCACTCGTTATGAAGTTGACCTCTGCAAACCGTTTGGTTTCGCTTCGTGGTGCTCCACGGGCGTGATTCGCAGTATCCGATGTCGGGAATTGACACCGGAGGAAGTCAAAGCCATCGAGGAAGAGGCAGAGAAGACCCGCTTGTGAACGGTTAGGCCACCAAAAAGCGCTACCGCGAGTCCCGGCTTATTCTGCCGCGAGCTTCGCCTGATAGTCGATGAAGTTGACGCGCCGGAATGTCTGCGTCCACTCTTCGGCTTGCGTGAGCCGTGCACGATCTTGGGGCGTTAATTCCAACACCAGATGATGAGTGCTCCGCACGATCGAACGACGACCGGGTAGCCATTCGAAAAAATTTCTTGGACCGTTGATGAGGATGACCTCTTCCGGAAAGAGGTTTCGTTCCAGAAGGGTCTTGTTGACCTTTATCCGCGGATGAGGCAGGCGAGACCCCTTCACCAAGAGGCAATTGAGCTGAGCCATCACATCCGAGAACCGCAGAAATTCCCGTATGAGGGCTGGGTCGACTGTGTCGGATACCTTTACTCGATAGGTTAACCAGTTACTGGCAAAGACCAACTCCTTTTCTGTAGAGTCCATCCGGATAGTGAAGGCAGGATTGGCGAAAAACCGTTGGCGTGGGTCCTTGTCCTGCAGTGCACGGGCTTGAACGCGCTCTTGAAATCGAAAAATAGTGTCAAAACTCAGTTCGGTTTGCTCATGATGCAAGGGGTTGAGTAGGACGACACGTTGGTCCCTCCAATCGATGATGGTCACTTCCGCGGGTTTTTCTAGAAAATCGAACACTTTTGTCCGCGAAAAGATGGTTATGCTCGAAGTGACAGCCTTTTCTGCCTCACCCAAATCGACCCGGCTTTCGACCTTAAAAGCGGGCAGACTTGGCGGGGATGTTTCGCTAGCATATGTCATGCCCGCAACAATTACAGCGACAAGCGCAACGAGTCGCCACGCTTTCAAGCCAAGTTACCTCCGTATGCGGTACAGGCCGTTAAGGAACAATCAATTGCCGTGACCCTTGGGGTGACTTTAGCCCTTCATCATATTGGCTTGGCTGCTTCTGGCCAAGACTATTCCAATATGTGGAATGATGTGGCAGCCATTTTCCGGACCTGGTATCGCACGCGGCAAAAACGGGCTCAATTGAGCAAGTGGAACGGACCTCAGACAATGTGAGGGCACAATTTTTCTAGATCAAAGAGCTTTGCACGCCGGTGCTGATCACCACCGCAAGATGCCGGTGGCCCAAGAGAGACCGCCCCCGAACCCGCTTAGGAGGACGAGGTCACCGCGTTCGATACGGCCCTCTCGAACGGCCTCGTCGAGGCAGATGGGGATGCTGGCCGAGGATGTGTTTCCATATCGATCGAGATTGTTATAGAGTTTCTCCTCGGGAATGCCAATGGTTTCCGCGGCGGCTTTAATAATTCGCAAGTTGGCTTGGTGGAAGATGACAAGCTTGATTTCCGCCAACGTAAGATCCGCCATTTCCAATACATCGTGAACCGTTTGATTAAGCATGCGGACGGCCCACTTGAATACCGGTCGGCCTTCCATGACCAAATAGCCGTCGTCGACTAGCTGCCCCGGCTCGTCTTTTCGGGTCCGGGTTCCCCCTGCGGGGCGATAAAGGAGATCAAATCCGGCCCCGTCCGACCCGTAACTGAACGCAATCAACCCCTGATCCTTGTCGCCCGGTCCCAGGACAACGGCCCCTGCCCCATCACCGAAGATGGGAAACGTCTTGGGATCGTTGGGATTGCAGACCCGTGAATTGCAGTCGGCCCCGATGACCAGAGGACGCTTGGCGCAGCCCGTCCCGACAAACTGCATTCCTGTGATCAGTGCAAACATAAAACTCGTGCATGCAGCCTGGATATCCATGGCTGGGGCAAAGAGTCCCAGTTTTTCCTGCACGAGACTCGCTGTGGCCGGCATCGTCATATCGGGCGTGTATGTTCCGAAGACAACGAGATCGACTTCCTTGGGATTGACCTGGGCACTGAGCAGACATCGCCTAGCTGCCTCAACGGCCATGTCACTGGTTGCCATTTCAGGCGGCGCATGCCGGCGCTCCAAGATTCCCGTCCGCTGAATAATCCATTCTGGATCACAACCAAGCTTGACGAGATCCTCGTTGCGAACCCGTGTCTCGGGTAAATAGCTTCCCAACCCTAAAACCTGGACTCCGGTGATGACCCCCTTACGAGAACGCTGTGCCAGATAAGGAATCTCCCGAGTTGAGGCTTTTTGCGCCATGAAAAGGAACCTTTATTGCAAATCTCGAAAGTAACCCAATTGTCACCCTGTCTTGACCCAAGATGGGGGGATGCTCTCCGAATTAACGAAACGACAACCCCTTAAACTAAATCGTTTCACAATGAGAGGCAAGAGGTGACGGGCCGTTTTTTAGTGACCCCTACCCCAAAACAACCTGCCGGACGATTATGGTCAGCAAATCACTGGCACGAACCAAGGAGCCAATCGCACAAAAGCCTGAGGCGCTGTCAACGCGGCTTGTGGGGCAGCCGGTGCTTCCTTGCCCCCGACCACCGCTGGGGACAATCACGCTCTGATGGAAAACTCGGCGTCACACCGTCACCCCCCGTTTCGAGATAAATTACCCCTTCCGAGGTGGCACACACGCCCACGGGTTCTTCCTCGAAGGCTGGTTGCTCCAAAGGAATAACGTGGGGATGTAGGTCGGGAGCCTTTTGCGTTTTGAGCTGGCTCCGTTTTCTTTCGGCCTGCTTCGCGCCACTCCGCCAGAAGTAATTGGCCAGCGGACTTGCTAACAGGGCTGGCAGCAGGACAAGATTCCCAAATGACGAAGCCGTTAGCATCGCGAGCATGAGGTAACCGAAGCGCTGGGTTGGCGAAAACGAACTCAGAGCAAATGCTGACAACCCCAAACCGATAACCCCCCAACTTTGGTAAATTGCCTGTGCACAATCACGATAGGCAAACATGATCGATTCGTGGCGGTTCATGCCACGCTCCTGACCGTGACGGCACCACAACATAAAGTGGATAGCGTCGTCAACGGTGACACCCAGGGCTACGGCAGGTGTCATCACCGTTCCAACATCCACCACGATGCCAAGCCAGCCCATTGCCCCGAAAACCACGGCAATGGGGAACACGCTGGCCAGGGCCAGGAGCAAGCCAGCCGACCAATCCCGCATGACAAACACCATGGCGACGGCAATGAGGACGAGGTCGCCGGCAAAGCCTGTCAAGAGGCCATTTAGCAGCGAGTGTTGCGCCTTATAGACCAGGGGAACGAGACCCGTGTAAGTTGCCGTGACACCGTCCGCACTGCGAGCACGGTACTTGGCCAGCACCGGTTCGACCACCTGTCGGATGTCGTTTACAAAGACACCGTAGTCAAGGTCGGTGAGGGCCTTCACCCTAGCGCTAATTCGCCACAATTCACAACTTTCTTCTTCCGACCAATAGTCGCGAAGGTCTTCCCGGTGCCGTTGTAATTGCACGATCCACGTGCGCCTTTCTACCAAACCTGGCCGAGAGGGCAGTGGTCGGGCGAACGTAGGAACTGCAACGACGCTACCCACATCGGGAAGTTGCTGAATCGCGTGTTGAACCTCACTGATGAGTTTTATTTGGTCAAGCAAATCGAGCTTCGCACGGTCCCGATCAACTTTGATGACCACTTCCATTGGGACAAGGGGTCCTAACTTTTCCTCTAACCAGGCGTAATCCTGGATGATCCTGGCCTTTGGAGAGAAAAGACGCATTAATTTGACCGAGGTTGTGATTTGGCTAGCGCCAATGGCACCGAGGACCATAAGCAGGATACACCCGGCAACAACCCAGGAACCCCGCCGCAATATGATCTCGCCGACATGTTCCCATCCCGACCATCGTCCCGGATCAAAAAATGCTGTCCGCCTCGGTTTGGTAATATTGCGTACCGGCCATTCTTGGAGCATGGCCGGGACGTAGAGGCACAGGAACAAAAAGCTCACAATAATGCCGGCGGCAGAAAAAATCCCGAATGTCTGAATCGGGACTAGCTCGCTGATAGACAATGAAGCCAATCCGAATGCCGTGGTGAAAGTCGCCAAAAATATCGGCAAAAAAGCACTTTTTAGTGCCTTTTCTGGCGCGCCCACAGCCGGGTCCGGTAATCCCCACTGCTCGTGTGTTCGCAGCGTGTCTCGATAGTAGTTGGCCATGTGAATGGCACCGGAGACCGCTGCCACATAGACCAAGGCTGGCATGGTCAAGAGAATGGCATTCATCTCGGTCCCCGTCAGCCACACGAGGATCATACTAAGACCGGCACTGTAAACCCCAGTGGAAAAGACAAGGAGGGTCAAAACCACACTCCTCAGGCACCACCAGGCCATAAGGCCGCCTACAGCGCCGCACACAATCGCTAGGCGGACAAGAGACCTTTGGCCCTCGACGTCGATCGCAACGTTATCCACAGGGGGCCCGCCCAGGTGAAGCTCATCTGGATCAATATCACAAATTTCTTTGGCGGCAGCATAGACGCTATCAAGAACAGCGTGAAGGAACTTTTTCCGTGGGTTTTTACCGAAGTGCTTCTCCCAGCGTGCCTCGGCCTCCGGATCAATCACCAGGACCAGACAGGTTTGTTTCCCATCTTGCCCGACAAGAAACCCTCGAAGACGATTAATCGCCTGCTCCCGAGTGAGACCCTGATCCTCGACTAACTGATTGATGAGCTGGGGCCCAGTGATCACACTCTTGAAAAAACGGTAGGGATCATCTGAGGACCGCTGGATGTCCAAAGCTAGTCGCCGGGCAAGCAGGTCTAACTTGGGGCTATCCAGCGTGCAGCCCTCCCAGCTTGCCAGGATAAACATATCACTCTCGAAGTGATTACGATACCACTCAAAAGTGGCGGTCTCCTCATAAGTATCGGGGAGCCATGACTTGACGTCGTTCTTGTTGCTAAGTAGCGCCCGCTCCGCCCCGATCCACATAAACGGGATCGCGAATGTAACGGCACACAAGATGACAAGGTTATAGCGGGCAAAAAAGCCGC
>Ga0209508_1002451_pt1 | contig 12169 bp, 8 predicted proteins | sample AD_UKC129_MetaG_FD_184427 | JGI IMG/M metagenome (GOLD analysis project Ga0209508, IMG submission 184427) | Active sludge microbial communities of municipal wastewater-treating anaerobic digesters from Canada - AD_UKC129_MetaG (SPAdes) (version 2) | ecosystem: Engineered > Bioreactor > Anaerobic... | reverse complement strand
CAAGGCGGCGTGAGCAGGCAGAAATCCGTGCCCGCTCACGCATCACTCAACGAAAACTCCCCTTCAAAACGAGTCGTCCGGAAAAAGCGCGGTTTTTCAACAGCCTGTTAATGTCAGCGCGCCGCCGGTGCCCGTGTTGAGAAACCAGTCATGTGACGGAACAACGTCGCCGAAGATGAGGTGTCCAACGGTGCGCGCGGCGTCGAGAGTGACTGTGCTGGCGGCTGTGATGTTCAACTGGGAAAAATTGGCGGTGATGTCCTGGCCGGCGGCGATTGTGTTGTTGAGCCAGTTGCCCGCGACGCCCCAGCCGCCTGACGCATTGCCCGCAGTGAGCCTGGTCCAGATGGCCTGCGACGTCAAATCGGCGGGAGTGGCGGCGACGGGTGACGATTCCGCCAACGGTTCTCCATCGGCATCGCGCGCCAGAACTTTGTAGTGGTACGTGGTGCCGTTGTTGAGTCCGGTGTCGAGAAACGCGGTGCTGGAATCGTTTGTCGCGATGGCCACGTAGGGTCCGGCGACGGACGTGGCGCGTTGTACCAGATAAGTGGCAGCTTCGGACGTTTCGGTCCACGACAGAAACACGGCAGCGTTGCTGGCGGTGGCGGTCACGGTGGGAGGAACGGCGGCGGCAATGACGGCAATGCTCTTGAGATTGAAGGACCGGGATGCTCCGGCAATGGACACCCGCAATGCTTGAATTCCCGCGTTCAACGGCACACTGGTGGCGAGGGTTTGCGTGGACCAGTTGGTCATTCCATCGGTGGCGGGCAAGGGAAGTTCGCCGGTGGAGTTGTTGGTCCCAAAACTGAACTGGATCGCTCCGGCATCCGTGGCCGCAGCGTAGCGGGCGCGGATGTGGTACGACCCTGTGGCGGGGACATTCACCGTATAAGTGATCCATTCTCCATTTTCAAGGTCGGTCAGGTAAAACCCTTCTTGTGGATCGAGCGCGATGTCCACGTCGTTGTTCCGGTATTCGCCGCCGGAATTGCCGGAACTCAGGTCGTAGTAGACGCGATTGTTTCCGTCGTCGGGGAAATAGTCGTAATTTTCCGCCGGAATGGTGCCCGGCAGTTTGTGCACTGCAAAGACGGGCACGTTGTTGGAAAAGCCGCTGATGGGATCACCGGCACAGAGCGGTGGGCGGCGAAAGGTCAATGCGCCCCAGCCCGGATGATCCAGACTCCAGCCGGTAGTTTCATAGCCGGACAATGTGATGGCGACGTCGCGTCCGCGGATTGTCCACACGGCCTGGTCTGCGAGGCCCATGCGGACGTCAAAGTGAGCCACGGCCTGTTCATAGACGGGACGGCCGCCCGCAAAATTTCCGCGACTGATGTTGGTGAAATTACTTTCAAAGTAAGGATTGATTTTTTTAGAGAACCAACGACCGGTGCGGTCCTTGCGTTGGATGAAATTGTCCGGCTCCCATGGTTCCGGTTGATCGGGGAACGGGAACACGTAGGAAGTGTTGTAACGGGACATGAACTCGAACCCTTTGAGCAGCCGGTTGGTCAGCGAGTTCCAGACGGGGTCGCCCTGATTCCACGCCACTTCGGCGATGCCGGCGCAGATGCCCAGGCCGAAGAAGGCGTGTTGCTGGTCGCGAGAGCTTTCCTGATTCTGACCATTTTCCCAGACGTAATGCTGCAACACGCCGTTGTAGCCGTAATTGGGAATGGTGCCCTGCGAGCCGAGGTATTGGTAGGCGGTGAAGTATTGATTGTCGGAGATTTGATTTCCCGACGGAGACGGGCCCGTGGGCATGGGGATGTCGTCAGGACGACCGGGTAATCCTTTGAAATAATTCAGCGCGCGATCGTAAATCTTCTGGTTGTCGAGGAAAACGCCCAGGGAGATCATCGCGCGCCAGGCGATCAAATCCTGGTTGCCGTGCCGGCCGGGGTCGCCGCGATAAATACGCCAATAAAAAGTGCCGTTGGTGTTGTTGAGCGTGGCGGGCACGGCAGTGGAGGAATAGCCCGGATAGACCAGCATGTTTTTGAACGCCTCGATTTCCGACGCAGACCATCCAGGGTAGGTGCTCTGGATGATTTCAGCGGCTTCGACCATTTTCCATGCGAACAAACCGGCGTTCAGCGGTTCGGTTCCTCCGCCTCGAAAATCGGTCAGATTTGTCCAGGCGTTGAAAATCTGAACGCACTTGTCGGCGTGGCGGGTGTCTTGCGTGATCATCCACATCAATGCGTTGAAGTAGGCGGCGTTGGCATCAGACTCGAACGCGCCGCAATTGATGCAGGGATCGCGGCTGACGGTTGTCCAGGCGGGATTGCCGCGCACGGTGTAATTGTATCGCGCGCCGGACTGGTTGCTCAGTGTCAGGAAGGAAGTCCGCCACGGCTCAATGCCCGCCTGCACCTGGAATCGCATTCGTTCGAGGTCGGACATTTTGAACAGGCCGCCGGGGTGGACGAAGCCCTGGCATTGACCGGTTTGGAGCGCCAGGCCCAACAGGAGCAACGACGAGAATATTTGGATGACCAGCGTTCGCATAAAATTCTATTGGCGCAGGCAATCGGCACAACAAACCGCGTCCCCTCCCATTACGGGTGTTCCCGCCGACACCAGCCATTGCGCCGGCAACCGACATTACCACCAGGTTTCGCCCCGGAACAGTTCGCGGTCCAAAGCTTCCATGAGGTAATAGTCCCCCCAACTGGTGTAGGCATTCAACGCCGAGCCGGGACCATTCGAGCCAATCTGACCGTTGCGCAGAATCCCGCGGCACGAATCGTCGGCATTCAGATATTCGTCGCCACAAAGGGCGCGCAGCATGGCGTTCTTGGTTTCGGTGATTTCGGCGTCCGCCGCGCCCAGTTTTTCGAGTTCCTGATAGGCGCAAACGGCCACCGCCGCCGCCGAGGTGTCGCGCAATGGCGACTCGTTTGCAGGCAGCCGGAAATCCCAGACCGGGATAACGTCGCCATTGAGTTCGCGGTTGAACTTTCTGGCCACTCGCAGTGAAGCGTCAAGGTATCTGGGGTCGCCGGTGTAACGGTGGCTCAAGGCGAAGCCATAAATGGCCCACGCCGTTCCTCGCGCCCAATGCGAATCCACCGAACGTCCGCAGTAGTTGTCGCCTCCGGCGGGCAGTCCCGTGTCCAGATGAAAGCGATAGGCGTGGAAGACCGAGTCGTCCGACCGGATGAAGTATTTCAGCGTTGCATCGGCCTGTCGCGCGGCGGCGTCGTGGAATTTGGGATCGCCGGATTCCTGCGTAGCCCAGTAGAGCAGCGGCAGGTTCATCATGCAGTCAACGATGGCCATGTTGTTCTGCTCTGTGGTGTTCATGTGTCCCCAGGCCCGGATGAAGCCGCCCGTGGGATTGAACCGCTGGTACAGTATCTCCGCGGCGCGCAATCCGACCTCCCGATGCTCGGTGGCGCGGGTTAATTTGTGGAGCGCAACTGAATACAGGGTGTAGAGAAATCCAAGATCATGGTGCGTGTCAATGTATCTCGAAAAGACCTTTGCACGGTACGCGGGGGCCAACCGCAGCGTCTGCTGGAGAAAGTATTCGTCTTCGGTCTGCCGCCACGCCAGCAGCGCCATGCCGGTGAAGAAGGACGAAGTCCAGTTGCCGATCTCGTAAAAATCTTCAGGCCACCTGGAATAATGGCCGTTCACATCGAAGGCCCAGCTTTTGGGATTGTCCGCCAGGTCCTTGATGTTCACCCGGGTTTTCCTGACACAAATCTCATGCGCCTTCTGCAGGGACGTTGTTGTGATCATGCCCTTGCTGTTGTCGCGGTCTTGGGTTCGGGAATTGTCGAAGTCTTCATTCGTGGGATGCCCCTTGCTTTCCGTTTTCAAGTCTTATCGTCGCAGTGTCGTGACCGGGTGCGTTGGAATGCGTCTTGCCGGTCTTCATTTGGGTTGCGAGGGAGAAAAATAGCGATTGGGCGGCGAGGCGCCGACGTTCTCGGCAGTGACACGCCAATCGAACCAGAGATAGTTGCGGGATTTGCCGTGGGCCGGGGTGTCCGGCAGCGTTTCAGAGCCGCCCATGCCGGGATTAGCGAGCCTGTCCGCGTCCACCATTGCCCAGACGAGTGAAGCGCCTTTCACCGCGTTCACCGCGCTCAATTTCCTTGGTGGTTGCGCCAATCCGCTGCCAGCAGCTCCGTTGTAACCGAACGGACGCCACGGCAGGTCGCAATAGTCGTTGTTGCTGCCTGGGGAGCCTTCGACCATCTGGTAGCAGATGAACCCGCCGATGCTGCCACTGGAGGTGACCTTGCGGTTATAACGTTCGTTCGCAGGACAGAACATGATTTTCATGACATTCGTGACGACGAAAAAACCACCGCCCGTGCTGGGTGGCGGGGCACCGACATAGGGTTGAATCGAATAAACGAGCCAGTCTTTGGGGTTGGTGTCCGCCGAGCTCTGCTGAACAAGTTGGATCAACGAATACTTCGTCTCCCGACCTGAAATGATGCTCGGCAGGATGCGGTTCACCGGACGCATGTACCGGGATAACGAACCGACACTTGAACCGGACAGCCGCAGCTTGAGTGAGGGGTTGGCCCAAGCAATCGAGCGCTTGCCGCAAAACATTTATCAGACGCAAGCCCACCACATTGCCGACCCGACGTTGGAGGAGACCTTTCCCGCACCAGATTTCGTCAAGCCCAACGCTTATTGTGTCCACGACGGAATTTTGTGCATCCGCGAGGAGAATGTCCTGCGCCGCCTCTCGGACTTGCCCGGCGAGACACGTGCCCGAATTCGCAGTCTGATTCATGTTCGTGACGCCGTTCGTTCCTGTCTGCGCTCGCAGCTCGATGAAAGTGGCGACGAACAAGTGATCGAGGCGAGACGGCAGCTCAACTACGCCTACGACCGCTTTGTTGGCCGGTTCGGGCCGATCAATCTCCGCGCGAACCAGCGCGCGTTTGACGGCGATCCCGATTTGCCGTTGCTGCTCTCGCTGGAGCATTACAACGACGAAACGAAGCGCGCGACCAAGGCCACTATCTTCACCGAGCGGACGATTCATCACCGCCAGCCGGTTGAGTCCGTCGATTCGCCGAAGGAAGCGTTGCTTGTTTCATTGAACGAACGCGGCTGTGTGGACCTTGACCAAATGGCCGACCTGCTCAACAAACCGGTCGAAGAATTCCTGCCCGAATTGAAGGGACTCATCTTCCGAAATCCCCAAACGAACGAATGGGAAACCGATGACCAATATCTCTCCGGCAACGTGCGAGCGAAGTTGGCCGTTGCGGACGCCGCTGCGGTGACTGATCCGCGCTTTGCCGAGAACGTCGAAGCATTGAAATCGGTGCAACCCGCAGATCTGGACGCGACCGATATTGACGTAAGACTCGGTTCGGCGTGGTTGCCGCCGGAGGACGTGCGGGATTTCACAAACCGGCTGCTGAACATTCCAGGCGGTGTCGAGGTTGGGCACGTTCACGCCCTTGGCACATGGCACATCAACGGGAATTGGGAAGCCAAGGGTGCGACAGCGAACACGACGGATTGGGGAACTGACCGCTACACGGCGCTCGAACTCATTGAGGACGCGCTCAATCTTAAAACGCCAACGGTTTACGACCTCGACGAGGACAAGAAGCCCGTGGTGAACGCGCAGGCGACCGAGGCCGCACGAGAGAAACAGGAGCGTATCAAGGAACGTTTCAAGGAATGGGTCTGGTCCGATGACTCGCGCCGCGAGCGGCTTTGCCGCCTCTACAACGACACGTTCAACCACACTCGCGTTCGCACCTTCAATGGCGACCATCTGACGCTTCCCGGCGCGAGTGGAGCGATCCAGCTTCACGGTCGCCAGAAGGCCGGCGTCTGGCGCATCTTGCAAACGCCCAACACGCTTCTGGCGCACGTCGTCGGCGCAGGCAAGACGTTCACGATGGTCGCCGCCGCGATGGAACTGAAGCGGCTGGGGCTAGGTCGCAAGCCGATGTTCACCGTGCCCAATCACATGCTTGGACAGTTCTCGACCGAACTGCTGACTTTGTATCCGGGCGCGAACATTCTGGTTGCGGGCAAAGAAGACTTTGAATCGCAAAACCGGAAGAAGCTTTTCAGCCGCATCGCGACGGGCAATTGGGATGCCGTTATTGTCACGCACTCCGGCTTCGAGCGCATCCCGCTGGCGCAAGAGACGCAGGAAAGGTTTTTCGAGGAACAGCTTCACGAATTGGAGATGATCAAACGCCAACACGCGGACTCGTCGAATCGGCGCTTGGTGAAGGAGATTGAGCGGGCGAAGAAGCGACTTGAGGCGCGGCTTCAGGCCCTCGCCGCTGAACACAAAAAGGACAACACACTGACCTTCGAGGAACTTGGCGTGGACCGCCTGTTCGTGGATGAAGCGCACTACTTCAAGAATCTGTTCTACGTGACCAAGATGACACGCATCGCGGGCTTGCCGCAGACCGCCAGCGAACGGGCGTTCGACATGTATCTCAAGGTGCGTCACGTCCAGTCTTTGAATCGAGGCGGAGGTGTGGTGTTCGCTACCGGGACGCCCATCGCGAACAGCATGGCCGAGATGTTCACCATGCAGCGCTATCTTCAGCCCGACGAGTTGAAGAAGCACAATTTGCATCACTTCGATTCGTGGGCGGCCACATTCGGCGAGCCTGTCACGGCGATGGAGCTTTCCCCGGACGGTGCGGGATACCGGCTTAACACGCGCTTTGCCCGGTTCATCAACGTGCCAGAGCTGATGCAAATGTTCCGCCAGTCCGCCGACGTGCAGACCGCTGCTATGTTGAACCTGCCACGTCCGAAGCTGGAAGGCGAAAAGCCTGCAATCTGTAACGCACCGGCGACTGAGGAGCTAAAAGAGTTTGTTCAAGAACTCGCGGCCCGCGCCGAGCGGCTGAAAACCGGTCGCATTGATCCGCGCGAAGACAACATGCTGAAAATCACGTCTGAAGGGCGGAAGGCGGCGTTGGATCTCCGGCTGATGATCCCGTCCGCGCGGGACGAAGCGCACGGCAAAGTCAATCAAGCGGTCGAGAACATTCACCGCATCTGGCAGGAGACCAGTTCTCGCCAGTGCGCTCAATTGGTCTTTTGCGACCTCTCGACACCGAAGGACAAAGACTTCTCAATTTACCGCGACATGGCCGACAAACTCATCACGCTCGGCGTTGTCCGAGAGAGCATTGCCTTCATTCAGGATTTCGATTCAGACGCCTCAAAGCTCCGCTTGTTCCGGGACGTTCGGGCGGGCAGGGTGCGAATCCTTTTCGGCAGCACTCAAAAAATGGGTTCGGGCACGAACGTTCAGGAACGGCTTATCGCGCTTCATCATCTGGATGCGCCGTGGCGACCCGCTGATGTCGAACAGCGGGAAGGCCGCATTCTTAGGCAGGGCAACACGAATCCCATCGTTCAGGTTTTTCGCTACGTCACTGAAGGGTCGTTCGATGCGTACATGTGGCAAACGTTGGAGACGAAAGCGAAGTTCATAGCGCAGGTGATGAGCGGCGACATGACGATTCGGCGTCTTGAAGACCTCGACTCAGCCGCTTTGGCCTACGCCGAGGTGAAGGCCATTGCATCGGGAAATCCGTTGGTGATTGAGAAGGCCCAAGTGGACGCCGAATTGATCCGTCTGACACGATTGCGCTCTGCCCATGCCGAGGAGCAATACCGAATTCGATCGAATCTACGCCGCTTACGTGAGGATGCGGAGACGTTTTCTGCCCGGCTGACGAACCTGCGCCAAGACATCACAATTCGACAAGACACGTCCGGCGACAAATTCACCATCGAACTCGACGGACAGCAGACCAATAACCGAGGCATTGCTGGCGAGTTGATTCTGCGACGCGCCGAAAAGTTGAAGGACCGCTTCGGCGACGATGTTCGCATCGGCCGTTTCGCTGGCTTCGATTTGTTTCTCCGTCCCAGCTTCAACAATACAGTAGAGGTGGTCGTGCGCGGCAAGAACAGTTACGCCGCTCGTGTCACCGACACCGCGCAAGGCACGATTCGCTCGCTCGAAGCTACGGTCCAAGGTTTCGAGGAACGCGCTACCAAGCTGGAAGCCGACATCGTTGATGCCCACAAGCGCGGCAAGGAACTCGAATCCAAAGTCGGCGCTCCGTTTGAACACGAGGAGCGTTACAAACACTTGAGCCGCCGCCAAAATGAGATCGAGGAGAAACTGGACCTGACCAAGAACCAAGCGCCCAGCCAGGTCGAGGCGGATTCACAGGACGACAACACACAGAGAAATTCTGAAGCCCGAAATGTCGCCAAAACTGTTCGTCAAAAACGGCGCTGTGGGGTGTCTGTGTAACGAGCCGACAACTGTAACCAGCCGGCAACTTGACACCCCAAACCTCATCCACGAAAATGCAATAGCGAACACATCGAGTATGAACGACCCGGTTCTACAGTTCGGGAAATTGCTGAATGAGCTTACAGATTTCATTCATGAGCATGGGCTGTATCTGTTCATGGCGTTCGCATGGGCGTGCATTGCTGCAATTGCCTGGCTTCTGTTCCGCAAGCGAAAATCGCCGCCTCCCGCTCCGGCTTCGGCTCAAACGCGCGCAATTATCGGAACGATGCTCGCGTCATCAGATATGTCTTCAGACGCTGATGGCGGTCGCACGCGTTTGATCATGGGCAAGTCCCCAAACCCGAGGGACTGACGGAAACAGGCGGGGTTCACACTGGTTTCTCTCATCGCGATAGCTCTGTCCCGTATTACAACTTGGGCACAGTTCATTAGAAGTGATGGGTTTTCCACCGGTAGCTCGCTGGTAGTTCCCGTGTATTCGATACACCTGCGAGTCGTTGGTGTGTGTTACGAATTGGCGTATGAACGCGATTGCGCAGCAAACTGAATTCCTGAGTTGGAAGATTGTCCCCGCTCGTCTCGATGCACTGCAAGCGGCATGGTTTCTCGGTTTTGAACCGCACGAGATTCCCATGCTGGTTGCGGCCGGACTGTTGAAGCCGCTTGGCCATCCCGCTCGAAACAGCACGAAATTCTTTGCCACCGAAACTCTGGAACAATTCCGCCGCGATGAGAAGTGGCTTGCCCGCGCCAGTGATGCGATTCGCAACTACTGGCGCGAGCGAAACGCCCGTAAGAAAAATGGCCGTCGCAAACCGAAGGCGAGCGCGAGTCAGCCAACCTTGTGCCCCGCGTGACCGTTCGTGTGGTTCTCGGATGACAGCGATGGCAACTGGATGATTTGGCCTTCCGCAGCCTGCCGCTCGTAGCTTTCCAGGGAAGGCAGCTTCACCTGTGCTCGGCGCGCGTAGGCTCGATGGACCGCCTTGCTGTTGTGGCCGAGGGCTTCTTGCGCGAACCGCTCCGGGTAGCCGCATTGCTTGGCGCGTTCGGCCCAGGCGTAGCGATACGAGTGAAGTGAAACTCCCTTGATGCCAAGGCCGTCACACCGCTGCTTGAACTCTGTGGCCCGGTCGCCAGCGCGAACCGTTTGCAGATATGGAAACAAAAATCCAGTGGCCGGCAGCCGACGCAGAACCGCTTCGATATCCGGTCCGAAGTGAATCATCGCGAGACTTCCCGTTTTCTGGCGGGCGTAGGCGATCGTTTGGTTGCGCCAATCAATCTCTTCGCCTTTAAGGTTGGCGATGTCGGTTTGCGACCCACCAAGATGCCAGCACAGTTCGTAAAAGCTGCGTCGCTCGGAATTTTTCTCCCGTGCAATGATGAGTAGATGCTCATCAAACGTGATGGCGCGTTTCGGCTGGAAACGAATTTCTGGCCAAAGTCGCTTCGGGATGATCGGCCACGGCAGCCAGTTCATCGCCAGACAGAAGTTGTGAAGCTTCCGCAAATGAACATTGGTGCTGACTTTGCCAGCCTTGAGGCACGCGAGAAGTTCTTCCGCTTGCGTTTCGATAATCACCCGACTGCGAATCGAATCCAGCGCCTTCTCTTTGGCGGCGCGCTGCTAGCGGTCCTTAGTTGAACCACTCTTGGATTCGATGATGGCGTCGAGAGCATTTTGCCACGTCCGCGTCGCAACTCCGGAATCTGTTCCCGCCAAGTAGGCCTTGGCGATCTGGAGATTCAACTGCGGTTGCCGGGCAGCTTCGTTTCGAGCATTGAGGAGAGACTTGGCTTCGGCACGGTCCTTCGTGCCGAGACTTTCTTGTTTCTTGGTTTGGGTATCCTCGACGTAGAACATGCCGCCGACCTTTCGGCGGTAGAGGATGAAACGTTGTTTCATAGCGCAGACTTTTGCGTCCGATGCTATGAGGCCGCGCGCGGCTTTGGGTGTATCAGCTACACCAGGCAGGCTGCGAATCCCGTCATTTCCAGTGGTTGCCGAGTACTGCCGGGGTTTTCGATGCGTAGTAGCCCGGTTTTGATTTCACTGGCACTTTCACTGGCACTTGCCTCCTCTGGATTCTGCAACTCGTTGAAAAACAAATCGTTTGGAGTTGGAGGCGAGGGTCGGAATCGAACCGACGCATAGGGCTTTTGCAGAGCCCTGCCTTACCACTTGGCTACCCCGCCATCGGACCGTGCAAAGCTTAGTTGCGTTTCTCCATGGTGCAAGCCGGTTTTTGGTTAAACACTGAAACGCTGAAACGCTGAAACGCTGAAGCGCTGAAATCAGGATTCGCGCAATTCGCGTCAGACCCTTGCCGTAAGCCGTGATCTGCGCTCTTTGCGTTCTATGCGGTTAACCACGCCGTTGCCGTCATTTTCGCGGCCTTCGCGGCTTCGCGTGAGTCGAGCCGTTTGAGCTGAACGCTGGAACGCCGAAAGGAACGACGCACGGCGACGGCCCTTTTTAACCGCAAAGTGCGCAGAGAGCGCAGAGAAACGGCCAACGTCTTTCGTGGTGAACGCCGTTGGCAGTTAGCCGCTCCCTGTGCCTCCACACCTCTGTGGTGAAACAGCCTTTGCCGTTCTGTGACACCAGAGAAATCCGCGTCTCTTCGCGCAATTCGTGTCACGGTGTTGACGGGGGGAAGAGAGGGAAAGGCGGTTCGCGATGCGCCGCATCTCCAGTTTTTGCTTTTCACGAAGCCGGTTCTGTGAACATTGGCGGCGGATGAAAGCAGTCATACTGGCAGCGGGCAAAGGCACGCGCATGCGGGAGTTGACCCAGGAAATCCCCAAACCCTTGTTGCGCGTGCACGGCAAACCCATCCTCGAACACATCGTCGAAGGCATCGTCGCCGCCGGCATCCGCGACGTGTTCATCGTCACAGGGTTCCGTGCGGAGGCGATCGAAGATCACTTCGGCGACGGGTCGCGCTGGCAGGCGCGGATCGCTTACGGCCGGCAGGTGGTGCAGGACGGCACCGGCAAGGCGCCGGAGCTGGCGCGGGACTTTGTCGGGCCATCGCCGTTCCTTCTGACCTACGGCGATATCCTCGTCCGTCCGGACACGTATGTGCACCTGGTTCGCCGGTTCAACGAGGGCTATTTCTCCGGGGTGATCGCGGTGACACGCGGGGAGGACGTGACGAAGGGGGGCCTGAACTTTTTCGACGATCGGTTTTGTCTGAAGCGGATCGTGGAGAAGCCGAGCCAGGAACGGTTGCGGGAGCTGGAGCGGGAAGGCTGGATCCGGAAGGGGGACCCGGTCTGGTATAACGCCGGGTTGTATGTTTTTCGGCCGTCACTTTTTGAGTGGACGGCGCGTCTGGAGCGTTCGCCCCGGGGCGAGTACGAGTTGACCGATGCGGTGAACGCCCTGGTGGCGGCGCATCACACCGTGGCCGGCCTGGAGGTCCAGGGCCGGTGGGTGGACGTGCGGGACCCGGAAGTCCTGGCGTCGCTGGAAGCAGAGACCCGGCGGGCGCAGGCAGGGGCGTGATTCCTTTGGGGATCCGCGCGGTCTGAACGATGCGCCGGGCGGGTCTTTGACAGGACATTGTCTATTCTTTCCCCTCGCCCCGCTCCGGGCGGGGCAAGGGAGTAAGAAGGATTTGTTCTTGTTTTTCCCCCTCTCCTCGCCCGAGGGAGAGAGGGTTGGGAAGAGGAGGAACGTGTGTCGAAACGCCTCCCCATGAACCTGCGCTCAATGAGCTTTGTTGGGAATGAGTTGGAAGCCTTGTTTTCTGGCTAGTTTGCGCAGTAGCCGTGTTTCGGTCTCCAGCACCTTGGCTTCATAGCTTTTGAGTCCTTTCTCGACATACTCCATCCCGTAACGCA
>Ga0209508_1002448_pt1 | contig 12178 bp, 10 predicted proteins | sample AD_UKC129_MetaG_FD_184427 | JGI IMG/M metagenome (GOLD analysis project Ga0209508, IMG submission 184427) | Active sludge microbial communities of municipal wastewater-treating anaerobic digesters from Canada - AD_UKC129_MetaG (SPAdes) (version 2) | ecosystem: Engineered > Bioreactor > Anaerobic... | reverse complement strand
ATTAATAGATGTTGTGGTAGTATGCTTCTATTCCTAAGTAGTTTTCAAAAGCTTCAGACAAAATATCTCCGCTTTGAGATAAATTTATAGCTACGTGATGTTCAAAACCGTTATTGCAAATGTAGTTCAATAAATCTTGGAGGTCTTCGATTTGCACTACTCCTACTCCTCCAAAAGTATTGACCTGGTCGGGAGTAATTTCTCCTTCTGCTATGTAAGATATTACATTACCCTCTTCATCGTTGGTAGCTAAACGAGCCAGAGTGACCTCTCCATGAGGTATAGTTCCATAGCAAGTTCCGTAAGCTTTTTCTTTAGAAACTGAGGAAGAGATAATGTCACCGTATCCCATTTTAGCTCCCCGCAGAAGTGACTTGGGAAAGTTACTGCAGTGGAAAAGAATAGCTTTATCGGGGTCATCGCCAAAATTGTTGTTCCAGTCCACAAGAGCAGATGGTTTTTGAGAAGCGAGCTGCAGGGCATACATAGCTAATCCTCCCACCAGGTCTACTTCGCAGGCTGCGGGTACCAACTTTTCGCTGAACATACTCATCACTGTACAAGGCATAATGCCATAGTTTTCTTCGATAGAGTTCCAGCACTGAAAAGAAAATAGAGATACACCGGTTGCTTTAATCCATTCTTCTAATACCACAGAAAGTTTAGCCATTTTGACCAGCGCTTCTTCGGGAATCCCGGTAGTATCGATATAATCTTTTATTTCCTGTACTTTTCTCTTCACTTCTAAGTTGTTGTTATCCAATCTATTCATATTACCGATTATTTCTGAGAGGTCTATGGTTTCTACTGATATTCCATAACTCTCCAGAATTTTTTCTGAGAAACGAACGGTGTTAAAAGCAGCTGGCCGTGCTCCCACTGCTCCGGCTTTTAGATTTTTGAATCCTTTTACCACTCGACATACTCCTGCAAACCACTCTAAATCCTCTCCGAAGATTGGAGAATCAGGGTCTTCAGTATGGTAAGAAGTTAAAGAAAAAGGAATCTGAAATTGCTTCAGGTTATTGCATATGGAGAGTTTGCCACAGAAGCTATCTCTCCGATTTTGAACATCCAGAGCATTAAGCTGGTCGGGGAAGGCATGTACTAAAACTGGAACACTTAATCCTGAGAGACGAATGGTTTGAGCGGCTGCTCGCTCATCACCGAAATTGGGTAGGGTAATTATAATCCCGTCTATGCGGTGACGATTTTCGTCAAAGATGCGGGCACATTTCTGGGCATCTTCCCAGGTCTCGATGGTACCAAATTTGGTATCTTCAGTGCTGGGCGCTATTACTTCAAAACCTTTTTTCTTTAGAACTTCTAAAATTTTACTTCTTCCCTCCTTAGCTAATTCATCAGGGAAGAAACCTCGGTTACCTACAATTAAACCAAAAGTTTGTGCCATACTTATTTCTCCTTTCATGTTAAAATATTAAAAAAGTTTAATATTATTTAAATACCGATTTAACACTCTTATCTTACCATATTTTCAGAATAAAAAATTAAAAAGGGAGGTAAGATAAATGAAAAAGGTGCTGTTAAGTAGCTTAGTGTTATGTTTTATTCTCTCTCTTTCCGGCTTAAGCTGGGGAGCAGAAGCGGTTGATGTGCAGGGTTCCACTACTATTTTACCTATTATGCAGATAATAGCTGAAGAATTTATGGCTCAAAACGAAGATATAGAAGTCACCGTAGGTGGAGGTGGTTCAGGAGTAGGTATTTCTGCTCTTTTAGATGGAATAACCAATATAGTTATGGCTTCCCGCCAGATGAAAGAAGAAGAGTGGCAAAAGGCTGAAGAGAAAGGTCTGGATATTCGGGAAATAGAAATAGCTAAAGATGCCCTTTCGGTTATAGTTAACTCTCTTAATCCTATTTCGGAAATTGATATTGATACCTTGCAACAGATATACACTGGAAAAATAAACAACTGGCCAGATTTAGGAGTTGCTTTAGACGGGGAAATAGTAATTATTTCTCGGGATACTAATTCCGGGACTTTTGAAGTATTTAATGAACATGTCCTGAAAGGGGAAGAACTCGTTGATAAAGCTTTACGTCTTTCTTCTAACCAGGCAGTGCTGAATGAAGTTACCACTAATTCCAATGCTATAGGATATGTGGGATTGGGATATACACAGCAGGGAGGAGATAAAATCAAAGCTCTTACTGTGAACGGAGTCGAAGCAAGCCCCGAAAAAGCACTTTCTGGGGAGTATCCTCTTTCTCGAGGACTGTATCTCTATGTTAATGGAGAACCCCAGGGAGCAGTTAAGAAATTGATTGATTTTATCCTGGGTCCTGAGGGGCAAACCATAGTGGAAGAAGAGGGCTTCGTTCCTCTTTCTCTAAAGTAAAAACCATGGGGGGGGGGAGAATGTCCCCCCATATAGTTTACTAAAAGTAGCGCCTCGGGGAAATAGCCTTTTTATCCCCCGGAAAGGTGCCAGAATTTTGTAATAGTGGGGTGAAAAGATAGTTTGAGTTTAGAAATAGTTTTGATAGAAGATGAGAAAGACGTAGTTGATTTTGTCTCTTATTTTCTTCAGAAAGAAGGTTATCAGGTTTTTTCCTTTTTGCGGGGTGAAGATTTCCTGGAAAAGATGGATACTCTTCTTCCTGACGTTATTATTTTAGACCTCATGCTTCCAGGTATTGATGGTTTAGAGGTTTTCCGCTATGTTCGAGAGTATCCTCGATTTAGAAACGTTCCAATTATTATGCTTACAGCTAAGAGCGACCCTCTGGATGTGGTGTTAGGATTAGAAGTGGGAGCAGATGATTATGTTACTAAACCTTTTCATCCTCGAGAACTTTTAGCCCGAATCAAAGCAGTGGTGAGGAGAACTTCTCTTTCTTCTTTTCCCGAGAGAGAAGTTTTGAAGATAGGAGATTTCTGGTTAGATTCGGACCATCTGATGGTAAAAGAAAATGGTAAAGAAACTTATCTTTCCTGGAGGGAATTTCGCTTATTTGAACTTCTTATTAAAAATCGGGAGAAAGTTATCAGTCGTCAGCAAATTTTGGATAGCATCTGGGGAGAAGATAGTTTTATTACTGATAGAGTAGTAGATGTTTATATCGCTAATTTGCGAAAAAAATTAGGTAGTAGCGGGAATAAAATTGTGACGGTACGAGGAGTGGGTTATAAATTTGAGTCTGCTTAATGTTTTCCTGCTTATAATTCTTATAGTTCTTTCCCTATTGGAAATGTACTTTTATCGAAAGTCGATTAGCAATCAGCAGTCCAAAACCCGTTATATGCTTCTAGAACGAGAAAAAGCTGAACAGGTTCTATTCCTGAAAGAAACTATTCTACAAGCTATGGATTCTCTATCTCTGGCAATGTCTTTCTATGATGGTCAAAAAGAAAAAGTGATGTTTAACTCCTCTTTTGGTAAATTCATGGGCGGGAAAGAAAAAGGAGAAGCATTTCTCTGGGAAATACCTCTTCTGGGAACATGGTTGAGAAAAGAAGAGAGTTTGCAAGTAATAGAGGTGGGAAGTTTGAAACTTCATCTCCGGGTCTGGGGAGGAGAAAATGATAAGATAGTTTTTCTTGAAGACATAGGAGAAAAAGAAAGAAAATCCCGGGAAATGAACTACCTTTCTACTGCTCTCTGGCATGAGTTACGTACTCCTCTTACTTCCCTCGAAGGTAATGTTGTTATCCTTGAGGAGGAATTGAAAAACCAATTTTTGTACGATATTTCCCATAAAATGGAGCAACAAATAAAAAGGATAGAAAGTACTTTAAACAATCTTCGTCAATTAACTTCTCTTTTTCAAGAAGAGAGTCAATTCTCTACTGCTGGAGAACTAAAGCGAACCTTAGAGGAGGTGATAAATAATTTTGAAGATGATATTCGGAGATTAAATCTTAATTTGAGCGTAGATACTTCTCTTTTAGATCAAGTAAAGGCCAGATTTCCTTTTTCTTCAGCTGATTTTTTGGTCCTTTTTTCTAACCTGTTTTCCAATGCTCTCAAGTTTAATTATCCTAAAGGGAGAGCAGAAATTAAATTGAATAAAGAAGAAGATGGCATATTTCTGGAACTCAGTAATACTACCTCTAACACTTCTCGAGAATTCATAAAATGGCTTTTTGAACCTTCTTCTACTTTTTCTCCTCGAGGAGCTGATGGAGGGGGAGTGGGATTGTATTTAGCTAAAGAGGCTGTGACCCGAATGGGTGGAGGAATTAGTGCTCATTATGGGGAAAAAGATTTGGTGATTTTTCGGGTTTTGTTGCCTGTTGAGGATAGAACTGAAGAGAACTGAAGAGAACTGAAGAGAACTGAAGAGAACTGAAGAGAACTGAAGAGAACTGAAGGATAGACCCCCATACTGCTTCGCAGCACCAGATGACAATGAAAACAGAATTCAATATAATAAATCTTAGAGAAACAATAATGGTCTATCCTTTCAGCTTTTTGTTTTTTTAAGCCCTTGCCTTTTATTTTTAGTTTTTATCTTTTCGGGGGGTTATAAGGGGGTACTCCCCCTTATTGCCGTTTGCAGGATAGAATCAAATCTATTGATAAGGTGTTCGGATAGGCCGGAATATACAGTTTAATAGCGATAAACGATTTAGCTTTATAAAGGAGGCTCTTTTATGGAAGGACTGATGAATTTGGTGAGCTTTATTTTAGGATTAGTTGCTTGGATGCTGCCCCTGGTAATTATTGCTCAATATGATAAAATCAATTGCCAAAAATATGCTGCTTTTACTGTAATAAGCTTCATTGCTTGCGCTGTTTCACTGTGTATACAGCTTTTTTATACTGATCATTTGGTAAAGATAGAAGATTGGTCGGCTCTCATGGACACTTCTCATGCGGTAGCATTGGTAGCTACATTGCTGCTTGTGGTTACAGCTGTTCTTAATACCATCACATTGTTTGTATATTTCAGGAAAAATTGCGAAACTGGCAAATCTTAATTTGTTGGTGAAATCGCTTGGCCTGCCGTTACGCGGGTTGGCAGTAATTGTAAAATAGGATGCTGGCAACTGGTAGGCAGGGATTTGATACTCTAATGAAGGAATTAGGTAGAACGGTAGTAGAAGCAATTATGTAATAGAAAGAGAGGAGATAGCAGGTCCTGACTATCAGCTTACTAACCCCGGTATCTACAAATGGGCCAGTCAACTTGGCTCAGTCTATATAGGAGAAGAGAAGATTGAAGTAAATCGTCCCCGGATTCGAAGTAGAAGCAAAGAGATACCACTCCAGAGTTATCAGAAACTGAAAAGGCTGGAGTGGTTCTTTGGAGAAGAGCCTAATAAATAAAATCTAAGAAAAAACTTCCCTCTCCCTTCCTGGGAAGGGAGAGAGGTAAACATTGGATAAATAATCCGACAAGAGCACGGAGAGTAGCCTGTATTATACTTTGCCCTCAGCGCAGGAGGAAACTATACACTCTTTTATCGCTTCTTTTACCTTTCCTTCTACTCCCTTTAGAACCTTGCCCACCATAAGTTCTTGGGGATGATTCTTTAAGTATTCTGGGAAAGCACTTAAATATTGCACTCTCAAAGCAGTGCTGAAATTTATCTTTCTCACTCCTAATTGTGCCGCTTTTTGTAATTGTTCCCGAGGTGTGCCACTTCCTCCATGTATTACAAGGGGTAATTTACTTTTTTCTCTAATTTCTTTAATGCGTTTAAATTGAAGCTGGGGTGTTCTCCCTTCGTATAATCCATGGCGAGTTCCCACTGCTACGGCTAACATATCTACCGGTGCTTTAGAAATGAATTCTTCTGCTTCCTCGGGGGAGGTGAAAAAGTCTCCTTCTTTACTTTTTTCTTCCCAGCTTTCGTCTCCTTCTAATCCTCCTACTCTTCCCAACTCTCCTTCTACTAATACCCCCACTGGGTGGGCAATTTCTATTACTTTGTTGGTTAGATTAATATTTTCCTCTAAAGGTAAACGAGAGCCATCAATCATCACTGACGAGAAACCATTTTGTATAGCTAAGAGAATTTCTTCCCATCGATGAGCGTGGTCTAAGTGGAGAGAGAAAGGTATAGAAAATTTCTGGGAGAGAAAAAGCAATGTCCCGTAAAACATCCTTATATCCAGGGCTTCATATTCTACCGGAGCTACCTGGATAATAAGGGGAGAACGCATTTCTTCTCCTTCTTCCAGAATCCATAAAATAAATTCTGGGATGGGAACATTGAAAGCAGGAAGAGCAAAGTTTTTCTCTTCAGCTAATTTTAGAATAGTTTTAGTAGAGACTAAAGGCATAATAAAGCTCCTTTCTTTTTGGCTATTTTGAAATTATAGCAGATTTTTCCTCCTTTCCTCGGAAATATTTTCTCGATGCTCAGGAGAAATATCGTTATGGTGAGGGGGGGGTAGAAACTTTCCGTCTATACGCTCTCTGTAAGGAAGAAAGCTAAAAACTAAATATTATGACAGATGCAAACGAGGTATTCTTAATAAAAGTGAGAACTGGAAAAGAAGGTACAAATTACTTAAAGGCGTTATTTTTCACATGTTCTATGAACTCATCCTGAAAATCGGTAAAACTGATGTTATAAATCTTCTTGAACAAATTGTCATGGTTTTTATTGACCATGAGCCCGGTCATATATTGGTGGAATTTTTCTCTTCCATATCTTTCGATTAAAAAATCGACTAGGCAAGCAAATTCAGAATACATAAATGTAACTCTATTCTCAACATCCAGTTGGATGTCATCTTTCTGGCTGGTTTCGTAGAACTGGGGAGGGAAATGATTGCCTTTTTGAATCAATTCATAAACTTGACTTTTACTGGGATACAATGAAGTTCCTAACTGATTAGAAGTATACATAGCTATACCTTCCAGAAGCCATTTTGGATATCTGAGGTCGGCAATAAATCCCATATTTTGATATAAAAGAATGTGGGAAAGCTCATGTTTCATGTAGATTTCTAAAGAAATGGTTCTATCTTGTGCATCTTTAATTGCCCAGGGAGATATCATTATGCTTCTATTTGGATAAGCAATGAATCGAGCCTTAGTTTTTGCTCTTTCTAAATAGGAATTTTTATCAGAGAAAATATATATTTTTGGCTTTTTTGAAAATTTCAGGTCAAGAAAAGATTCCACTTCTCCAGGATAGGTATCAATAACTTGATAATCTTTGAAGGTACTACCATTTTGAATATAAACAATAATGTTATTCGGTTCATGTTTTTGAAATCCGAATACTAAAGGTGAGAAAGGAAATAAACTTCCAAAGAGAAAGAGATATAAGAGATATAAAAGAAAACAGAAGATAACAATTGATATAAAAGCTAAAGTATATTTCCGCTTCATCTTCTATTCACTATATTGCTTAATAGATTTTTTGTTCCTCTTTGAATAATATTTCTGAATAAAGCTCGATAATCTTTTTTATATTTTCCATAACCTCTTCAAAGGTTTCCCCCGGCTTGGCATCCTTTAAGTTCTGGACATTATGCATAATAACTGTAGTCACCTTCCTTCTCGTAATTTTACTGTTGTTTTAAGCGGGCGAGTTGACCGTTCTTTTTGGATCTTCCCCAATTTATTTCCTCCGGAGAGGAATCTTTTTAATGATTAAAGAGAAAATATTCCGTGTCATGAAAGCCATATGCTTTTCTTTTAATCCTATTATAGTATCCCGCAAAACCTGATATAATTGCTAAAGTTTACTAAAAATCTCAAAGGCGAGATCGCCACGGGAAGCGAGCAAACGACCCTCGCGATGACAAGTTGAGGCAAGATTGCTACATTACTTCTTACGATAATAAAAGGGAAATGGCAATCCCTTCCAGACGGTCATTGCGAGTTCGTCGTTACGTTTACGTGGCAATCCCGAGTTTTTAACCTCTGATGTAATTGGCCTTTTTAGTATTCACCAAGGATTCAAAAGCGAGATTGCTTCAGAGCTTCCTCCTCGCAAAGACAGGAGGGGGTGAGATCTCTCTTGACAGTTAGTTTTACAATAGGTTTTGCGGTTAACTATATTACAGTTTCAACTAAGATGAATAGCTGAGTTTTGTTTTTGCTTGGTAAGAATAAAGGAAAGGGTAAATATGGAGAAATATAAAGTATTAGTCACTCCAACTGCTTCTTTTGGCAAATATTCTGATGCTTTTTTCTCGCTTGCAAAAGGCAGGATTAGAGGTGATTCTTCCTCCCTATCCTCATCCTTTAAAGGAAGAAGAGTTAAGGGAGTTTGTTTCTCAAGTAGATGGTATTATTGGGGGCTTGGACCCTGTCACTCCTTCTCTTCTTGAGGAGGCTAAATGTCTCCGGGTGATCTCTAAGCATGGGGTAGGGGTGGATAACATCGCCGTAGAAGAAGCAACTCGCCGGGGGATAGTGGTAGCTAATACTCCGGGGGCTAATGATGACTCAGTGGCTGACCTTGCATTTGCTTTTGTTCTTTCTCTTGCTCGTCATATTCCCCGAGCTTATTGGAGCATGAAAGAGGGAAAATGGGAAAAAATTGTAGGAATAGAGATTAAAGGAAAAACTTTAGGAGTGATTGGAACTGGCCGGATTGGGAAAAAAGTAATCTGCCGGTCGGGGGGGTTTGAGATGAGAGTGCTGGCTTATGATGTGGCTCCTGACTGGGACCTATCCCAGAAGTGGCAGTTTTCTTATGTATCATTGGAAGAGTTACTGCGAGAAAGTGATTTTGTTACTCTGCATATTCCTCTTACTCGGGAAACCAAGGGTTTTATAGGAGAGAAAGAGCTTTCTCTAATGAAGAAAAGTGCTTATCTTATAAATACTGCTCGTGGAGGAATTGTGAAGGAAGGAGCCCTTTATCGAGCGCTAAGAGAGAGAATGATTGCTGGAGCGGCTTGGGATGTTTTTTATCAGGAGCCACTAGGTAATAATCCTCTCTTAGGTTTAGAAAACGTTATTGCTACTCCTCATATGGCCTCTGATACTGAAGAAGCTATATGCCGGATGGATATAGTGTCAGCAGAAAACGTCATTCGGGTGCTCCGGGGAGAGAGACCTCTTTCGGCAGTAAATATGGTAGAAAAAGTACAAAGATGAGGAGGTTTATTATGAATGGGAAACTATTAAAAAATAAGTTGGAAGCAAAAAAGCCTTGCGTGGGCAGCTGGGTAACCTTTACTGACCCTACAATTACTGAAATTTTATGTGGAGCAGGCTATGATTTTTTGGTCATTGATACTGAGCATGCTCCTCTGGGAGTGGAGACGGTACAACTTCACCTTTTGGCTACCAAAGGGGAAGATACTGTCCCCATAGTGCGAGTGCTATGGAGTGATTTAGTTTATTTGAAACAGGTTCTGGATATAGGAGCGCCTGGAGTTATGATTCCCATGGTACATAATAAAGAAGAGGCGGAAAAGGCAATCTCTTTTTGTCTTTATCCTCCAGAAGGGATTAGAGGCTTCGGCCCTCGACGAGCAGCGGGTTATGACCGCCGGATACCTGAGTATATTGAAAAAGCTAATGAGGAAGTTTTAATCATTCTGCAAATTGAGCATTTTGAGACCGTGGAGAATTTGGAAGAAATTCTTAAAGTAAAGGGATTAAGTGCAATTTTTATTGGTCCCTGGGATTTATCGGGTTCTTTAGGTTTATTGGGAGAAATTAATCACCCTCGAGTGAGAAAATATGTTGATATCATTATTGAAAAGGCCAATAATGCTAACATACCGGTAGGGATTGCCGCTTCTTCTAAAGCAGAAGATGTGGTAGGGTGGTTTAAAAAAGGAGTAGAATTCGTTACAGCCGGGACAGACTATGGTCTTCTTTCTCAAGCTTGTGATAGCTCAGTAGTTTCCATAAAGCAATTGTTGTAAATTTCTAAGGAAGGGTGGGTTTATCCACCCTTCCTTTAAGGAATCAAAGTAAGAATTTTTTTAGCCTGTTGGGGATATTGAGCGATGAACCGCAACTCATCCGAGGTTAACGGTTTTTGTTTTTCTACGTTAGCGAAACGAGCTAATTCTAATACTTCTCGTGCTTCCTCTTCATCTTTGAATTCTATTTCTAATTGATTGTAAACGTTGCGAAATCCCTTTATCCCGCTATATTCGCCGATTACAATCTGTCTTCCCGTTTCTATGATTTCCGGTTCTCCTCTTCCTAACTCTCCAAAGTCATAAAGCTCATAGTTTTTGCTATCTTTTAATACTCCATCGGCATGAATTCCCGAGGCATGAGCAAAAGCGTTGGCTCCTACTCCGGGTTGAGTGATGGGGATGGGAACTCGGAAAGCATAAGAAGCATACTTGCAAGTTTTCCAGGCCGCTTTTAAATTTATTCGCTCATCCAGTTGATATTTTTCTCCATCCATGCCGCTGGCATATTTTATGGCTAAAATTACTGAAACCAAGTCAGCATTCCCTGCTCGCTCTCCTATCCCATTGATGGTAGTGTTAATAAAAACATCGCATCCTGTGTCCACTGCTGCTTTCGCTCCGGCAATAGAGTTAGCCACTACCATGCCTAAGTCATTGTGACAGTGGAGCTCAATGGGCATCTGAACCGCCTCTCCAATTTTAGCTATACGCTCATAAATGGTAAAAGGGCTATCATAACCTAAAGTATCGCAATACCGGAAGCGTTCTGCTCCTGCTTCTTTACCTGCTTTGGCGAATTCGATTAAATAATCTATATCAGAACGAGAAGCATCTTCAGCGTTTATTCCGATTCCTTGTGCTCCACAGGCCTTGGCAGTTTCTACTGCTTCTACCATAGATTTTATTACTGTTTCTGGGCTCATCTTTTCTTGAAATTTACTATGAATCATCTGGTCGGAGGTAGAAATAGAGAGATTGAGATATTTCAACCCTGGAACCATCTGGTAAGCTAATTCAACGTCCTTTTTTACCGCTCTCAACCATCCACTCAATCTTATGGGGCTCAGAGCTCCCATTTCTGCTAATTCTAAATTGGCATTGAGGTAATAAGTTTCATGACGGGTGGTAGGAAAACCGAATTCGCTTTGGTAAACCCCCATTTCGTTGAGGAAAAAGTTTATCATAGTTTTTTCAATTTTAGCTAACCCTAAACGAGCAGTCTGTACTCCATCACGATTGGTAACATCCAGAATATAGATTTTAGGCATATACACACCTCCTCAATTCATTTGATTGACAAAGTTTTTTAATCGCTCCATTCCTTTTTCAATGTTTTCTTCTGAAATAGCATAGGAAAAGCGAAGGTAACCTTCCATCCCGAAAGCTGTACCCGGGACACAAGCTATTTGGGCTTCTTCTAAAAGAGATTCAGCTAACTCTAAAGAGTTATTAATGGGTTTCCCCTGGAAGCTTTTACCTAAATAAGGGGAAAAATTGGCAAAAACGTAAAAAGCTCCCCGAGGAATAGGAAAAGTGACTGAGGGAATTTCTGAAAGGTGTTGTGTTATGAGTTTTCTCCGCTCGTCAAACTTTTTCACCATTTTTTCGAATAGAGAAGAATCGCTCTGTAAAGCTTTCCAGGCTGCTCTCTGGCTTATAGAAGTGGGATTAGAAGTAGAATGGTCCTGAAGCCTTCCCATTGCTTCAATTACTTCCCGAGGTCCGGCAGCATATCCAATTCGCCAGCCGGTCATGGAGAAAGTTTTGGACACACCATTGATTACTATAGTTCTATCTTTCATTCCCGGAAAAGCAGCTATGCTTCTTATTTTTGCTCCATCATAAGCGAGGTGCTCATATATTTCATCAGAAATTATTATTAAATCCTTTTCTTTAGCCAATTGCGCTACTTCTTCTAACTCTTCTTCTTCCCATACTACCCCTGTGGGGTTTGAAGGGTTGTTTATGATAAGAAGATGAGTGCGAGGAGTGAGAGCTTTTTTAATTTCTTCGATACTCACAGTAAATATAGATGGGGAAGGCTCAAGAAAAACTGGTTTTCCTTCGGCCAATTTTATCTGTTCTAAGTAGGTAACCCAGTAAGGTTTGGGCAAAAGCACCTCATCTCCAGGGTTACAAAGGGTCAGAATAGCATTAAAAAGAGAGTGCTTTGCGCCACAGGAAACTATTATTTCTTGAGGGGTGTAGAAAAGCCCGTTTTCTCTCTCTAATTTTTTACTGATAGCTTCTTTTAGCTCTGGTGTTCCAGAAGTAGGGGTATATTTGGTGAATCCTTCATCGATAGCTTTTTTAGCCTCTTCTTTGATTGCCAGAGGAGTATCAAAATCTGGTTCACC